>Ga0307514_10005797_pt1 | contig 10912 bp, 5 predicted proteins | sample 16_EM_MG_FD_203088 | JGI IMG/M metagenome (GOLD analysis project Ga0307514, IMG submission 203088) | Populus trichocarpa ectomycorrhiza microbial communities from riparian zone in the Pacific Northwest, United States - 16_EM | ecosystem: Host-associated > Plants > Roots > Unclassified | place... | reverse complement strand
GTTTTTCTTTTAAAGTTATTTCCAATAAATTATTGGATTTATTACATTGTTTTTGTTTATTCAAAAAATTATTTTCAGGTCTCCAATAATTAATTAAAAAAAATATTAAATGTGTATTTAGTATTGTGGTATATAATATTTTTTAAAAAGGTTTTTATTTAAAAATATACTAAAATAATATTTTCTCATATATTTTTTTTAATTTTAACTTCAACACATTAAAACTATTAAAAAATACAAAAACAAACATCAATTTAATATTTTTTAAGTCAAATATATTTTTAAAATACAATTACAAACAACCTCTAAATAAAAATTCTTAAAGAATTCTTCCGAATCTTATCCAATTTTATTATAAGTTGTTTTCAAGTGTTTACTCAAATCAAGATAGTATGTATTATAAATTAGAATGGATGAAATATTTCAAATTAAATAATTTTTTTTATATGTATAAAACCCCTTTTGTACCCTTATATAATGAATAACGATGTAATCTTTTTACTGAATACTGATGAAGATTCTAAGTAACAATCAATAAGTAAGATTCAATTTTCTAAATCAATTGGAACATAATTTAATTCCATATTTGAGACTAATCCATGGATGCATATTTTCTTTTTAAGAAAACCATTTTGGCATTTTGATTTAATTTGAGAAGAAAACTATAACTGAATCTATGACACAGATGTATTTTACCAACTAAAAGCTATCAAATGCCAATAACTAGTAATCTTAAAAGAAAAATCATTAAATGATTATTTCTTGATTTAAAAAAGAAACCAATTTTTGTTAGGGCTTGTGCTAAGAAAGAAAATGATGTAATTATCAATTTATCATCAAATGAATATGTCTTTGTATTAAGAAAATTCCCAAATTGTTAATGGCACTAAGTTTATGCGTATCAAGGTGGATATTGTTAATCGTTTTCCAATTAAATATGAGAGAATTTGTCCATGGTTGGTTAGTTGTTTCCCTAGAAATCTCAACTGTTCTAGACAACAAAATCAGGGAAATTTACGAAAAGAAAATTAGGATTTTGATTTTGTTCTTTTAGCTAATGGTTGGATTAGGGGATCAATGACTTCAGCAATTGGAAAAATCTTGCCACACCCGGTCCAACGTTGCTATCATATTTCAAACTCAATCTCCAAGTCATAAACTTAATTAAAAATCGGTGATTCATATGCTTAGAAATAGGTGATGTGGTAAAGAATGTTTATTCCTTCTTTTGATCTTTAGTGTCGTCCTCCCTTAATACAAAAATTGATTTAAGCATGTTCTTAATTTATCCTAAAAATACATCAAAGTTAAAATGAAGTGCTATTTGAAATCAAATATTTCAAACTTACACTCCTTAAAAAAAAAAAAAACTATAATGGTTCAAGGAAAGAGAACCCAAATTCTTAATAATAATATGAAAATACAACTTGTTTCATTAGGCATACAACAAATAACAATAAATTTCTTATCATTCTTAAATTAGAATTAAGGCACCATTATTTTTTCCATTTGTTGTTTAAAAATATATTTAGCTTAAAAAATCATTAAATTAATATTTTTTTAATGTATTTTAATAATTTTAATTAGTTGATATCAAAATTAAAAATTAAAAAAATATTTTAAAAAATATATTACGCAACGCAACATTAAATACAGTAGGCAAATAATGGATATTGATTTTTCATGAGATCTTAGTTGCTATTTAGATTAAATAAATGATAGATTTGTAATGTAACCCAACAAATGCCAATCATTGTTATTTTCTATCTCCAAATAATTCAAAATTGGTGGGCATACGTTGTATGATTAGTGCAATTTTTTTTTATCCCCGTTCAAAGATTAATTAGCACAATTAGTGCACTACACGTGCGCACACTTACTGTTATATAATAAAAGTATCTAATTATATTATGAGGACTCAAACTTATTATGTATCAGATAATTTTTTTAAATCGAGTTTTGTGATGAGATTGGGGAAGAGTACTCAATATTTTATAATCCATAATCTTTTTAAGCCTTTTTAATGAATAAAATGAAATTTGTATGTATACAGTAACTGTCATTTAAAGCCAAATATTTTTCATCTTAAAATAAAAGAATAGAGATATTTCAAATAGAGGAACACAAATTAATTTCAAAATTACAATAAAAATATATTTATTTTTATCTCTGTTTTTTTAATTAAATACATTTTTATCTTTATTTTACTATGTCGACACATTAACTAAACAAAAATAACCGAATTCACATACATAATATCATAAGTGATACAAAATTCTTGACAAGGAAAGGTAACAGAATTCATTACTATGACCATTACTCATTCAATGGGCATAGCAGCCAAATTATACCAAGACCATTCAAAAAATCAATCTACAAGACAAATAATTCTTTATCCATTTTTCCAGTTTTCACTTGTATGATTCATCTTTGATTATTATTTTTTTCTTTTCTCATGTTTAGGTATATATAATTGTCATATGCCTCTACACAGATGAAATCTATCTTTTGTACATCGGAATAAGAGGGATTTATAATAATTTTATTAAAAAGTGAATCTGAACCGTACAATATATGCACTGTGATCCCTCCCCTACTGATCAAATGGTAAAGAAAATGCCCGTTGAAGAGTAAAAAAAAAAAAAAAAGACTTCCACTGGAAGGAAATCCAGACCATTGATCTACACCATACAGTACTTGATTCGAGAAAAAGGATCGACATTGAACAGTCGCGGCAAACAGTATATAATTAATAATAAACACACACAAATGCGCTTCTTTCCTATTTATTTATTTACTTTATGTTGTTCAAATCAAATGTTGGATACTCCTCTCTCTCCTTCGCTTGTTCTCTGGCTGTCTCCTCTATTGCATTTCACATAAACTTGTCTGTCTCCGTGTGTGTCTTTCCCTTCTCTTAATCAGGTTCGTACTTTAATGTTTGATGATTTGCTGTTTTGATTCGATTTAATGTTTGATGATTTGCTGTGATTTCCTTTTTTTTTTTTTAAGATAATCATTTTATTATGTTCGAATCTTATTGTCTGCTAAAATAGACAAAAAAAAAAAAAGTTAATTAAAAGATTTGTGTTTTAAATGATTTTGAGTTATTTGCAAAGAGGGATGGTATAAATTTGAATTCAGGTTTCGTTTTTGAGCAGGGGAGATTGGTTTGGTAGAGAGATGGTTATTTACGAGCAAGATTCGGATGTTATTCAATGGGGTCTTCGTCTTCTTGATGGAGACCCACCCTATTATTCTGGGTACTATGGTGATGCCATCATACAGAGTGATGATGGATATCATGGACATTATGTGCGGGATCATTATGATATTTCGGATTGCAGCCATGTAGAGAGCGATGAGATGATTGCGCGCACCTTGCAAGAAGAGTTTTCGCAGCTTGCCGTTACTGAAGCTACTGAATATTCACATGGTGGAGAAGAACATTTACACACTTCCGTTGATGAGCATCCTTGGCAATGTACACCCACTAGGAACTACTGTTCAGGTTTATGATTAAGCTGATCCTTTTGCTTCTTTTCATTTTTGCGGCTCCAAATTTCTTATGTTGGTTGCACTTGCTGTTGTTCTATGTGCAGACAATGAATGTAGTCATGAAGAATCAGATGATGCAGTACCCTCTAGTTCATGCTCAAGTCCTGCTAATGGAGAAGAGTATTCCTACTCACCAGAATCTAATGATGATTATGAGCTGGATGATGAAGTAGGCAAGAGGTTGAATCAGTTGATCCCAATCCGTGTAAGTTCAGCTGCTTTAGATCATCATGGTCTTTTATTTCTGTTGGTCGGGGAGAGTGAGAGGCTTCAGTCATGTTTTATGTTTTTCAGGAATGGGGGATATTATTCCAAATGAAATTTAATTTTAACTTTATTTAATTAATTTTACTTGTCTTAGGGTTGTAGTACTACCAAATAACATGTAAAAGAAGTAATGTTTTCCACTGAATATAAAATATCTCCTTTCTTGTGGAATTTTAATCCCTATTATTGAGAAAGCAAACTACATCTAACAAGGAATGGAATAGGATGCTCATTCTATTCTCAATCCCAAGTGAACTGAACATAGTCACCAATTACCGTTTTAATGTCAATGTGATGGCATTAAAGTAGTTAGTTAATTCAGGAAAAGTAGCTAGTGTTCTTTTTAGCCATATATTCAAGTACGGATGGCAGACAGAGTTGGGGTGCATCTTTGTCACGCTTCTGGACTCTCACTCCTCTAATGACACTGCATCATATATCTAGTAATGCTTTCTGAGTGGCATTTTTGAAACTTTTACTTTCAAGTTCAGGGTAATTGAGTGTTTTACAGTTTAATGTTTCCAGCACTGAACATCAGACAAAGTAGTGCATACTTTAGTAACTATCTCTGGACAGGATGCCATGACAACCAATGCAATCTGTACTTCTTTATTGTGAGAGGAAATTTACACGTGTTTGAACACAATTAAGCATGGTTGGTAATGTTGTTCTTCTATTGTGCAACTCAGATGGTATATGATTAAGTTCAGGGTAATGTGCATCATAGCAATTACATGTTAGCATCTAGTGGTTCTCATTTGTATCGCAATATCCTGGGGTTGTTTATCAAATGATACTTCCTGTTGACAATCTTTATCATTTGTAGTTTTCTTGTACAACTCGGGTAGAACTAGCTTGGTGAAAAATAGAGTGGGTGCATCCATGCATGTGCTTGCTAACATGTCCCATACTGTTGGTTTTGCTTATCACCTGCCAAAATTTCCTTTCTTCTGCACAGCATGTTCCTAGAATTAATGGAGAAATACCGTCAATTGATGAAGCAACCTCGGATCATGAAAGGCTTCTGAACAGGTACTGTGCACAGATATTATTGCTGCAGATAAAGAAATTTCTATTTTTCCCCCTTTTGTCATATTTGGAGTTAGTTAAGTTAATGCTTTCTATTATGATTATTACTGTAACATGGCTATCATTTTTCCTTTTCAAACTCTCTCTTTCTTTTTCTTTCCCTTTCACCTTGGAATATACTGTATGCTATTAAATTATTGTTCTCACTAAACCAGACTGCAGTTATTTGGCTTTGATGAACTTAAGGTTCAAGGAGATGGAAACTGTCAGGTTAGTTTTTCCCCTTCTGTTTCTTTTTTAGTATCTTCACCATGAGTTTCTCTATGACATGTTTTCTTGAATAGATCATTATTAGGGTTTTCTTGAAGATGGCCCCTAAAGGTACACATCAATACCAATAAATGTGAGGTCTTCACTTCCATAATTGAGTAAAGTGCTATACGTAATTTGTAGCTGCTAATTATGGATATCAAAACCTTCCATGCATTGATATTTACAAATGCCCTTAGGCATATTGAAAAAACCCTTACGAGTATTGTTGCTGTGTTGATCCTGCTTGACAAAAGCTTATTGACAAATAAATGATGACGTGCTAATATTTACTTTTTAAAACTTTCTCATTCTCCAGTTCCGTGCTTTATCCGATCAAATATATAATACACCTGATCGCCACAAAACTGTAAGACGACAGGTTGTGTATCAGGTTTGTTGTATTCTCTACCATATTATTAGTGGTTGCAGTTGAGTTTGTTGAGTTGTAATGTAAATATCTACATTTCATTGATCTTGATATATTTTTGTTACATTGATCTGTAATCACCAGCTTAATTCTCACCCAGAGATATATGAGGGATATGTTCCCATGGAGTATGGTGAATATTTGAGGAAAATGTCAAGGTAATAACAGAACTCTTTGCTTTTTCTGTTTCATAAACTTTAAAGAATCTTGTGTGGTTATTCTAATATGCAAATACCCCCTTTGAGTTTGGATGATGATTCCAGGAGTGGTGAGTGGGGTGATCATGTGACATTGCAAGCAGCCGCGGATTCGGTATGGATATGACTATGGGTCTTTCTTTCTTTCTTTCCTTCTCTCTCTCTCTCTCTCTATGGTTTTTTTTTTTTTTTGAAGGGGGGGTGGGGTGCTGTTTGAGTTGCGTTCTCATTATAGTTTACTTGAATCTGGTGAAACCCTACCCCCTACCCCTATTCCTCAGTTTCACCATAGCAATGTTCTTTCTTAGAGCTTTATGCTGAGTTTTATTTTGTAAGACAAATGTCAAGTCTCTGCAATTTTTCCATGGCTTATACCCTTGGGTATTTTATTGTAGTATGGTGTGAAAATACTCGTTATGACTTCTTTCAAGGACACATGTTACATAGAGATTCTTCCTGTCAGCCAAAAGCCAAAAGGAGGTAAATTGGGTTTGTTTCTGTTGTCCTGAAAAATTTAAGTTGCTTTTCCTTTATCTTAACCGTCACCCTTCCTTTTTAGGATCTTGTTTCCATGATCATATTTTTTTCAAGTTTCTATAATATATTATTGATAATCAGTTATGGTAATAAATATTGATTGTTTGATTGCAAGCTTGATATTCTTACCACTGCCTGATAAAATGTAAAAAAAAAGGAGTTTTTTTGTTTTGTTGAACCTTCTGTATCTGACGTTTTTCCTCCATGCTTTTCATAACCTTCAACGATTAGTGAATTGCTTTTCCCGTGTACTACTATAAAGAGAGATTATTGTTAGGTGCTTCAAAAGCACTACTCTCCCACTCACTTGAAAGTAGGACCTACATTGATGACCTCTCATGGGTCCCACCTTTATTGTTCTCACTAATCCAGACTGCAGTTATTTGCTCTGGGGGTAGCTAATAATTCTTCATGCAGAAGAATAGAAGTGCGAACTGTTATCCGATTGCTAGAATCGCTTCCTCTCTCTCTCTCTCTCTCTCTCTCTCTCCCTCTTGTTATATGCAGAAGCACCAAAGTAGAAACACTGAAATTGATCATAATGTGTGTTGTGATAAGTAATCCACATACAATGTAATTGATCTTAAATGATTGATGGCAACTGATATGGCATCTTCCCAGTCTGCAATTCTGACTATGTTCCCCTTCTTTTTCAAACAATAATAGTATCGCATTGATGTTAGTTTTAAGGTTGTGTTTTGATGAAGGATTTCTGGTTCCTTCTGCAGTCATTTTCTTGAGCTTTTGGGCTGAGGTACATTACAACTCCATCTATTTTCAAGGAGGTAATTATTGTTTCTTTGTTATGCTTATCTTTTGTCGGGCAAAGGGTATGAGTTAAAAATTAAGAAATGGGATGCTTTTGGCCATATTTGATGATAAACAGAACTGAGCTTCTTGTGACAGATAGTTGAACCGAATTTTTGGCAAGCCTAACTTTGGGTTTTTATCATTTTCTCCTTCAATGACGTGACAATAATTATGGTTTTATGTGCAAAGTCTAATTTGGAACTTTGCATAACATGGCAGCGAGAATAATTCATCTCCTCTTGCGTTACAGATACATCTAGTGAATTCAGAAAGAAGAAGAGGTGGTGGAGTTTCGGGAATAAGCACTAGATAAATTGCTGGTAATCTTGAGGACGCTCCATAGTCTCTTAGACATGCACATGCAGCCTCCTCGGTGTGGAACCTGTATTTTCTTTTTCTATAATTCTTAAGCGAAACTTGTTTGGATCGTTATTCTACAAGTGTATTTTATTTTTCTTGAAAAACTTTTATTCCTCTAAATTTTGCATGCTCTAAAATTGCATGCCAAATCTCTTAAATAACAGGGAAAATCAAAGAAGTACACCGTTTATTCTTTTGATGCATGGAGACAGCAAGAGGGATATTTCGGTGGAGCTTTAGATAAGTTGTTTGGTTGGGGCAGTTCACGTGTATCGATAGTGTGATTCTACTTTTCCTGAGAAGACTTCATGGTTCGTGACAGTCAAAATTCTAAAGTTGGTGTAAGAAATGCTCTGATACAGTGAAATAAGACATTATTATTGATTTGATTACGTTTCGTTCCCTTTTTAATATATGATTGTAGATGATAAGACTCAAGCGTGGCTTGATTTATCTTACGTCATAGAATTGTGGTATATTTATCTAATCCAGCTCTGCCCTTACCAGGTGAAATGGATCTAGTTAGTGGCCCACAAGGATGGGGATGGTGAGTCTTGCATTTTTATGGGCGATAGGGTTTGAACTTTGAATATGTTTTCACAAGTTCTCTCTGTCAGGGAATCCCCATCAAATCATCTTGAATTTAGGAGAATGGACTACTGGTGCTCTTGCTCTCTTTTTTTCTTAATCAATCTCATCATGCCCACACTAACGAATTTGGAAATCACTACGAAGAGAGTCTCGCTCCAGCTAATCCCGTGGATTCACTTAGTTTTTAAAGCTCCAAATCCAGGGAATATTAGCAAAGAACATTTCTATTTTCTACACATTCGCAGATCAAAATCATATTGGAGAAGGAAACTTAAAGCAGGGTTGGTAGCGAACCTTTACCAGGTGAAAAACCTCAGAAAGAATCTATTAGTGTTGACAATGTGGTAGGAAAAGAGAGAACAGTCTACATTACAACCAACAAGGAAACAATGGTCCACTCCAGTCTACAAATCTAGAGCAGTCAACACACTTGTTATTGGATTCTAACAAGTACTACAAATAATTTACAGCTGCTTCTTCCTTTCCAGTTCCAAGTTCTAGCCCCGCAAGAGAAACAGGAAAAAGAAGGCTGACTTGTGTTTTAATTAATTAAACACAAAAACAATAGGCCTCCCCACCCTAAAACCATAAGCCTTACTTGACGTTAGTAGTAGTACATAACCCTATCCATTGCTACTACCTGTGTGTGTTTTGATGCTAATTAGCCGTGACTTTGCACCCATTCTACATCTTATGCTCCCCAGTTAACTCCTGCTGACGACCCTCCTCCGCATCCACTGCCACAGTCGCCGCCATCGGCTGCAGCAACAAAGCAGTAAACGGCATGTGCCTGTAATCCAAGTCAAGCCGGCTGCTGGGTGCCGTCAACAGAGAGAACATCTCGGGCCCTATACAGTTGACGGGGTGGACCTTGCAGGAAGCAGAAGGAGAAGGAGAAGAGGAGGAAATCGGGGTGGACCCGACGGTGGTGGAGATGGGGATGGAGGGGATAGTGCCGGTTCCGGTGGAAGCGATGATGGATGCCTCAGCGTGGCGAAGGAGCCACTCGATGGTCTCGCCATCGGAGCGGTGGCCGAGCTCACGGGTGAGCTGGAAGATACGGGCCGCTGTTAAAGCGGGCATCCGAACCCGCCTGCCACGGCCATGGACTTTGGTGTGGCGGTCTTTGGATTGAGAGGTAGTTGATTTGCGAGGGTGGGTCAGCTTAGATTGGGACCCACCAGTTGTGGGTGAGGGGACCACAGAGTTGTTGTTGTTAGGGCTTGGCTGTTGGTGTTGGCTGTTTGAGGTGGAGGAGAAGTTGTAGAGAACGGTTTCAGAAGCCATGAGGGTAGGGGTGAATAATGGGTTTTTGTGGAGTGATTTGAGGAGAGATTGAAGCTAGGGTTTGTGCAAGCGAAAGAAGAAGGGAAACAAATTAACAAACAAAGGTGACTCTGAATATGTCTGTGGTTTGACTCTATTGACCCTCCAAAGGAGAAGGGAATTTCTTATAATGTGGGGTCATAGTTGGCGGAGCCCACAGACAAGTCACACCTTATCTGGGATGGGGACCACTTAGACATGTCTTAGATGTATGGGATAAGCACATAGAAATTCTCAAAATCTCACGTGAGAGAGACATGAATAAAGAAATATGTTCAAAGGAATAAAAGCACCCGCTGTTCTGCTATTGGATTAAGATTTTTCAAAATATAAAAAACATTTATCTAGATTATGAATTTTTTTTTATACTATCATTTTAAGCAAGTATAAAAACAACTTAAAATGATTGGTAAAAACAGTTTAATTTAAAAAAAATGGTTTGATCTTAAAAAAAATTATAATATGATATTTTTTATAGAAAAAATATTAAAAACAATATATTAGATTGATCTAAACTTTATGGTTTAATACACCAAATTCATGACTAAGATCATGGGCTTTACTAATATTTTTTTATTTAATTCTACGACCATAAAAATAGATGTTTGTAAAATTAAGTACCAACTAAATATTAGATGTTTATTTAAGATCACGATAACTCTATAAAAAGTAAATTGAAATAAATTATAAAGATTAATTCAGAATTAATCAAATATTAAAGAATAAAATTTAAAAAAATATAAAAAAATTCAACAAAATTTCTGCTAAAAAAAACCGTTTGGACACATGTATCTTTTTAAGAAAGTTCATGTGGGCCTGCATGTTGATGTTTTATAAAAAAAAAATTAGTAATTATAAACCTTTTTTTTATTACCAATTGGTATTTGAATTATTTTACCTTTTTATTACTATTTAAGGTCAGGATAATAATAATTATCACAGGTTGTAGAATCTCTAAAAAACATTTCAAGAGATTGATGTTGAAGCGAACCTCGTGATTATGCAATTCACACGTAAAGACACTAATTCCTGGAAAATCAAGTAAATCAGGTTTGATAGGATGTGACACAAAGATAACTTGTACCTAGGCATCAACACTATTGAAAATGAAAATCCTTACCCAACGAATATTGATTCGCGAACGAGAAGTATAAGGATGACGCCACGAAGACAATTGTTCTTTGATAAGTCGTTTTTCAGTTCTTTAGAGAACCATAGAAGAGAGATTATCTCACCAACACACACACACACACACACAAAGTGCGGTAAACAAGAAGTTTTATTAATCTAATTTACATGTCTGGTTATGCCTTTATTTATACTAACTCTAGACTTAAATAAACCCTAATGGACCCCTCTTAGGTGGACTTATATGAAGCTCACTTACAATTGATCCAAATAAGTAATAATAACCCAAAGACTAAGAAGAAAATAATAAAAATCCAAAAATTACCATCCTAAATATGCTAGAATCAGATTTGTCACCATTAAGAAGTTC
>Ga0307514_10005795_pt1 | contig 10915 bp, 15 predicted proteins | sample 16_EM_MG_FD_203088 | JGI IMG/M metagenome (GOLD analysis project Ga0307514, IMG submission 203088) | Populus trichocarpa ectomycorrhiza microbial communities from riparian zone in the Pacific Northwest, United States - 16_EM | ecosystem: Host-associated > Plants > Roots > Unclassified | place... | reverse complement strand
CTGAGGGTAATGGCAACTCTCCCAACCCCGGGGAAATCTCCCTCCTCCTCGGCGGCTCCGGCTCATCTTGTGGTATATGACGTTGATAGTGTCGTACAGACTGTAGAAATACAACCAGATCCCATATTGTCCAGGCGAGCACCCAGCCAAGATACATCTTCCTCCACACCTCCGCTAGGGGCAGATTAGTGCCCCCAGGAGTAAATATCAGCAGCATCACCCCCGTCATACCGCTGCCAGTAGAACTTTTTCTAGATCCCACCGGTCGCCTAGCTCGTATGAGACTAGAGTGTTCCTTTGCTTACGTATCAATTTCCACACAGGACACAGCAAAACCACTATAAGTGACCCTATGTTCGCCCACGCAACATATCTCTGGAACATATCCATTGCACTTGGATCCAGCGTGGGCCCAATGAGAGCCAGACGATTGGACAAACCCAAAGTAGTCTACCTGCTGACAGCTTGGATCCACTTTGCCATCTTCATATGTTTCCTTAATACACTGCTCCCAGGTGCCACTTATATCTGCTGTATCATGCAGCGGGATTGGGTACAGGACTGTAATGGCATGGCATGCTATCACCAATGCATGTAACCCAGACCAGGTAGCCCTCGAAACACCCAAGAATAATGCCATATATCCGTAAAAATCCCTAAGGTCCTTGATAACTCGCGGCCCTCAAGTTCTTTTCTTGCTCTAAAATCATAGCCGTCCGAGCAAAGTAATTTGTCTGCTTCATCCTTTGCTGCGTCTTTTCAGCACAGGGCTCACACGGTTCCGGACATCTCTCCTCCAACTGTCTCTTGAACTCCGGTAATTTATCCTAGTATGCCGAGAAATCCGGGTGGTTCTTGGGAGGAAGATAGTCGGCCAATAAGTTACTTTTGATTTCTCGCAACGGCAGCAAAAGACAGGAGAGTCCGGGCCCGGTGCAGAGGGTTTTGGTTCTGGAGAAAGTAACCTGATAGAGCGTCCATATTTGAGAGCAGGAGGTGGGACAGTTTGTGGGGGGAAGGGGATATAACCAGCGATATTCCAGATGGTTTACAGACTGACAATACGGGGAAGCAAGTGAAAGAGGTGACTGGCTCGGAGGTGTCGGTGGGGACGGATGTTTTGTGGGCGCAGAAGAAGCAGGTGAGGCGGCAGCGGCGGCCAAATGATTGACCATTGCATCTAGTGGGGCTTTTCGAGTCGTACGTGGGGATGAAATCGGCGACCCTATATAAATACTCCATCCAGCATGTGACACACAAGTGGATGCTTGGCAACTCTTATCAGATTCTTGTTCCCATCGATTGGTTATTTCAAACCTGTGCCCTTGGTTCGCTACGGTACCGGTAACAAGTGCACTGTGACACACAAGTGGATTCTTGGCAACTCTTATCAGATTCTTGTTCCCACCAATTGACTATTGTCGAGGCTCTTCCCTTGGTTCGCTAACAAGGTGCATTATTTACTATTGTGCTATTCTAAATTATATATAGTCCCACTGTTGGCATGGCAACGCATGCCGGGATAACTCAAAAACTTACACTACTACGGCCCCGCAACCCTACAATCATGTTCAACCTCATAATTTCCATCGCAACCCTACTTGTCCTCTCCTCCCTAGCCTTCGTAAGGCCCCAATCCATCCATTCCTCCATCCTCTAGCTATCTAACCCATTCAAAGATCCGCCTCCTCTCCATCCTCCCCATCCTCCACCCCACAACCCCGCAACCCCGCTCCCTCACCTCCCTCAAACAAAACCCCACCCACCTCCTCACCGTCCTCGGCTCTGGCGGGCACACCTCCGAAGCCCTGCTCCTGCTCTCCTCCCTCAACTTTTCCAAACTCACCTACCGCACCTACGTCATCTCCTCGGGCGACTCCCTCTCTGCGCAAAAGGCCCTCAACTTTGAACTCTCTCGCGCCTCATCTCCCGAGTCCTACACCATCAAAGAAATCCCCCGGGCGCGCCAGATTGGACAAAGCTGGTTCAGCACTCCCGCGAGCTGTTTGAGATGCTTTCTGTCGTGTTTAGTGGTAGTGGGGGGCGGGGGGAGAGGCAGGGAGGTGGATGTGGTGGTTTGTAATGGGCCGGGGTCGGCGGTGATGGTCGCGGGAGCGTGCTTGTGGTATAAGGTGCGCTCATTGTTATATTATGGGTTTTAGAGGAAATGCTGATAATAGGGCGCCTGGGTGGATAGTTCTGGGGAGCGAAAACTCGGATGATTTACGTGGAGTCGTTTGCAAGAGTCAAGTCGCTAAGTTTGAGCGGGAAGATACTTTATTGGTTGGTGGATAGGTTTATTGTGCAGTGGCCAGGGCTGAGCGAGAGATATAAGAGGGCAGAGTACCATGGGATTTTGGTATAGTAGCATTTGCGGGCGTTTAACCTTTTCTCCTATTCTTTAATTTGTGGTTTCCATTGCATTTAGGATCTGGGTTGCATATCCCATTGCAGCAGATAGTTGAAGGGGAGTTAGATAGAGGATGGCATTACACTACAAAGACTACCCTACCCCAACCATTTGTACAGTAGAGAAAAGCCGCCAATTTTTGCGCCATCTAAATGTGCTATATACATGACATGCCAGTGGTATGCATATTACGATATCGGTACGATACCAGACGCATCTCCCATCAGCCTTCAACACCAATAACCATACACCTTCCCCAGTGTTCTACGCACTCGGCTGAACCCGTTGTGCCATACTCTCCTGACCTTGCTGTGACGCACTCCTTATCCTGTCCAATAAAGTTGGTTTGTTCTGCGCCATAACTCTTCCAATCCTCTCCAATACATCCTCCGACAACTTCGGCCACCCCAACGCCTTCTTCTCCAACCTGATCTTCCTGTTGAGCTCCTGTAATGGAGTTCTGATCATCGATGGCCCCTCAATCGCCTTTTCCTGTGCCCACTTCTTCTCGATATACTCCGGATCATGCCTTGTCCTGAATTTGCTGTATTTATTCCTCAGCTCATCCATGACCACGCCTGGGAATGGCTCCTTCAATAGTGTAGGGTTAAATGAAACTCGGTCAACATCCATTCTCCGGGTATCGGTGTCATATGTTTCAAGCTCTTTCTTTTCGCCTTTAGGCCATGGTATGACAGTGCCATCACCTTTGATGGCACGCTTCCAGCCTCGGTTGCCCGTTTCACGATCGTAGTAGACTCCGACGGTTTCGAGCTCGGCAATGATAGTGTCGGTGGGGATGCCGGTTTCAGGGTCTGGGAGGGGATATACGAGGCGGATATCCTCGAGGCAAATAGGCATTTCCCGGGAGTAGGTGTAGTTGGGGGTTTTATCGTCGGATCTCTTGTGGGCCTCCAAGAGATACTTGGGAAGCTCAACATTGACCTATTCATAATACCACAGTTGTTAGCAAGTAGAACCATAATGTTAATCATGGCCCATGTGCGTGCACCATATTCATCCCCTCTACGACTACTGTATTGTTGTCTTTGAACACCTGCTTTACCACACCAATCTTGTGTTTGTCTGCCCCCTTCAGTATAACAACCCGATCCTTGGGAACGATATTCCAGTATTTGATCTTCTCCCTGGCTGTCACACTCGGCCTAGATTGCTCGTCCTGGCTAATCGAGTTGACGAGCTGCCTCTCATGCTCAGATGCAGCCCGTATGGGAGCGAGGGGCCCCAGCCATCGATCTTCCATTTCATCAGCACGGGATTTCAACCTTCGCTTCTTGAAGGCACGATTATATTGGACTTGGTTTGCGAGTGTAGATTTGAGCTCAAAACGGCGGGCTTTTTCGCGCTTGCGGTCGAGAACTCTTTGCGCTTGTCGCTTGGCGTAGGCAACCCGTTCCTCAAGCACCCGGGGAAGGGGCTTGCGAGGGATGACTCGTAGCATCTTGGGGGACTGGGGATGGATGAGATGAGGTTAGCAAGATTCGCTATGCAGCAGTGTTGGGGGTTGCAGAGGATGTGCACATTGAGTGCCGGGGGGGACGGGGCATATCGAAAGCTTACTGGTGAAAAAGTAGGTATGCAAGTACATACAGTACTTACCCTCTTCCTTCGGGGGAAAGGCGTATAGACTCAAGGAAGAAATACTCCCTTCGGCCGACAGACGTACAGACTCAAAAAATAAAATAAAATAAAAAAGGTACTGGCCGTATATAGGGAGTCCCTTGGACATACATGTGCATATGTAACTAGGTACTACGTACATAATAGACCAGTACGTACTCTGTGGAGGGGTCTTCCCTTGGCAGGCCAAAGCTATATACACCCTTGCCACTTTCGTTCTTGAGTGGTTCGGCAACTACCTACTACAAGTCAAACCCTTGCAAATGGCTGAACTCAGGTAAGTTGTACATACGTACTGTATTGAGTACACCCTGTTTTGGTGGCATGATGGGACATCACCACGCAATGGCGCTGCTACGTATGATAGCTCGACTGACGATGCCCCGTCTCAGTGCGGCAGAAGGGTCAATTCCGGGGCGTCCAATGTGCGGATAGGATATCATGTGCGCGGGGGGGGCATTTGAGCGCCGAATGGGATCGAGGGTATATGCCATGGGTTGGGGGGTAGATACGAACGGAGCTTCTAATTTAGCAGAGTGGAGGAGTGAGGAATGTATGAATGCTCACCGTAAACATAGGTATAATTAATTGCCTCTTCCTCACCTACATCAACTGTCTATTACCTCACCTTGCTACGATCCTTCCACCTGTATCTTCTGTACCGGTACTCTGCTTCACCTGCCTTATTGCTAAGGCTAGTACACATTGGACTGTACACACCGTACTGGTACTATACCTCCTCACTGCAAGTTACCCAGGTGCAAGTTGCACATTACTTACATTCATCTCCTAGTTCTGCTTGTCCTTCCATCACTGCGGCGTGCATACCAACTGTTCTTTTTTCAGCTTTAATTTACATCCAGTGCGTTCAGCAAGTTGAATACCATTTTCGAATTGTGCAAGTCCGTTCGCTGCTATCTTGCTTTTTGCGCAAGTACTCTGCACATTTTGAGTTACCTGGTCGTTTACGTACATAACTTGAGGGAGTAGAGAAACACCAGCAAGCTCAAGCTCGCACGCAGCGGATGACCGGTGGCAGCAGCTTATATCGCTCTCTTTAATTTTCTGATAAGCCCCACTATCCCTGCTCCCTCACCCATCGAGATCTGGCAAAGGTTTCAAAAACATAGAAAACAGAGTACAAAAGGTCTCAAGGAGAGCGAACCGAAACAAGAGCTATACTCAGCGGAGTTTCCTGTACCGCAAAGGACAGCTTTGGCTCCCCGTGGGCCTCAGAAGAAACAGGTGCCCATGTCATGAACCGCTGGGGCCTCTTTACATTTGGGAAACTTTCTAAGACATAAACACATTGAGTTCGAACTCGACTCGGCACTTTATAAAGAATGCCTCCCCCACCCACCCCGGGCCAGAACGGCCTCCAGCCACGAACTCCTACACGACCGAGTACCGCAACACCGTCCAAGGGAAATCATAACGATGACGGATCTTCGCCGCTACCGGATTATGTGAGTTAATTGTTACTCCACTAAAAGCTTTGAACCCTCGTGATTCGAGGACTAATAATGTGAGGTAGACATTGGGGGATTGTCTGGGGAAAGGCGCTTTCGGCTCGGTTTACAGGGCGTTGAATTGGGGGACGGGAGAGACAGTCGCGGTAAAACAGGTGCGACTTGCGGATTTACCAAAGAGTGAGCTGAGGGTTATTATGGTGGGTTCAATTGTTTTGAATGCTCTGTTTATTGATTATAATAGCTAATTACTCCTCCAGCTTGAAATCGACCTGCTCAAAAACCTTAACGTATGGAAATACCATATGAACAATTTACTGGGCAAAGCAGGAAAACTAATTCCCTTTGTAGCATTCCAACATTGTGAAGTATCGAGGTTTCGTCAAAACAGCAGACTCATTGTATATTATTATGGAGTATGTCTAATGTCTGTTATTTCCATGGCACTGTGCCTAATATTTATTAGATATTGCGAGAATGGCTCTCTCCACAGCATCTGCAAGAACTTCGGTAAATTTCCCGAGAACCTAGTGTCTCTGTACATGACACAAGTCCTTCAGGGGCTACTATACCTCCACGACCAAGGTGTGATACATAGGGATATCAAAGGTGCCAATATCCTCACCACAAAGGAAGGACTGGTCAAGCTTGCAGACTTTGGTGTTGCGACTAGGGCAGGTGGATTAAGCGACTCTTCGGTTGTGGGAACGCCATATTGGATGGCTCCTGAGGTTATCGAATTAGCAGGAGCATCTACGGCATCTGATATCTGGTGGGTTTATTGCTCAATTGGCTCTTCTGGTATTCCTATACTTACCACCTAGTGAATTTAGGAGTGTTGGATGTACAGTGATTGAATTACTAGATGGAAAGCCTCCATATCACAAGCTTGCTTCAATGCCCGCACTGTTTCGGATAGTAAATGACGACCATCCCCCATTACCCGAAGGAGCCTCCCCGGTATGGATTTTGTACCAGATTAGTTCCCCAGATTCGGAATTCTAACAATGTTACTTTATAGGCCGTTCGGGACTTTCTCATGCAATGTTTCCAGAAAGATCCTAACCTCCGAGTGTCGGCTCGTAAGCTACTGAAGCACCCATGGATTGTGAGCGCCAAACGTGCAGAATCTATTGTGCAAGCACCTAGCACAACATATGAGGAGGCTGTTGAGAATATCCAGAAGTGGAATCAGAAATGGAACGAAGCAGTGAAATCTCCAACAAATACCAGTACACAGCTGAAGAAAGCAAGCCGCAACAATAGCCAAACTGCACCTACTCGCCGCCCTCAAAGAGAGTTCTCGACTCCGGCTAGAGGGAATCAGAATCCACAGAATAGAAATCAAGTCACTACCGAGACTTTTATCTCTCCAGAGCATTGTGAGTACTACGATACGGTAGAAATACATCCCGAAGATATCTGACAGGGTGCCAGTGGATGATAATTGGGATGACGATTTTGCAACCTGCATTTCTCCGAGTGCTTTACAACTGCCACATATGAAGCCACAGGATCATTTTGGCGGGCTATTATCTGCGGAGCGCCTGAAGGCATTTGCAACTGCAGACAACGCAAGTGATACTTGGAATGGTGATTTCGAGGGAGAGCCTACCATGAGAAGCCCACCTCAAGGTAAGCACTGAAACTGCATTGCCTGACACCACTGCTAATCTGTGTCCCACCAGTGCCAGATGATCCGCTGCAAACAATACGGCCTGTATATAATCGCAATTCGATGGGACGCAACTCTTCATCTGATCTTGAGCAGCTCCCAGAAACGGCAATGTCCAGTCCACCACCAAAGCAAAATAACCAGCCAAAACCTTTGATCCCGCAGAAACAAAAGAGGTTGGTTCTTCCTTCTCGCCCCAGCATGCGATATCGGGAAGAGACTACGGAAGACTACTCGGATCTGGTGGCAAATGACGCTATGTTTGCCCAGAAAGTAGACACCATGAAGGTAGGTCACAACCAGAAGTACCAAGCATCAAGGGATGTAGAACCTCAGAAAAACCAGAAAGACCTTCCTATGTCTCCTCGATTATTCCACCCTCCGGATCTGGAAGGCCTACCTCGCTCTGCCAGTTCTTCGGCAGCCGGAAGCCTGAGGCGCAATAAGCATCAGCGGCCTGCTTTGCAAAAAGATGACCCAAATGCTATGAAGAGGTCACGGTCTACAGTTGAGATTCATAAGTACTCTGAAGATGGGGAGGAGGACTACTCTGATGTCTTTGGGAGAGATGCGGTGTCTGAGACATATGACTCTGACGTCAGTGCAGATGAGGAGTTAAGGCTTCAGACGCGTTTATCTAATAACTCCTGGGTAAGACACCGGTACCGACAGCATCCTAATTGCCGGGTCTATTTTTGCTGATTAGATTAGCTGGGTGATGAAGAAGATGATGATGATCCATTTGCCCAGCTTGAAGAGGGATTTGATGAGATGGGTACGTATCTCGTACTGCACCCTGATTTCTTTGTACGGCCCATAGATGCTAAATGTGTATAGACCTTGAGGCGAATATTTCCAGGGATAAATATGCAAAGCTCTGTTCACAGGTGGACAGTCTCGTTCATTCCTTGAAGACCAGCCAACCAGAGGATGAGCTTGACCGTATCACAAGTCAATTGGTGAGTTTAGTAGTTAAACTGCATTTTTTCTGGTGCAACTGCTGACTTGTTGTAGTTGGAAATTCTCATGGAGTCTTATGAGATGAAGAGTAACATAATTGGCGCTCATGGGATGTTGCCGATCCTGGAGGTTTTGGAGACTTGTAAGAAACGAGAAGTCATCCTAAAACTCCTAAGGATAGTGAATGCAATTACCTACGAAGACGTCGAAGTTCAAGAGAATATTTGCTTTGTTGGTGGTATTCCGATCATCACCAAATTCGCTTCGAAGAAATACCAATACAGTATCCGACTCGAGGCTGCTGCTTTTGTACGGCAAATGTATTCGACTTCCACCTTGACCTTGCAAATGTTTGTCAGTTGTGGTGGTCTTAGTGTTTTGGTCGAGTTTTTGGAGGAGGACTATGAGGCCCAAAGAGACTTGGTCGTGACTGGAATTGATGGAATCTGCAGTGTATTTGAGCTACAGGTATGAGAGTGCTGCGTCATTTATTCATCGTCTGGCTAACAGTTACTAGGGCCCAACGCCTAAAAACGACTTTTGTAGGATCTTTGCACGCAGCTCTGTTCTACAGCCACTGTCAATGGCACTCGTACATGTTGTGGATGAGCACGACGACACAGCGAACACGTGTGTGGAGAGAATTGTAAATATATTCTATATATTTTCACAGGCTGAAAACCAGGTGAAAGAGACGATTGCGGAGCGCTCGGTACTGAGGAGTATGAACACTTAAATCTCCAATTATAGGGAACACGCTAACTCCCACCCAGGAGTTCTGAAGGATCTCAAGAAAATTCCACCGCTACACCAAATTACGATGCTCAAATTTATAAAGAACCTATCTATGCTCACGGCAACTCTAGAGACTCTTCATAACGCCAATGCGATCGAGGTCTTAACAGATCTCCTAAAGGCAAGCATGAATGGTTCACACTTCAGGGTTTGTGTTCTTCATTCCTTATCGTCATCACGTGATTGACTTGCCTATTAGGAAATATCGAACCAAATCCTGAACACCATGTATAACCTCTGCAAGCTCAGCAAACTACGGCAGGAAGAAGCTGCTTCTATGGGAATTATTCCGATTCTTCAAAAGATGGTCAGTACTGAGCGGCCACTCAAAGAATTTGCTCTGCCTATTCTATGTGATATGGCACATTGCAGTAAGATCAGTCGGAAGATATTGTGGCAGAACCAGGGTTTACAATTCTACATTGGGCTATTGTCAGATCCATACTGGCAAGTCACGGCTTTGGATGCTATTCATATTTGGTAAGTCATCCTCTCCCTGCACAGTCAGGAAACATTATCTAACGGACTATTATAGGCTTCAAGAAGAAACCGGAAGAGTGGAGGAGAAACTCCTCAATGAATCATTTGGCACTGCGCTCATTAGATGCTTCACCACTTCCAAAGCCAACGCTTTCGAAAATCTTCTTGAACCACTGCAGAAACTCCTTCGCCTCAGTCCTCTGATCGCCTCCGCGGTGGCTCGCCCCGAGTTATTTTCACGCATTCTCCAGAAGCTAACCCACAACAAAGCTTTCGTTCGACTTAACCTTCTCAAGATCCTTGTCACCATTTGCGATGCTACCGACCGCAAGGAGGCTATCATGCGCGAATATAGCTTGACGCACATGATACAACGACTCGCTGATCGAGACCAAGCTATCCTAGTCAAAAATCTGGCGAGCGAGTTACTCAAGTCCACCGACCGCAGGCCTATGTCGACTTCCTCCCGTCGCTTGTCCAAGCGTACGCAGTCCCTTTCGTCCGCAAGCCCGGTATCAGGGTTTCTGGGTGCTGGTCATGGTTCGCCAACCACACAACATAGTACCATGTACTTTGATGCGCAGGAGAGGATGAGAGGTCGCGGAAGTGTGGAAAGAGATCTATCTAGTGGGAGAGATAGTGGAAGGGAGAGTAACCATGGGGGGAGCCAGAGGGGGAGTCAGAGGGGGGAGAGGGAGAGTTATAGTAGCCATAGTCAGAGGGCAAGAAGGAACCGGGCAAGTGAGTATGGGGGCGTGGAGAATGGGACGCCGAGCCGGAGGGGGGCAGCACAGCTGAGAGCCGGAGCTAGCATGTTGAGAGTGCCGAGTCAGCCGGGGGTACCTGGGCCAAGGAGATCTCCAGCATGAGAGCATTTCTTGTCAAGAGTTAAGAGTTATTGTGGGGTGAAGCCCACAGCTTCTTGTAAATAATTACCTTACTGTTTTCTTTTGGTTCTTACATTGTTTTCCTTTCCTTTCTCTTTCGAGCGCCCGTAAGGCATGACATGATAAGATCACGATGTAAACAGGATGACCAATGCCCAAGCACTACTTGATACCCAACTAGGTACTCCGAAGAAAAGCACCGCAATTTGCATAGCCCATGAGAGCAGTCCCAGTGAGGGCTCCGAGACCCTAGCATAATAAGTAAAATGAAAGAACCTGGAGTTGATATAACCAGCTAAACGCCTTTTCCTCCACCCAAAGAACCTGAATATGTAACAAACGAAATTAACTGTAAATTTCATGCCGTATTCATTGCATCTCAGCCTGTCGAACTCTTTTCTTCCTCTTCACCATCCTGATACCACCTGCCTCGTGGGCACTCGGAGGTGACACTGGTGGTGTAGGTGTCGGAGGTAACGGTACCGCCGCGGCAGCTAGCAAATCGCCCCCCTCACCACTACAACCAATCTCCTCTACTACTTTCGGTGTAACAAATCCCACCCCCATCCCCACCCCCACCTCTCCCCCCGCCATGGCA
>Ga0307514_10005794_pt1 | contig 10915 bp, 10 predicted proteins | sample 16_EM_MG_FD_203088 | JGI IMG/M metagenome (GOLD analysis project Ga0307514, IMG submission 203088) | Populus trichocarpa ectomycorrhiza microbial communities from riparian zone in the Pacific Northwest, United States - 16_EM | ecosystem: Host-associated > Plants > Roots > Unclassified | place... | reverse complement strand
ATTCATCCCCTGGTTCTAGTTCTTTTTGCAGGGTGTTCACAATATCTTCCTGTATGTCTTGGAAGTGTTTTTGGGGTGGGGAGAGGTCTAGAGCATTGGCTACAAAGTTGGAAGTGTCTGGAAGGGTGAGGGATAAGTTCTGGATGAGGTGTGACAATTGGGTAGGTTGTTCTGTGCCCCTTCTATTGATAAGGGATTGGGTAGATGCAAGAGGTGGTTTTAGATGAGGTTTATTGACCTGTTAAGGTGTGTTTTGCTCCTTTCTTGAACTGTTGATTGTGACGTTTGTCTATGGTTATGGGATCTTTTTTAGGCCCTTCTGTTAACTCATTGGGACCTTAACCTTTCTTCATGTCACAAGTTTCATCCAAATTTAGGTGATTCATTGACCTAAATTTGCACTTGTGACACCAGGATCACCGACCGATTGGCGTGGTAGAGCTACAGACGGTCCCAATAGACGAGGCTGACAGTGGCACGCGAACAGAGGGGTGGAATGGATAATGTTTCCAACAGGTAGCAGCAGACTTGGAGGGCTGGTCCAAGGTGACATTGGGGCTCGAGTCCTTCATCCTTTCCGTCAACTTGAGCGCTAGTTCCGTCCTTCAACGTTTGGCATGAATTTGCCTTCGTGGTCTTCGCCGCCCACGGGTTGGGTGTCGGTGAACTGTCCCGCGGTTCGCTTTTTCGACGTGGACGCTGAAGTCGATTGAGAAGCGGCCTGGATGATCAACAGAGTGGGAGTCACGGGCGGACCCATTTTCTTTCTGTCTTCGCTTGTTCGGAGGGTCTGTGTGGTTCAATCAGGTTCACATATTTCAATTGCTGTCAAATGCGAGAATGTCGCCTTGGATGCCTACCATCAACGACAGACCTTGGTATTTTCATTATCACTCATTCATGGCATTGTCGTATGGCTTGACTTCGAGGATGTGCAAAGGGTTGGCCCAGCAGACTGTGGTTGCCTCGGGGTTGGTCACAAGTTGATCCTTGTGCAGAACCATCACTTTCGGAGAGCGGTTCTTCTTGTACACGAATTATGGGTCAATGTAGCCTCCCGGAGCAATACCAAGTGAGACGGGTTGTTGCAGAGAGTCCGCGTGGCATTTGGGAGTCCGAGCAACTCATAAATTCACAACAACCGTAGCAGAGGGGACCGGCTTCGGAGATTCGCATTGCGAGTTTGCGAACGTCTGACTCAAGCCAGGTTCTGTCGCATGTGAAGTTCATGTGAGGAATGAAAAACATTTCGATGTTTTGGACACGAATCGGCCGAGAAGAATGGATATCTCGAGATCCTTGCAGATCAGCAGAATACGTGAGGGTTAGGAGACGCTGGCAACACGTGAATGTCACGTGTGGATGCACAGATGTTTCGATGCCTTGAACATGATTCGGCTTTGGAGATGCCGCCGCACAGATCTCAAGATGTTCACAGAGCCCTCAGCCAAAATTGAGGGTACGCGTGATGTAAAGATGCTCAACCCCTAGATAATGAATCGGCTAAAAAGCTGTATGATAAAGAAGAACGAACCACTCACGTGCTTCGTAACCAGCCACACAATCCACGCGAGCCAAATCGCAGAGATACCTATATATGTCACCGGTTCACCTGTGTGTTGACGTCGCGTGCAGTAATGGTCGCTTACACTCTCCCCTTGAGGGAGGCTCTGAACGAATCCATCTCCTCTGGGCGGTTCGAAGACACAAAGATAATCCTCTACTCAAGAAGAAGAGACAATCCTAGTGTCATTTACAAGCCCAGGGTGCTGTATGCTAGCAGCCACGTTCTGAAAACCGTCCCATACTTCAGCGATCGTGAGTCGTCATGATTTTCTCATATGGAAGAAGATAAATGATCTCCTTGAAGTACTTTCCGGAACATTTCTGGAATCAGAGTCGAAGGATTTCTCTGAGCCCGTCGACGAGAGCGAGTGCGCCGATGATTATGGTTATTACTCCGACAGCGATCTCGAGGATGACGACGACGTCGCGAACGCGGGGGAAACATCGAAGAAAGAGGACCCTCCGAGGGGACACCTCTTCGACCCTTTTTGCTTCCTCTCTGATGAGAAAGAGCCTACACACTCCTATGGCGAGCATAAAGAACGGCTTGAGACCGGAAAGATCATTAAAATCCGGGATGTTGCCTTCATCACGTACGCCTTCAACTTATCAGAAACGTACTCGCCACACCTCTGACGACTCGGCAGGTTCCAAGCCTTCTTACTCTTTTTATACACCGGTTCAATCCAGTTCGCACCATACGGATCGAAGGAAAACCGCAAGTCGAGGAGCACCGAAATCGTTTCGGTATTGGAGGACTCGGTCCCTCGACCGTCTCCCAAATCGATCTATCGACTCGCAGATAAGGTCTATGATACTGCTTCCTCGTAGACAGAACGCTCATCGTACTTGTCTAGTACGATGTTCCTGCTTTGAAAGAACTTGCCTTGGAGAGCATCAGGGAAGATCCCTGTGATGTCGTTGAGGAGGCATTCGGCAAGTTCGCATCAAGGTAAGTTGCCCATCTAGTTCGCCACTTGGCGGAATGCACTTACAAATGGGACGAATCAGATATGAGGAAATAAGAAAGATACAAGTACAATGTCTTGCATCGGCCCTGGTTCGCGTTGATGAGGAATCTATGAAACATCTACGCGAGAGAATCGAAGACAAGGTCGACAGTTTTTCCAATGGAGACCTGGACCATGCAGTGGATGCAGTCGTCCTCCTGTGGAAACTTTCCAGGGAGAGCGTGCGCCCGGACACTGTTGCTCCTGTACGTCTTCTGACCTCGCCATCTTCTCCATTGCTAACCCCTCCTTCACCCGCTACCAGTCACCACGTACTGTCAGCCCTAAGAACTTGAAACACGTTGATACTGCATTGATCAAATCGATCCGCGAAGGCATCTTCTTTAACAGAAAGTATTGGACGAGGCACTCAAAGGTTCCGAGGGTCTTGCGACCTTTCTACATCTCAAGCATCGTGGCTGCTGAACACTTGTCATATATTAATGGCGGTGAGCGATGTAGGTTTGCTTGATTCCGGATATTTGGGCTCAAGATTTGGCAGTGGTCCAGTTGTATCAGGGAGAGGACGAATACTTTGACAAAGCCAACGATTCCGAGGACAGTGACTATGATAGTAGCCTGGAGCGACACAGTGAACCTGCTCCTGAAGAGAAATACCACGTTAAGAAAACGCTGGAATCAAAGCCGCTCCCGGTCATCACCACCGGATCGTTTTCCACGTGCGTACAGTCCTCCGTGGTGGCGAGGCGGAAGTTGCTGAATTTCCCGGTAGCTGGAGGTCGTTGTTCTTCTATTTGTGCACCAATTTCGTACAGTTTGCGCCACTTAAGTCCGAAGGTGCCAGTGCGCGTGCACGAAAGATACGGGAAAACACGACATTGGACCGACCGCCTCCCTGCTCACCCAAAACAATCTACACGCTCGCAGTCGCGGTGAGCTCACATGGCTGTACGCATTGCCATCTCCTTGTTACTAGCCACCCCGCATCTAGCTTGATATCAAACCTCTTCGGGATCTGGCTTTCGAAAACATACGATCGAAACTAACTCCTTCGATCATGGTCGGAGAGTTTTTCTCGAGTTTCACCTCCAAGTGAGTGTCCTTCCAGATTTGAGGGTGCTACCATCGTATAACTCAGTCGACGATTGAAAGCAGGCAAGGAGATATCATGAAAATGCAGTGCGAACTCTTGTATGGCCAGTCGAAAAACGACAGCATCACCGCTGAGGGGGTGGATTACATCGAAAGCATGCTAGGAGGTGGCTCTTCATACCGTGCCAGCGCGTTGAAACTTGCACTAAGGAAGGGCTTCGTGAACGGGGTGTTCCTACGCTGTCCCAATGGGGGCTGTGATTTACACAACAACACTACCCCTTATCGTTTGCTTGGATCGAGCTTACAGTGCCCACGACATCATCACTTTGGATCGCACTATCTCGAGTGTGCCGGTTGTGGGACTTCCCGAATGGATTCAGGAAGTACCTCGTGTGGAAATTGTAAGAGACCGTTCAAGTAGGCCACCACGATTACTTTCTTCCCTTCTTGCACCCAACCAGACGTACGGCCCTGCTTGTGTATTTTGTTGCGCTAATATTATGTTTCGTGTATAATTGGTATATACTGTCGATTTCTTGCTGCATTCATGCCGGCCCGAGTTTTTTCGCCCTATCCGGCCTCGCGATCAAGATAACCTCTCCGACTACTCACTCCAGCTCTTTTGATACTTACCTCTCCCGTCGGCAAACCTCCTTAACTCGGATATAACATGTTATAGTTATGTACTGCTAGTAGTAAACTTGTATGAGAATACACTTGTCAGATTCATTCCCGTCGGCGTTGGGGTGGTATCTTGACACGACATCTCTTTGCGGTCTTCAATTCGCCACCCCCCTCCTCTTTCTACGTAAACGTCCTTCGAGTCGTATGAGTGGATATGCCTTGGATTTTGGGACCTGGACTTTATGTTTACCACCACGGTGATCGCCCGGTGGGGATGTCCCCGCACTAGCGGCCACAGGTAGAGGAACGATAAACCAAGTCACCGCAAGCGTCATCGATAATTGTGACGACTCCCCTCTCCCTAAACCCGGATAAAACCTGGGTAAAATCGTTCTTGCCAGGGTCACCTTTGACCTGGACAAAATGCAGCTGGACCTCTAGCGTATGGCGGTGTCCTATCGCATGTAATCGATCCGCAACCTCACACAACTCCTCGTCCACCGAAGCCCACCACCCCATCTTTTGCGAGGAAACCCTGTAGTTGTACTTCTGCAGTGTATGGATGATGATCTTGCGGAGCTCGGTGGAAGTGATTGCGGTGAGGAGGTCCTTCTGACCAGATAATGGGAAGTCTGGGATCATTTCCAACTCTCGGAGTTGTGGAAAGTTGCGAATCGTCGCCGCCGTTCTGACTAGAACGTGAGAATTCGGGTTAGGATGCGCAGTGAATATGAAGTCTCATAAGCAGGCTCACGGTCAAGTTTGGCGGTGAGCCTCAAATACTTGACGGTGTTTGCACACAACCGAAGAAAACTTTCCGCAAGTTGAGTTTCCACGCGGCGTCCAGATTCGAACACCAATTCCTCATACTCTGGGTCTAACTTGGCTAATCGATCGAAAAACTCCGCGCAACGACTGCTAGCGCAACCAAGGCTTATCCTTCCCCGAAGTGGTCGAGACAATGACGGGACCGGCCCCTCGTCGGGTTTTACGTCAAACGAACCCAGCCAAAGGGTGGTCATGTTGGGGAAGTAATCGACCAGAGCCGCAAAGGCGCTGAATGACGTGTCGAAGAACTCGAGAGCGAGATGCGTGAGGGTTTCACGAAACGCCGAGAAACAGGTGTGGAATTCTCTTTCGCTGATCTGCTGGATCTTGATCTCGAACAACTCGAGGGTGTGAATGTCGTTGAGAGCGGAAAGGTATTCTCCGGAATATTTGGGGAGGTTTCGCATCGGGTCCCTGATCCCCAACCTCAGAATAGACAAATGCCGGAACGAACGAACGTATTTGAAAAGGTGGGTTTTGGATCCGGGGAGGACGACGCCGTTCATCCATCGCCGGTAGTTTGCGTAGCCTATCGAGACCGAAGAGAAGAGACGTCTTTGGGTAGGCCCCGTCCACCAAGTAGCCACCAAAGCGCACGCGACCAACGTCCGTCGGCCTTCTCTGTCTATGGGTATGTGATCTAGGATCATGTCCAAGATTTCCGGCGGAAGTGTGGCGGGTGCCTTTGGATCTGGTGATTTGGGTCCTTGGGGCGAATATCCGTTGAATATACAGTCGAGATGGGGGAATGAACCGCGACGTACCCATTATCGCAGTCACGATGTGTGTTTGTTGCGGACACGCCTTGATCGAAGACTGCACAACTCATCCCAATCAGGATCGAATATCAAATCCCCAAGCTTAGGACATCCATTCATCGGATCGATGGTGAAAAAAGGAGACCACAACATCGTATCCGTTGTCACAGTCTCGTCGCGTAAGTTCTGACAACAGGCGGCGTGATGACGATGACCACACTTTGATCCCAGACGGTCACCACCTCGCTGCGAGCACCGCGATTTCAGGTATGCCTGACGAAATTTATGGACCTCTTTTAAGGATTGTTCATCGATGGCACAACTGTTCTCATAAGGAGGCCTTCCATTCCCACTAAAATCCGGCGCAAGTGTACGAGCCAGACAAGCCCAAGTAAAACCCCCCGCGCCCGGTGTGGCCGACACACCCCTGGTCCCCACTCTATCCCTCCACAGTATTCCAGCTTCCCAACGAGGTCTTCGCCAACATATTCTCTAATTACCAACCCGAAGATGCCTACCACCGAACGACACACTCGCCATGGTGTCACCATGCTTGGGCGACGTGTATGGAATGAGAAACCACGTGCTGCTCGTATGACACGGAAGTTTCTTCCGTGGCTGTAGGAACGCATGCGCAGGAATTCAACAAACTCCGCCTCCTTGAGGTCGCTCTTCCCTGCTCCCTTTTTCACAGCCTTTGGGAACCGCAGATGAAAGAGCATACCATGGCTGTCCTAGGAGATATAAGACACATCAAAATATTTGAAATGACCTCTACCGGAAGCCATCATCGCTCGGCGTATATCTGTGACGTGGAGAATGACCCGAATTTTTTAGGTGGAAGTGTTGGTAGATGGGTCAAATTGGGATGTAGTGGGTGAATGTTCGTGAGGCTTGGTAGGCGAATATCCAGTGATTTATTTCTTGAGCACAAAAGCACGAGTCCTACCACAACCCTTCCGTCGGGCTTCACTGTCCTTTGAATCCCATAAGACTCCTGCTCGTCCAAAATCCTAAATGATGGCAATTCCACTCGGAAGTGGCCCTGCGCCGGATTGGCGGGGTGCGAGAGGTGAATCACACGATCGAAACGGACCGACGACCCCGCGATCAGAGAAACGCAGCTTGCTCTGCATAACGCACTTCATCTCGTCCGAATGGGACCATCCCGCCTCCCCGCCGAACTCACAGATCGCATAATCGACTTCTGCCACAACGACAAGAAGACGTTGTCCAACTGCGCGCTCACGCATTCATCGTGGCTCGCCGCGAGCCGTTTTCATCTCTTCCACACCCTCAGCACGACAGGTGCTTTCGAGAAGACGGACAGGGCGATCCAGTTGAAATCGATCCTTCAGACGAGGCGTTACACGATTTCGCGCGGGTGGCCATCCATACTTCCATACATCAGGACGGTGAAGATCGAGTTGTCGTTCACCTACAACGGAGGGGCTCGACTCATAAATGCCGCTCACCTTGCCGATACGATTTGCTGTCTCCTCTATCTCGTGGATCTACCCTCCCCGTCCGTGCATGTGAGCCTAAGCCAACCCAGCCAGTTCCTGCTAAGCCCAGCACATGCTCTGCGGTCATTTCCCCCAGTCAGCCACAACGTCACATTCGTGAGGTTATCAGGCGTCACATTCACTCACCCAAACGACATCTGGCCATTCCTTTCCTCGTTTCCTCGGCTTCAGTATCTGGAGCTCGAAAGCGTCGGATTCAACAAGTCCGCAGATTCTAGCCTCCCCGCCGAGAGCCTATTTGATGGCATCCCTCTCACCACGATGCGACTGGCCACGGCGTCTATGGGGTTAGTCATCCGTGGCCTGGTCAGAGCGGCCAGTTCCCTATCGCACCTCGAAGACTTCGGGATCGCATATCAGGATCTCAGACAGGGAGAAGTATCGCAACTGGTAGATTCAATTCAGAGGAGGGTGAAATGTCTAAGATTCAGCTCGAGCTGTTATCCTGGTGATGAACGGAACGGAGAGTCAAGACCTTCTGTATTCGATATCAGTGAGTATATTGGGCTTCACCTCCACAACCCGAAAATTGACGGCTTAGATATTTGGCAGAGATCCCGGAATTTGTCGGACGGTTTCGTTCACTTGAAACGTTCGTTCTGGATGACCTCAGGGTGGACGGATCTAGCCGCTACGGTGGATCCGACGTGTCCTTCGAATGGATCACAGGCGTATTGCAACAACTTTCTTCGCCAGTTCGGAAACTGGTATTTGAAGTGATCGCAACAGACCGTTCGCAATTAAATGCAATCCCTTGGGTGTCCATCGATAGGGTCGTCACCTCCGAAATACCACAATTCAGGACATTGACTCGCGTCGAAGTCCTGGTGAAACGAGGAGTTCGTCGGAAGAATCGCCCATCTTCTATCGGCAGGGACGCGGTGTGCTCGGAGATCGCACGGAGGTTGTTTGCGGTCAATTTTCTTGGTTTATTACGGTGTGATACGGTGGGATGCGAATGATATCACCATACCTCCAAATCGTTCCTACACGTCCCAGATATCCCCTATACCTCGTGTGCGTTCTTTACCTCATGTACGACATACGCAGGTACCCGAAATACAGTACTCCGTTATTTTGGTGGGTCCTCCATCGACGTGGATCCCAGTCGTGTTATATAACGTATTTTAAACATGCGAATATTTCCCTGTCTCTTCCAACGTTCTCATGCGCACAGCAACCTAACCACGAGGCTCAACTAGCTGACCAGGTCTCGATCTGCACCGACCGAACGTGATTACACCAACCAGGATACATTGCCCTAGCCCACACGCTCAACGTATCCCCCTTCTTGGCTTGCCCCAATATCCGCTCATCCTCAATAACAGCCTGATACCTCTCGAACTCCGATCCCGCATGAATGTTCCTCACGATCTCCACTCTCACGATCTCACCGCCCGTCTTCCCATCATCCAGCGTGAGTTCGAACCACGTCCAGCTCCCCTCACGGGTTCCCTGCGTCTCGGGATAAGAACTCCACCCTTGATCCTTCGAAACCGTCGTGATAACGAGGCGACGAAGTGGGTACGTGAAATCCCCGCCTACGATGGGATCAGATTGGAGGTATCGCACGTTGGCGTCGTAGAAGTGGTCGGGGGCCGTGCAGGTTCTTTGTGAATAGGCCCAGTATTCCGCAAGGTCTAAGATATGGGTGGTGAGTTCTGGAGGGAGTGAGAACATCGATCGGACGAGCGCGATATCTTTTGGCGTAGCATGGAATAGTTCTTTCTCCTGTTCGTCCCCAAGGATATGGCCACTGCTGTTGTCGGTGACGTCGTCTTCACTGTGTACGCCATCTTCAACATCGCCCGCACTGGATGCGTAACCTGCAACATCGTCTTCACTGGGTATATCAACTCCGATATCGTCATCCACTGGGTAGTTTCCCCTGCCAGAAAGTAAAGATCTTCCAGATGTAACTCAAGCGGAAGGAAGATGGGCTTACGGAATGTGGAATTCAGCCATGCGATTTCCTCAGGTGGTGAATGCTCAATAGCAATGATGAGTCACAGGTTGCTTATGTATTCTAGTGGCTGTGCTCGGCTCGGGCGGCGATCTCCAGCACCAACCCTCGAGTTTATTGGATAATACCGAATAAAAGGCACCCGGAAACACCATATAATCATCAAGCTCTGCGCGGTCTCGTCCCAAACGCATCACCCCATGAAAACCATTGGATCCACTCCCGACTGATCGTGACACACTCCAACCCAAGCCAGGTTCCTCCTCTGCACAACCACGACCGCCTCAGACTCCTCTAAAATCGTGGGACAGAATTCTCGAACGAGCTGGTCCCGGTCACGACTGCCCCACAAAGGATCCTCGATTTGGAATGTTACCTTCGCTCGAGTTCCTCTCGTGTCCGGCAGTCCGTTCTTCGGTATCAAGATATTATGGGTAACTTTCTCTGCTGTTTCGGACAATATCTGGGCGAGATCGTAAAAATCGTGGTCGTGTGTGGTGATGATAAGATCACGGAAGTTGGGCGAAGATATCCTCGAGGTCAGATGGTGGAGGTAAATCGGTGGGACGATCGAGGTTTTGGAGCAGACCACCGTTTCAATCTTCTCCAATAGGAGGTGGTTGCTGAGGTCGCAGAGGGCAAAGTCGGGGGCTACTTCTAGGGCAACATTAGCGATAGGCCATATGCCTTGCTCGCCACTGTCGCGCACCTGATTTCCGAGGTTGGTAGAACAACGTTCTGAGGGTTTGCGAACAAGCGGGGATCAATGGTTCCGCTCCCTGACTGCATTTTAGGTCTAGTTTGTGGAACCGCAGACCTCCAGGAACTTTGAGAAGTCCCTGGACAAACCCATCCTTCCTCCTACAATCCATGTGCTTTAGGGTAAGCACACCACGGAAGCTGGGCGAGGTTTCGTAGTTTAGAGCGGGTATAGCACGCTTCTCAGAACACCTAACCACCGAGAGGTTATCCAGGTTCGGAAATAAGCAGATGAACCGGAGAATGTCGCTTGGGTCTCCTGCTGGGTGGATGAGTTCGAGGGTGACTAGCGAAGTGGTGGCTTGTGCGAATCTCGTAGACTCCGAGAGATCAAAGGCGTCATATTCCGTGAGGGTGAGGATACGTAGCGATGCAGCCGGACCCATATCCTTGAGATAACGAAACGTGGGAGATTTGTTGTCGAACGGGGGCAGAAGATCCAACTCGATTTGACGAATGTAACCTATAAGCCCGTGCCGGCGGAGGTTCGTCAAGGACTTGTACTGGTGTTCATAAATTAACCTCCTTCTGTAGAACAAGTGGTACCGGGAAGGTTCGACCCATGCCCTGCAGGTCAAGCAACACGCGAGGAGGGAATCGAAGTGGTACCACAGGTGGTCGATGATGTATTCCGCGAGTTCTTGGGGGAGTCTCCCCGCAGGGGGTTGGATGGGTTGTTTCTTCTGAGGGAACTTCGTCAAAATGTCCCTGTCGAGCGTGGATTTCAACCTGGAGAGAAACGAGGGTTTCTTGGAATCGACCTGTGCGCGCTGTTCGTCAACCGGTGTCCGCCCGGGCGGAGAGGAAGTTTCGAGTCTACCTCCA
>Ga0307514_10005793_pt1 | contig 10916 bp, 13 predicted proteins | sample 16_EM_MG_FD_203088 | JGI IMG/M metagenome (GOLD analysis project Ga0307514, IMG submission 203088) | Populus trichocarpa ectomycorrhiza microbial communities from riparian zone in the Pacific Northwest, United States - 16_EM | ecosystem: Host-associated > Plants > Roots > Unclassified | place... | reverse complement strand
CGGATATCGCATCATATCAACTTTGATGCTTTATGACGAGGTTAAATGCTTTGAGTCTCATTCCGTAAAATCTCAGCAGATTATATTATGAGTACCTTACTTGTATCAGTGTCCGCGGCGCCATTGTGAGAATATATTTCCAGTCATGTTCGGGTGAGAAGGTATACAGGATAAAGAATTGATATACAAGTAATACATAATGTTCTTGATCATGTGCAAACTAAGAAATCATTCGATTTGGCCCAGGTTTGTTGCTCGAGAAGCGTGCCTTAACAAATGTCCTGCCAGCTCTTCTCAACAACGCACGGCGCCCAACACCGTGCATATCAATATAAACAAGCCCGACATTTCTTGCGGTACCAGCCAACAGCATCGACGCATGGGCCGCTTCTGGGCCATATCTGCGAGAAATGTCAGAGATGTCTTGTAAAAGCAAAACACGAGACTCACTTGTGAGCCATGACCTTTCCAACGGATTCCGTGCTGGAATCCAGTATTCTTCGAGCAGAATCGTCCAGGATGGAGAGAACGAGATCTGCCGAGATGAGAATTCTCTCCTTCGTCGTCAATCGAGGTTGATGGGGTAGAGCAGCACCAGTTTGCGGCACATACGTTGATTCTGACCCAGCACGATACGGGAGAGCTGGAGGAACAGGCGAAGGAGAATGACTCGGACGGGGTGGAAGCGCTGGAGATGGTCCTCTCTCAGCAATGTAAGTAGATGATTTTTCATGTGCCTGATATGGAGGAGGAGCAAGAGATGAACCGATATGAGGATCGCGGGGAGACGGTGGCGAAATGTTACCACCCTGTCTGGAAGACGATGCAAAGTACCTAGTACGCTTAGGTCTGGCGCCCATGGCCCGACGGATCATGCCGTCAATGGCATGGATCGTCTTAGATGATATCTTAACGGCTTCACTGCTAATAGTATGGACCGCCGCGAAGCCTTTGCGCGCCTTATCGGATGTCAGGAATACGAGGACACGGGGCGGACGGGGTGGAAGAGGTGGCGGCGATGAAACGACATTAGCAGAAGGGGTTCTGCTCCCGGATCTCGCTGCATCTGGTGCTGAATGGTGAGGCGAAGGAGAAGAATGGGAAACATAGTAGTCTGTACTACTCGTAATTGTAGTTATAAGCAGATTTGTCGTCGTTGATATCGCATGGCTATTTCATGCAGATTTAGACGAAGAAAAAGAGTCAAAACTATCAAAAACCCACCCTACAATGCTTGCGGATTTTGTGATCCAGTTGTGCTGATCTGGAGGAACGAGGTGAGCAAAAGCTTCCAAAGCGTTGGCATCTGATTCCATCGTTGTCGGTTCTGATATCTCAATTACGACTGGATCGTTTTGACGCCCTTTATCGTACATTGAAGGATCCTCGTGAACTTTATATTTATCCTGAACCTCTCCTACAACTTCACCGGTGTCTTCGTTGATCATCACTATATGACCCCTGAGGTCCTTCTGTCCTCTGGTTACGTCAAAGCTGGATGGAACCTTGGACAGAGAAACGGCATCTGGTTCAGGGGCAGACGTTGGACGACGGAAGTCAGCAATATATTGCTCCAGGATGTTGTCAAATGTATCCAACTTGTCCAAAAGCTCAGGATCTGATCCCCGACTTGGTACCTTGACACGAAGAGTAATGTCCAGTGGATCGAATTGTGTGCCGGAGAATTTGTAGGTACGGAAAACGGGGGTATCTGTGCGCTGAACGATCCTATTTGGATCGACGGGTGTTTCTGCGATGTTCACCCGGAGAACGAGATAGATATCGCGGTCTCGATTGCTTGTAGCTTCTGGATTGGCCAAGGTGACGCACGCCAAATTGAGAGTCCCATTCTCTGTTTTTCCTCCAGAAGTTAGAGATGTATCTGGCAAGGTAAGGAGAACAAAGGCTTCTAGTGCATCTTGCATGATGTAGACAGACTTGAAGGAGGGAGAAGTTCCGAGAATCTTATTTATTGTGGTTTTGAAGAATAAGTGTAGCACTGTTGGAGTTGAGGTGCATTTTTTTACTTGGCACTGGATGTCACTGCGCAACACCGCCACATAACATAGAAGTGGTTCGGGGTTGATGACTTGATGTCCTTATGAAAGCAGTATTTTCGTGCGCAGACCAAGCAGAATAATGCAACTATGTCAGTTGTTTGGGAGCGTTCAAAGAAGGGAATCTAAAGGTTCAAGTGTTGGGACAGGACCTTACTGGTAAGCAGACGGCGCTTGTTTTGTTTTCTTTCCAGGCGCTTATATTCTGCTCATGCTCAGTAATTAAGCACGAAACTGAGTACATGAAACACCGGAGCTGTGGTTGCTGCCCATGACGGAAACGTGGCTCAAGCATGCGTCTTCATGAAAGCGTGCATAGTGGCATGTGCTAAGTGCTTCCGGTTCTCCATGAGTTTCTCTGACAAACTAAAACGTCGATCCTTTATAATCGTGTGTGGTACTCTACCCTGCTTATTCAACTGCTCCCATCGTGTTTCCTCCACAGATTTCCACATCTAATGGGTTTCGGTCAATCGAAAGTCGCAAAACAGCATGAACTTTGGAAGAACGATCTCGTCGTTTTGTGAGTTTTCCCCGCCATGGTTTGTCTGATCCATCTTATATTCTAACGTCGGTTGCTCCTATGGGTAGGATTGTTGGGGCTCCAGGAGCTGGAAAAACAGAAGTAAATTTTTGGCACCCAATTTGTGGCTCCAAAATAGTAATCGTTGAAGTTAGTTCGTGAACAAGGCTTCGCAAAACCGTCTCTTGCAAAAGGGTGACGTCCTCTCATCGAGGACGCCAGGATTTGAAATGATACTGTGTACCCCCAGCAATTTCGAGAATAGGGTTGTGCTAGTCGACTCCCCTCCGTATGATATGGAACAGGGAGAAATAGAAGGAGACTTTGTGAGGTTTGAAAAGTGGCTATCGAAAACGTAAGATTTCTCGGCGGGACTTACTGCAGTGGCATCTGACTGGACATTGTAGGAAGGCTAAAAAGGTCAACGCTATTATCTACCTGCACAATATAAAGAAAAATCGAGTCCCGAGACAGGAACGTCCGAATGAAATGCACAATTTCATTTTATCGATATGCAGAAATTGGAGTGGAGCCAAAGTCGCATTTGCTGCAACATTTTGGGATGATGTTAAAAAAGACATTGCAATAGCAGATCAGAGAGAAGCGGAGCTAGCAGCTTTATGGCAGCAGACCTCTAGTACGAGGCACGGCGTGTTTCAAAGATACTACAATACCACTGATTCTGCGTTGGATATTCTTAGACGTGTACTGTCTGAATCATGACATGGTAGTTACAGTGATACGACAACACTCACTCTATTATTTCAGAATCATGTACAACAAATTAATTAACAGTTTACGCTTATCTAAATTCGAGATCTGAAGACTCTTCAACTGCCAAAAGTGAGCTTACAAAATTTGTCGAGTCACTTCGGATATACGGGCAGAAGAAATCATAGTCCTCCTCCATCTGATAAAGTTCAAGCCCTACACACACAATTCCCAGTAGGGAGCACGAGGAGGAATACGCAGTGTTTTGCTCAGATTGTCGAGATGGACTCCCAGCTTTTCCAACACCTTTTTCCGGGTCAATATTTCTGGTGGAAATTTGGTATGAACAATGATCCAGGACCGTGACGGGCGTAACAACCCTCCAGGTGATACTTCTGGTGACGGCGATTAATTAGGACTGCGAATCTTGGAACAGGGGAACGCTGGGGCGCAGGAGCTCTTGCATGCCATCCAGAGACGCCCAAGACCATTTTGCAGACTGAGTCGGCGATTTCTCGCTTTGATTGTCGGGGCCAAGGTACCGGAATGGCTGCAATTGCAGGAATACTCTGTGAACAGTTTGGGATCCTGTCCCAACGCCTGCCGGCTCGCCGTCGCTACCGTGCGAGGGTTCATTGCGAATGAAATTTAACGAGTTGAAACTATGAATTTCTTGAGACTTACTAGTGTGACTGTTGACAGCTGGCTAATCAATGCTATCATTTATTTGCACAAAATTGAGGGAAACACCCTAACGGAGAAGTGTAACAAAAGCATGTAACACGACCGGATCTGCGTTGACAATAATCGAAAAAGTATTGTCATGGGGTTGACCTAGGAATTTTGACTAGAGCACGCGACATGAGAACAACAACCACGAGATTTTATTTAAAAAATCCTTCAGATTCCAATTGTCGTCCTCGAGGCGCACAGACTGGGAGGTCAACGATGCAAAACAGATTTGATGGATGATTACCACTTGATACGGATTGTGCTCAATGAGAAAGAATCTGCTATGTCCATGGTCCTGATAAATTTGTGTAAGTAGGTTGTGCGAGACGAAAAGGGAAGGTGAAATCAGGCTGCCCAAGCGTATAAAAGGGCAACAGGGTACGTTATCGTCAAAGAAAGACTTGGACTGGTGCACAGCAAAATTTTCTTCATAGGTGAATTTGATAGAACAAACTTACAACTTTTTTTTTTCACTCAATGATGTGGTTAAGAACTGAGATTGAAAACGGAAAACACGTGACATCCCATTCTGAAATCATGTAATGTTGGGGCTTGGCAATGATCCAGCTGCAGGCAGAAATGTCGACGCGGTCGCGTTCGTCGGGCTCAAGCACGTCATCGCTGTCGTCTACGTTTTCGGATACCACCTGCTCGACATCCGCCACGTCTTCCTCCCCCCCACACTCCAGGACAGATGCCTTTTTCGCCTCCCCTTTCTCAACACGCCCGCCTTCCCCAGAGCCCCAGCATACTCCTCAGCTTTCTGCTCCACGACAAGCCGAGTTGCAGCATTCCTTGAATACTGACTTCTTTGCGAAGTCAATGGATTCTTCGTCATCGCCGCCGTCCTCAAGTAAGACATTAAGGCGTTTTACATCCCGCATCTTTCCGTCGCGATATACCTCCACTGCACGCCGGAGCCCGGAGCTCGCGCACCCTAACGAAGAAACGCACTACAACCACTTACACGACGTCCTTCCATTGGGAGATTCAGATTCCGCCTTTTCATCTGCACTAGAGAATAATACAAGGTTACCCACACCTCCCCCGCCATCTCTTGTTCTCTATACCAACGCCCAGCGTTCTCCTTCAGAAAGTATAGACCAGTCTACACCAAGACCACCCCACGTACAACCATCCCGCCCTAGTCTGCTGCTTACACGAGCTACGCCGGAACATAACTCGACTTACGAAATGGGAATGGATGATCCGGAAGTCGATGAGCTTCAGACGGGGAGGGTCATTTCTATACCTTTGTCGAACACAGCGATGGCGGCTAGTCCCTTTCCATCACCCCACTTCTCTACGTTCGCCATTGGTTCACCAAGCTCGGCTCCAGACCGAAGTCCGACACCCAAGTCATCCACACAAAGTAACGTTTCATCCGCCTTATCTCTTGCTTACCTTTCTGATCCTTTGTTCAAGCGTCCATTCGGCCATCTCCTTCTACACACTCATTGGCCTCCTTATCCTCGCTTTCTTCCGGAAGTTCAAAAATATCCACCAATACGGATCGTTCTCAGTCTCCTTCTGGTATATCGATATCGAATTCAACCACCGTGTCTTTTCCAACGTTCGTCATGGATTCTGACACATCCTCCACGGCGTTACGCCTCCTGAAATGTCTTGGTCATGGGGCATTCTCGTCCGTATGGCTCGCAGAGGATTTTGGTCACGTTCCTCTAACGTTGTTGGCGAAAAAGAGCGTGAGATATCTGAGGAGGAAGGAAAGTGGGAGGGGGCGAACGAAGGAAACAGAATGCACAATCGCCAATGCACAGTCAGACCAATCTTCACCAGAATCGAACAAACGCCCACCTAGCCGACTGAGAGAAGGCTTGAGGAATATGCTTTCTTTCTCGAGAAGCGGTTCCTTCAGCTTTACAAGCTCAACGGCAAGGTCTCAAAACCCCGTAATGGTTGTGAGTTCTCCTGCAGACTTTGACCCACTCTCTCGTCATCCGACCCTACCCTCCCACCCGTCGTATTTGTCTTCCCATCTCACATCGGACGATGACATATCCGGGATGTCTACGTTACCTAGCATACCTCCCTCTTCACAGTCATTCTCGTCCAACTTGACTGCATCCTCTTCCAATCTCAATTTACACCTGACGATCGAGGGTGGCACCAACACTATCGCCGGATCCCTTTCGCGCGACTCGAGCCTAAGAAAATTTAGAGCGCGAGTGAGCGGTACGAGGCCTGGTCTTCGATTGGCACCGGGGAAGGTATACCTCGATGAACGGGACGGAGAGATGGGCGAGCCTGTAAAACCCAGTGGTAGTGTTGTTGATGAGTTTGGGTTTCTGCAAGTCGGAGAAGAAGAACGGTTGTCCAGACACCCGAGTTTGGGTAAAGCAACTGCCAAAGATCGGGAGAAGGACAATAGGTTGGTAGCTGTTAAAGTAACACCGCGGAGGGTCCAAGGAATTGCGAAGAATGGAAATGGTTGTGCGAATGCGAAAGAGGAAGAAGAGCGGACGAGGGTAAGGTTCGTCAGGGAAGTTGAAGTGCTGAAGGTAAGGTATTTTTATGTTATTTGCCCACGCATCGTGTTGTGCATCGTGTCTTTAATCTTTGCTGTTACATTCAGGGTTGCATTTGACCCTGAAATGCATGGTTGTTGTTCGCGTTCACGTTCGTCGTTGACAAAATGGAACTAACTTCTTGTAGCACATCTCTCATCCAAACATCACACCCCTCCTCGCCCATTTATCAACACCGACAGACCATGTCCTTGTTTTGCCTTACCTCCCGGGAGGAGATTTATTGAATCTGGTGAATAATGATGTTGCTTGGAGAAAGATGGGTACGTTGCTTCCGCCAGTTTCAGGACTCCTGACCGATTTTTACCGTTTTCAAGGCGAATCTCTGCTGAGAAGAATGTGGTGCGAGCTTTGCAAAGCTGTTGGGTGGATGCACGGAGTAGGCCTGGTTCATCGAGACATTAAGCTTGAGAGTGAGCTTTTTTGCGTTAATTCATTATTCGTCGTTTTTTATGCGCTTCAGATATCCTTCTAACCACGACCGCCTTCACATCTCTTACCCCCATTTCACCTCCACTCAACCCTCCGACCTCCTCACCACTCATCAAACTAACCGATTTTGGGCTCTCTCGCTTTGTCGATCTTGATGAGACCACTGGTGAAGCCGAACTGCTGACGACGAGATGTGGCTCGGAAGCATACGCTGCGCCTGAACTTGTAATCGGTGGGCGAGGAAGTTATGATGCCCGCAAGACAGATGCCTGGGCTTGTGGAGTTGTACTATATGCACTTGTAGGAAGGAAACTGCCCTTTGGGGAGGGTGTTGGGGCAGTTGAGGCCGACGGAAATGCGATTGGTGGAGAGAGAGGGGTTAGAAACGGGTGGGCTGCAAGTGTGGGTTTGGCGGAGAGGAAGCATTGGTTAATGAGGATTGCTAGGGGGGAGTGGGTATGGCCTGGTGACGAGATGGGCGGAAATGAGGGCGATATGAACACGATTGGTGTCGACCCAGGGAATGAAGAGTTTTTTGGGTGTAAATTGGTACAGAGTCGAGGGGTTCGAAGGGTCGTCGAGAAATTGTTGGTGAGAGATCCGAGGAAACGAGCGAGGATTGTGGATTTGTGGGAAGACGAATGGATGTTGAGTGGTGGTATCGGCGTCGGTGGATTGTGGTGGCAAGAGAAAGAGTGGTGTCGTGTGAAAGGGGAACAGGAGAAGGGGCCATCTTTGGTTAATAGGCGCCCGATGCGGGAGAAGTCACCATCACCTCCTGTTATTGTGCATGATTTTGCATTCGACTCTCAGCAAGATCAAGGATGTGGCCCAGTGTGGATTCACAACACTGGTGCGGATGGCAAGTTTCAGGAAGAGCCTTGCGCAGACGGAGATTGCGAAATAGAAGGTGAAGAGGAAGAGGAGGAAGGGGGGTGTCTTTTTGACCAGGAGGGGATTGATAGTATCACTCGGCAGGAGGTGCTTTGAGTGTGTTGGTGCTTATTCGGTGACGGAGAAGGAGGTGGGGAAGTGTAATGAAAGGTGTGTCGATACCAAGCCAAGCTTTCGGGACTGCGGAGGATTTTTTGCCTCATGCGACCCATAGCGTCCCGACTTCCGACCTGTCAAATCCTGACATTTAAAATTCACTCCCTCTTTTCCTCTTTCATTTTCAAGGCTCTCAATTCATAATGTCGTCCATCTCCTCTCACTCTATGCCTCCCACTTGGCGTGTATCATCTATACTTCTTTATTATATTTAATCTTATTCCCCCCTTCCCTGTGTTTGTATTCTTTCAAACGAGTTTCTTTTTATATGTCAACCAGCCAATTTGTAGTTTTGTTGTATTCCCTTTCGTTCCTTGTTCATATAGATAGTAGTGTCGCAGTAGTATGGCCATTCAAACTATATCGTAGATTTACACACTATGCGCTTTTGCCTCTACTCGTTTTAGTATGTAATAGAGTTGTAAAATCTTTTGTTGGAAGAGTATTACAATTGTGGTGCTGTTCTTACTACTTCACACTACCGACGTACATATAACGTGATGACTACGAATTTAAAGACACAACGGTCTTTACAATATCAAAAGCGGAAGTAGAAGTATTATCGTGTTTCAGCATCACAACGGGTTTCGACTGATAGGCCCTTTTCCAGGATTCTCGCAATTCCGTCTGCCTATTGGAGTGCTTGGTTTGTTCCGCGTCCTTGACTTTGTCCCAAAAAGTGGTGGCTATTGCGACTTTGACCGTGGCGCAGGCCCTTGGAAATTTGGCTTGTAGACTCGAGTGAATTGTATGTGGAGATTTGGTTCCTCGGTTATCCTTTATACTATATAGATAAACAATGGCCTCGATGGTCCTAGCATTCCTAAGCCGATCAACGAACACTGAGCTGGTCATAAGTAGAAATCTTACGTTTTTGATAGCCACGCAAGGTATTCTTCAAATTTTTGGTCGAAATCCCCTGTGTTCACATCATATGGAGGCGTGTCGACCAAAATGATCCTTCTGTTATCGCTCTTGAAAGTACAGAGAATCGATTTGAACCCATCTGTCTTTGCTGACAAGGCCTTGCCTACTTGTAAGAAATTGTTTTGCGAAGCTTTGTTCACGAACTAAGTGATGGTCACCGTATTGGATTCTACTGATCACTCGCTGAGAAAAGGACTCACTTCTGTTTTTCCAACACCTGGACCTCCGACTATCCTGTTGAAATGACGATGAGCGATTTATATATGGAATGAAAAAACGATCAAAAAAGAAAACACCTACAAAACAACATGATCGTCTTTGCGAAGCTCATTTGGTTGTAGGAATTTCGAAATCCTGTCACCCATTTGTATGTCGTTGTAAGTCTGTACAAAATCTGACATGAAAGTAGTGGAATGAACTTTATCCGAGCACGGACGGATTGATACTGCTTTTGTCAGGGCATCTCGTGGAGAGCAGGAGGCATTTGAATTTTGTTCTTGAGGCACGTTTCCAGCTTGTGTACAAAATGTGTAGTCTCCCGTAGCCATGACTAATCCGGCTCTTTGTTGATTTGTTGACGGGATCTTCGCGGTGTCGCATGATCCTAACCAACTTTTCACCGTCGAATGTAGACATTCGGTTCTGAACTTCAGCTACCAATTTTCTACACGCTTTGTCCTTTGGCCGATTCGCGACCCATGTATGATTAGTGGGCCGGGCTCCGCAGTCGCAATCTCGCCAGTTGTATGAGAATTAAACCACACCTGGATGATTCTTGTCCAACGATTTGTCACCTATCCACGCTGGACGCAGCTTATGTGAATATTGGGAATCTGGAATGTGTCTGAATTGGCATGGAGAGTCCGACGAACCAGGAGTTGAATAAACCCCTATCAGGGTGGCCTCTACAAGTGACGTGCTTGACTCCTTGTAAGTTGTCGACATCTGAAATTCGTTTATGTAGCGAACAGGATTATCGGGTCGAGATGGTATGGTTGCCCACATATGCCAGTGCTTCTCCTGCAGCAGGCAGAATCAGTGCTGGGGTAGAAGCACCTCTGCGTTCTGGCGGCGAATGCCAAATGGAGCGTCTGAGTATGTCTCTCCCTTCTGGTGAAAGTAGATATCCTTCTCAACTCGTTGCTGATTGCAAGAAATTGTTTCGTTGATCATGGATAAAGTCACCATCTAGTCATACGAAATGAAAAGGTCTCCCTTCTGTTTTTTTAACCACTAGAACATATCCTGCTCAGACGACTAGCAACTAATTCTTGCTGAGAGGAAGTTTGAAAATCCGCTTGAATCCTTATCCTGGAAGTAATAGAAATTGAAGTGACTATGAATTTTGTTCTGATATTAAATAACATACGAATGGAAATTGGAAAAGACATAAATAGAGAAACGATCTCTCTTTTGTGTTGAAGGTATGTAGGACAGTACCTTGCTGTCAAGCTTTGTCCATCTGGGGCATTGGCTGTCTCTTAGCCGTATGGCCAACCTTCGCGGGTATATTTTTCTTCGTCTTTGATCCTATAGGTGCAGACCGCCGTCGGCGATTAACGTTCTCGTTTTTGTCCTGATAGGAAGAACCATCGACGGCATGAAGATTTACCATGCGGTTGAAGAAACCGCCAACTTTCTCGCTGATAGGGCCTTTAACTTTGGATCCAAACGCCATGTCAGCAGAAAGAACATTGGAATCGCTAAACGGAAGATCCGTAGTTGCAATGTGGTCTGCATTGCTGGATGAGGGGTGCGTCGTTTCGAAAATACGATCTCCCACAACTGAGAAATCAGCGATAGTGGACACGGAACCAGTGCCTGTGTTGTCGTTACCCGCTGATTTGTTTCCAGCAACATTCGTCACACTGGGCTGAGCGGGTAAAGTCTTTGCAGTGCTGGTGTCAACATCTCCGACACCAGTGTTGTGAGAAT
>Ga0307514_10005791_pt1 | contig 10917 bp, 17 predicted proteins | sample 16_EM_MG_FD_203088 | JGI IMG/M metagenome (GOLD analysis project Ga0307514, IMG submission 203088) | Populus trichocarpa ectomycorrhiza microbial communities from riparian zone in the Pacific Northwest, United States - 16_EM | ecosystem: Host-associated > Plants > Roots > Unclassified | place... | reverse complement strand
GCAACCAGCTTTACAATGTTGTGAAGCTCGTAATAGAATCTGGTGGTGTCTTCCTCAATTCTAGTTTCACCACCGGGTTTTCGCATTCTACTACTGAGTCCTTGCCATTTACTGTCGAGTCGTCGCTATTCACCGTCGACACTACCGCTGCCCCTCTCAAAGACATCTTCGATTCTACGCAGCATCTTGCATTGGCCCAACGCTGCATATTCTGAACGGTGCAAGCGGTTCCAGGACCCTGGGCTCCTGACGAAGAAGTTTTCTACATAGACCTGCTCGCTACAGCCAACGGTATCCTCCGCACTGAGATAGAGCTCACATGCGACGCCGGGAGGGCTACTTTTAGGAGCTTGGCTTTCAGCAGGTGATGGCATCAAAATATATTGGTAACCCCGAAGTGCAAATTGGTGTTTGATTGTCCACGAACTGTACAATCAGCACAAGTCGCACCGCGACTGGTCTTGGTTGTCGGCCATGTGTATTATCGGTGTGACAAATGAAGCAAACTTTGCTATCAGATTGATCAAGTACGGCATAATATCAATAATTGTATTCATTTAATGACGTTTTCTAGAAACCCTGCAAAGACAGAGAATTTAAATGTACCTCCGATTCATTCGGTTATACAATGACTGGCCCCTAAACAGAACCTAGGAGAGGAAGCATATGGTAAGTAGAAACTGTTCCCCTGCATCTTATCATTGACTTTACTAGATAGCTGATGGCACGCCAATTTCTATTTTGAATTCCTATGGGTCTTTTCCGGGAACCTCATGATCCGTCTCCTTCAATGGATGATCCATGAGGGGTCTTCTCGTAAACATCATCCAGCTGGGTAAACTGTATTGAAATATACTACCGTCCCACGCTTAAAATGCTGTTGCCATGTGCCATGGAAAACATTCCAAGTTTTTGCCACTGGGCCCCTTGTCCCACTTGTTGTTCGCATAGTAAATGTCCCCAAATCAAAAATTACGAATTGCTATCATGTACGTCTCGTCACATCTTCTCGAAAACCCAACTAAAATGTTTTTATAAACAGCGGAGGGGGAATTGGGGGGCTCACGCTTTCGGCTGCACTCAGATTCTTAGGCAATGAGCATAATTTCGAGATCCACATCTATGAAGCAGCATCAAATGTTGCGGAAATAGGCGTTGGAATTAACGTCTGGCCACGGTCATGGCATATCATGGAAAAAGTTGGACTAAAAGATAAGCTTCTTGACCTGCTTTTTGAAACGCCGGACGATTCTATGCGTGGGTTGAGCTTGATCTTCCGAAATGATCGTCAATAAAACTTTATCTACAGAGACAATCTTCGAATGCCGGAAGAGCGACCAACACAAAGGTGTGCATATCCAAGATCTGAATATGAAGGGTACGTGTCCTCGTAAATCTACACAATGCCAGCCTCGCTAGAGGAGAGTCGTAGGAGGTACAGTTCGATTTCACAGAGCCGAATTACTCCAAGTCCTATATAGCAAATCCATGGGGCAAATTCACTTGTCTCACCGCTTCGTATCCTACGAGGAGCATGAGAGAGAAGTGCTGCTCCAATTTGAGAACGGTGTCACAGCTAAATGTGACGTTCTTATTGGGGCAGACGGAATTAGGTCTGCTGTGCGCGGGTGTTTCTTGGACAGTCAAGGCCTCAAAGATTCACCTTCTCAAAAACCTTACTGGTCTGGAGCATATGCATATCGCGGCCTTGTTCGTCTGGAAGATCTGCATAAAGAATTTCCAGGCCATAGGGTCTGTGATAAACCAATGATGGTAAGTGAGCACTCTCAGGCTGTCTTTCGCCAGTTTGTTCCAGTCTCACTGTTATGTCACAGTATTGCGGGAAATTCAAGGTTTGGAGAATGTCACTCTGAGGTTGTTTCGTTTAAATTGCTGACACTCTACAGCATATTATTGCGTATCGTGTTTCGCATAACAAATTGATAAATGTCGTTGCCACCGTTTCAGACCCTTCAAAAGAAGATAGTATTCTCAACGGATCTTCTTCGACAACGGTCACGAAGTTAGATATTCTGTCTTCATTCGCCGGCTGGGAACCGGAAGTGCAAGCACTCCTCAAAGTTGATATATTTAATTTCTCGTGCATATGAACAAATTTACTAATGCTGGTGTTCTTCCCTTACAAGTGCATTGACAGACCTATGAAGTACGCGTTGCAAGCCATACAACCTCTGAACCGATATTCAACTGGGCGAGTGCTACTAATTGGAGACGCAGTGAGTGACAACTTTGAAAGGTATTGATTCTTGCTTATGCGCATATTTGAATCGAGGCACACGCAATGATGCCTCATCAAGGAGCAGGAGCGGGTTCTGCGGTAGAGGTAATTCGAATGACGACAGTGCACGTTGTAAATTTCATAACATCTCTAGGATGCCTATATTCTGGCCTGTCTCTTGACCAGTCCCATATGCACGAGTTCTGCAATTCCCACAATTGCTGATATTTATGACGCCATCCGCCGGCCTGCTGGAAATCTAGTCATGGAACTGTCTAAAACCACTGGAAAACTCTGTCAGATCGCCTCTCCTGGGTTTGAAGGTGTTGTAGAAGGCGAGTCTATTCCTATTGAGAGGCTACAGAATTTGTGCGATGTGATCGCCAGAAACTGGGAGTGGTGTTGGAAGGAATCGGCTGAAAATGATAAACACCGTGCGCTCGAAATGCTTGCGATGCGGTTTTCTAAGCAACGTGAGTATATATCATCGTTGCTACAGACTCCAAATTAACCTTTTGCAATTCTAATTTGAATCAGCATTCCGGAATAAATCAAATCTCAGCTTCAAGGAATTTTAATACACGGAGTTGTGATCGCAGTATACTGTCATGGAAATCTTTGTTTTACCAATATAGATTTTAGGAGTTGTGATGTTACCGCTTCAAAACCCTGGGCACACCGGCGGTTTATTTTGTTTTGATGATTGCTGGGGTGCCGAGTATACGTAGTAGTATACCAGCGGTCCAATGCTCAACGTGAGACTTGCGATTGACTTTTGCTTCTGATTTTGACATCGTCGCCGACAACCACGTTTGGCCAGAACTCCGTTGATCAATCTATCAAAACCAAACAAAGGCTGAAACGGAAACCAAGCTGCTCTATCAATATCAAACAAGTGTACCATGTTTCGTCATCTCCAACTTCGAGCTGGCAGAAGTAATACAGCGACAGGGCTAGGAACGCAAAGGTGAGGTGCATAGGAATTTCTCAATCAGACAGCTGGTATGTCGACGACACAAAGGTTACCCAGCGGAGATTTCAATTCAATTCAGCGCTCATGAGGTATGTCGACGACACAAAGGTTACCCAGCGGAGATTTCAATTCAATTCAGCGCTCATGATGGTCGTAACTGAATGCTATTCGACCCTGGAGGACCATATAAATACTGGATATACTGGATATATCTTTATTTCTTGTTTCAGACATGTCAATCACACTTTCCCGTGGTCTTGCTCCTCCCACAGACGGTTCTGTCACTTTGCCTGAAACTGTCGATTTTCACAGAAAGCACAATCCCAATGTGCCAATATATATGTTTAGTGGAGAAGGGTCTTCGCATATCACAGAAATCACCCATTTAGAATTTGGACGCGCTTGTGACCGTGTTGCGCATCTTCTCCGTCCTGGAAGGCGTGGTCCTGAGAGAGAGGTAGTTGCAATTATAGCCCTCTCAGACAACCTTCTCTACTTGGCTGTAATAATTGGAATAATGAGAGCTGGACTTATCGTTTGTCTTTTCTATTCTGCTTTCACTCTGTCATTTACCCGCATGCCTTGTGTTAGCCATATCCGATATCTCCCCGTAACACGGCTGAAGGTACCGTTAAACTATTGAAAGACACGTCCTGTCATAGACTGCTCGCGACGAGAAGTACTTTCAAGTCTCAATTAGAAGAAATCAAGGCACACCTATCTTCCACCACCCCTAATTTCGCGTTGTCCGTTGAAGAAGTCCCTCCTCTTCTTGAGATTTATCCCAAATTAGGTTGTGAGGCTGAGGAGGATCCATTCGAACCTTATCCAACTGGAAGTCGTCCGTCGTTGGATGATATCAGCATCTATCTTCACTCTTCTGGCAGTACGGGGCAACCTAAAACTATTCCGCAGACCTTTCGGATCGGCGTTCAGTGGGCGTCCTTCCGTAATTCCCTCATCCTTTTTTTTGTTCAGTTGGTGACATTCTCCTACAGCTTCAGTCACAGAATTGCGAGACCATCCCTGTGTACAAAGGGTGGCAGCCCAACACATTCCTTCCTTTCATGCTCTCGGCTTTACCTGTCAAGTTCTTATGCCTTTGTATGGCCTAGTTATCATAGGGTTGTACCCTCCAATTGCTTCCACCCCCACATCACTACCTGTACACCCTTCGCCTGAAAACATTATTACGCACACTAAGCGATTGAATATAACCTGTCTGTTTGCTATTCCTGCATGGCTTCAACTCTGGGCGCAAGACAACCACGTAGTCAATTTCCTGGCTAGCCTGGATTTCGTTGTATGTCTCACTTATCATCATGCTTCAAAGATTAACAAAACGCCGACTCAGGTTTTCGGTGGGGGATCTTTACCCACTAAAGTCGGTGATCTTCTCGCAGATGCTGGGGTTTACCTAGTCTCTATTTATGGTGGAACAGAATTTGGACCGCCGACTCATTTTTTCAGAGATTCAGGAGATGAAAAGGTCTGGGAATATATGAACATTTCAAATCTGACAAATACGCGATGGATTGATCAGGGAGACGGAGCATATGAACTTCATTTCTTGGCACGTTGTTCATTCCTTACCACTAAAGTTCAAACGTGCTAATGTGGTGAAATAGACATGCGCAACCCATCGGTTGTTTATCGACAACCTTCCAGATGTGAATGGATATGCAACATCTGATTTATTCATTCCACATCCTGCAAAGCCTGGCCTTTGGAGAATGTCAGCCTGGGTTTCTCTTATTGATACATTTCGTGCTGAGGTTATATTAACAGAGTGGGTCGAAAGGATGATATTATTATTCACACCTCCGGTGAAAAGACGGTACCTGCGCCGATAGAGAACATCCTCATGAGCAGTCCATAGTAAGTTTAGCATGTTATAAATAATACACTCCCATTTAACAATGACATACAGTATCTTGGGTGTTGTCATGTTCGGTCGTGAGCGTGATCAACCTGGTGTTCTCATTGAGCTCGAACAACAGTGTGCGATTGACGTCGGCAAAGAGCAAGAAGTTGTTAAGGCACGGAATTTTATTTGGTCGGTTTTCCCCCATGTGCTTTTCAATTTCTGACACAAACATTCCAGGTCAGTGGTCGAAGAGGCCAATCAAGTGGCTCCAGCATATAGTCAAATCTACAAGGAGTTTATTTTGTTTGCATCTCAAGAAAAGCCGTTACCCCGAGCTGGGAAGGGTACAGTCATGCGCAAAGCAGCACTAAGCTTATATGCAAAGGAAATTGACGAGACGTAAATTTCTTTATCCTCGGGTATCCTTCAAAAATATATTTTTTCCTTCACAGTTATGCAAAAGTGGCAGCAAGTGTTACCAACAGCTCTGTTGTTCCCCCTTTTCCATGGTCACCCGAAGATCTCGAAGTATGGTTAATGTCTCAGCTCGCTGATATTTACCCTCGGAAGGAAGTATCTTCCGTCACGGCCGATCTTTTCGACCAGGGCATGGACAGCTTAGGGGCTACTGTCCTTCGCCATCGCATTATAGGGACTCTGCAGGCAACCCCTGGTGTGGCAGGTGCTGCTCGTCGCATCACCTATTCGACGATTTATAACAACCCGTCAATCTCGAAGCTAGCGCGGTTCATCGTTGGTACGATTGCTGATCCCAATCATCTTGAATCCGGGTTTGAAAGAACGACCGCGATCGAAAATATGATACTGAAGTACACGGTCCCCACTGCTACTGTCCTGATTACTGGCACTACTGGCAGCTTAGGTTCGCAACTGTTGGACGCTCTGTTGCGGAATCAAAGAGTTAGGAAGGTATATGCTCTGAATAGATCTCATGGGGGAGCGAAGAGTTTGAAGCAAAGACACGAAGAGCGCTTCTTAGACAAAGGCTTGGACCTTGGTTTGTTGTTGGATAATCGGTTGGTCTTATTGAAAGGAGACACGTCGCGCGGGGATTTGGGCTTACAGACTGAGATTTTGGAGGAGGTATGCGTCATTCCGTCTTCGATCAATCTACCGGGATTTACAGATTCATTTTCAGCTCCGTGATGTTAATGTAGTCATCCATAATGCTTGGAGAGTGGATTTCAATCTTGCCCTGTCCGCATTCGAACCAAATGTACGAGGCACGCGACATCTGATTGATTTTGCTCGTTCAACCCGACATGCCTCCTCTCTCAAATTCCTTTTCACCTCCTCTGTTGCTACTGCAAGTTCTTGGGATCAATCCAAAGGCAGATATCCAGAAGAAATTGTACTGGATAGCAAATATGCAGTTGGGCAAGGTTACGCAGAGAGTAAATATGTCGCTGACAGGGTAAGTCGGATTGCTTGAAATGTCTTGATTCAAATACTTATGACTGCTCTCGCGATAGATTCTCGCACAAAGTGGCTTGCAGTCAACTTCATTTCGAATCGGTCAAATTTCAGGGGGCTTTCCCAGTGGCGCCTGGTCGAAGGCAGAGTGGGTCCCCATACTCGTGAAGTCAAGCTTGACGCTGGGCGTCCTTCCTTCAGCTTTTGGGGTAGTTTCTTGGCTGCCAGCGCCTGCTGTCGCACAAATCCTTCTGGACGTCGCTTTCTCGACCGAAGATCGGATACCAGCTTTGAATGTTGTTCACCCTCGTCCTGTTACGTGGACCTCTATTATTTCGGCAATCAATGACGCATTGATTCAAGAAGGTGTTCTGAAGGAACTACTTGCAATTGTCGAGTTCTCAGAGTGGTTCGAATTGCTTGAAACAAGAGCTCGTGAAGATTCATCCACCAGAAACATCGACGATATTGTATGTATTCAAATATGTATATTCCATTGGTTGGTATTGCAATTGAGCATTGAATTTTGTAGCCCGCGATCAAAGTGATCGAGTTCTTCCGTGTTATGGTCCGGGTTGATCAAAGCAATAGGCAGCAAGGTATACAAGATGGGGAAGCAGGGGGATTACCTCTTTTCTCAACCGAAAAGGCTCAAATGATGAGCGAAACTATGAAGCAGCTCCCTTCACTGGGCAAGGAGGATGCTGCGTTGTGGGTGAGGTATTGGAAAGGCGTAGGATTATTTTAACGGGTGGATTTAGCATGGTTACTTTAATGCAGGCAACCTCCAGGGTGTTATTATCTTATAGCTTAACGTTTTCTATTTTAATTCAAATAAAAGCGATTGGGAGCCCTACGCTTTCTCTGCATATGGTCATCTTCGTGATGCTGCATAGACTGATAATCTTCCAGGAACATTTTGGGGCACAGAGGAATTTCCCCTGCTAACGGCGGATTCTTTGTCGAAATTCACTTGCGGCATTGCAATATTGGAATGAGTTTCAAACATCCCCAATTCAACTCGTACTCAAGGTCCAAGGAGCAATACGCATTTCTTAGATCCTGGCGTCATCGGATCATCCCCATTACTACTTCATTTCTTTTTTTCATGCCTAGCAAACAATAAAATTTAATTGGATTCTCAGAATCGAATTTCTTACTACATACACTGAATTGATAACACATACACAAGCAGAACTTGAGAAAATTCATACAGTGATAACGATACAAGATGAAGAGACGTCATGCATAATGGATGCGGCTGGTAGAAAATACAGGCTTCCAAAAAGAACGCAAGGTATTGAACATATATTTCCGTTCCATTTATCAGAGGATATTCAGACCTCATACCCATTGTGATTTATCCCAGGCAGGGTCCTGAAGAAACGCACAAAGAACCTTGCTGCCAGTCTATAAAAAAAGTGGAGTTAAAAAAACATATTGTACGAAAGAGTGACAGCTGCTGACCTGCAGAAGAGGATGGCCGGCGACGATACTGAGGAACCTTTCGAGACCTTCTCGTCTCGTTTCAATAACTTCGTCAGAGAATCGATTGGTGAACACTTTTCCAGGGAGGGGCGGGATATTGACCCGTGTAGACTCATGTTCAAGAATGTCACGGAATGCCTCGAAATCAGAGTAGCGCCGGCGTACAACAGAATGGCGAAGTTTAAATGCAGGGATATTAGTCTGGAATAGGTTAATAAACAAATGAAACATAAGCGCGCTAATGCAAGTGACGTACCTTGCAAACTATCTCGTAGTCTGTATACATCTTTCTCCCAAAGCCTGCCCAAGTCAATTCAGTCGCCTGTCCGAGAATGAAATACTCATTGAAGTACCGTGTGTCTGCGGATTTCTGACTTCAATTTCCAGAAAACTCTCTGGAACGCTATACATTTCTTCGATCTACATGCCATAGATAAGTATATTTCTTTGTGGACAATCGTCAAGATTCACAACGTACGGTTTGCCCCCTAGCCGATAGAAGAGCATCTTCGAAAGCAGAGCTCCTTGCAAAGGGTGACGCGGTAGTCATAGTTAGAGATATTATACAGAGCAATAAAGTGCGGTCAATGAATTGACAGTGAGAGACGAGTGGAATATCATCTGTCACATGTCGAGTCACACAATGATTGGCATTCAATGAAATACAGCAAGGCGGGCACCTCAGTGGGGCGGCTTCGTCGTGATACTTGATTGAATTTAACATAAACGGTGTAATACAGCTCATGCCTTCGAAAATCCAGGAAAACTCAGAGTTGCATCCCCACACACATCCCTCAGGATTTCTCTCAACTTGGACGAACTGAGTATCTCAACTTCTCCCATTTCAAACCCCACTCCAGCCTTCTTCGCAGTAAAAATCATATCGCCAAATTTTTCGTACATCACTTCAATTCGACCGACAACATGTTCCAAAAGAATTTTCACAGTCCGCTGATCGTCCAAATAGTACTTCACCTTGGTAGCAGCTGAATGAAGGTTTCTGTGGAGTGCTTCCAGAAAGTCCGACTGAATTCGAGGAGCCGAAAGCACGACGGCGTTAGAGTTAGGTTGGAGTACCACCGCACCCGATGTTGTTGTGGAAAGGTGTGCAGATGTAGCTGAAGGTATAGCAGAAGCTGAACCAACTGTCCCGGTTGGCTCCTTCGATCCGTCGACGAGTTTCAACCAATTTTCAAGTGGCTCGTTTATGGGCCGAGAGCATGACGCAATGACGTCTTCAAACGCTTTTCGTAAGCTCTGATCGATATCCTAAATGAACAGTCAAATAAGACATAAGAAACACAAGAAACAAATCTTACCATTTTCACCCCTCGTAGATCATTATCGATACCACTTGTGACACCAAGGGATGCAAAAAGACCTTCCGGTAAGAGAGCCGTCGTCTTGGTGAGTATATTCGTTATTGTCTCTGTCACACCACTCGGTCCTCCGACAGTTGTAGATAGGCCTCCAAATTCCAGAGTCGTCCGTTTCGTAGGGGTCTTTCTCGTTACATCTCCATAACCACCAGCACCATTCTCATCAGTTCTGTTTCTCAGATCTGACTCCAGGCTTACAAGTATATCCTTCAGAATTAGCAGATGTCTGACAAGGAACAGGGCACCATCCAATGCCTTGCCCTGCTGTGTCTTTATCAAATCCGAGGCATTTACGAGGGACACGCGACAAACGGCCAACGTCTCCTGTGCAATGTCCTCGAAAATGGCGGGCTTGACAAAATCCCGCAGCTGAGAGAGAACCCAGACAGTGCGTCGCAAGGTTGGATACCACGTATCTTGGCGCTCAAGAGCAGGTACGTTGTGAAAGATTTGCGAAATGGATTGCTTTTCCTGAAGCAATGCATTCGGTGTTGAATCGCTTGCAGCTGAAGAAAGAATATGCAAAATGTTAGTCAGTGCCAAAGCGGGAGAAAAAGCTTGATTGACAAACCAATTAAGATGTCCGGCCACTTAAGGTCGTCCACGTTTGGCACGTAATGTCTGATATCACTTTGCACAACCGACTGGGCTTTAAAGAACAGCCTCGTCTGTGCATCTTGGAGAACCATCTTCAATAACTGACCGATATGCAACCTTCGCCCTAATTTGTCTCCTTTCGCAAGCCGCGATTGTGCGTCAGTATCGTGACGGCTGACCGTAAGCTCATCCAAAGAGCGCCTGCGGGCTTGGGACAGCTTTTCTGGAGTTGCTGACTTACTTGTCTCGCCTTCAGAATCCAGTTCGACGTCATCATCATCTGAATGCGTGCTGGACGCGGCTGTTGACGAGGCAGATGTCGATGTGGCATCGAGGACCATAAGGGCTTGTAGGACCGTACAAACTTCGCAGAGGACGGTAAGGCGAGGTTCGTGCAATATGCGGGGACGGAGATCATCGTATAGAAGATCACATAGTACCTCAAGATATCGACTGAATCCAAGCCGTTGAGCGGACACATCTGAACAAAAAATGATATACCAACTTACTACAATTGATCTTGAGCGGTCGTAAAGAACTCTCGATAAAGATTGAACTCGTCAGTGCAGAGCTGCTTCAAATAACTACATCCTGATCGTGTCTAATGTGGAACATTAGCATACGTGTATTTAGTGTGTGGGATAGGCACACCAGTTCAACCAGCTCACTCCTTGCAGGGTCCAAACCCTTTATTTCTTCCATTACTCTAGGAGCAACCAGCGCTTTCCGTGTTGAAAAATAAGCAGAATGACATTCTGAGAGTAGAGATCCTAGTTCCTCGGGGTATTCCTGAGCCCTACGTTCCAATTCGCCAATGAGTGGAGCAACCTTGGCGGAGACTGTTCTGAAGCGAGTGTAAAGAAGGTGGTGTTGTGCTGTAGAAGAGACATCCTAAAGTCGTGCCTTAGAATGGAGGTATGGATAGAAGGGTGGTACCATA
>Ga0307514_10005790_pt1 | contig 10917 bp, 7 predicted proteins | sample 16_EM_MG_FD_203088 | JGI IMG/M metagenome (GOLD analysis project Ga0307514, IMG submission 203088) | Populus trichocarpa ectomycorrhiza microbial communities from riparian zone in the Pacific Northwest, United States - 16_EM | ecosystem: Host-associated > Plants > Roots > Unclassified | place... | reverse complement strand
AATCTCCGATGACTTCTCCAAACCCTTTACACAGATCACCATCACCTGATAGTGGGCCATTTGACCCTAATGTCCGCATTCTGTTTGAAGAATATATTACCAAATCTGATGCTCCTCGCTTTCGCTTCACACTGGAACGCTGGCGCCGGATTCCTTAGGAGTGTTAGACAAGCAAGGCAACCGACGCAAATGGAGTGCATTAAACGAATATTTTCTGAAAGATGGAAATTTGTTTAAAAAGCCGACAGTTGCACAAAAAGAAGCTGGAATGGGGAATCGACAGGTTGTTTTGGATCATAAGGTATATGATATTAGCATAGTACTATTCGTGTTTCTAGCCGACCTATTCTTTCTGAATCTTTTTTGATCTATTCTTTCTTAATCTTTTTTTTATTTTAATTATATCCGAGTTCCGTTTCCCCACTGGCCAAATGTGTTCTACTTTTTCGCCTTTCTTTTTGATTTTTACCTGCGCCGAGGATGGCGTTGTTGAAAAAAAAAAAAAGTCCTATTTGTTTCATTCTGCATATTATCGCATTTCCTAGTTAGGCAGTAAAGCATCATAGTCGTAAGCCGGAATCTAAGAGTTCAAAAAAAAAGAGATTGTTGGCAGATAGCTTACTCCCGTACGCTCCCGCGGGGCCCGGGCCCCCCGCGAACCGGACCACTCGCGAGTCGCCCGGGCCTGTCGCGAATCTGCATTCTCGCGGGGGGCCCGGAACATGCATACCAGATTCCTCGGATTGCAATGTACACATCAAGAATGGCCTCCTCGATAAAATTCATCAGTCTTTAGGCCATGCCTCATATAGCAAGACCTACCACACACTGGCTTCTCACTTCTATTGGCCAAATATGGCGAAAGATACCTTCGAATGTTGCAGGACATGTGGTATCTGTCAGTTAACCAAGCAGTCGACTCAACGCCCTGTTGGAGTGCTCAAGCCTCTGCCAATTCTGGAGAGGCCTTTCACTCACATCTCTATGGATTTCCTATGTCTTCCCCAAGTTACCAACAAGACTACGCAGGTTTTGTATGATCATATTTGGGTTATTGTGGATAGGTTTTCCAAATACACGATCATTCTTCCTCTCCCTATCAACTATACTACAGAACATCTAATCAATGTCTATAATAATTCCGTATATCTTTTTTTTGGCTTCCCACAGGATGTCGTTACTGACAGAGATGTTCTGTTTACCTCACTAGCTTGGAGGAAGTTTTGCACAGTCAACACCATCACCCAGTCTATGTTCTCTACTTACCATCCCGAGACAGATGGGCAATCTGAGATTGCCAATAAGTCAATCATAACAATCTTGCATTCCAAGTTGTTAGATCAGGGATTGGACTGGCTGGCCGCTCTCCCCTCTGTGCAAGTGGCTATCAATACTGGTATTGACACTTCTAGGGACGCCTCCCCTCATACACTTTGCATTCGTTTTACTCCTAAGTTTGAAAAAGAAGTCATCGTCCCTGCTGCCTCTCTCCGTCCTTCCATGATCTCCAATGCTCTCTGGGATTCCGTCAAGACAAAGCTTGTCCGCAGCCATGTTGGTATGACGCAACCAGCCAACAAACGCCGCCGTCCCTCTCCTCAATATCAAGCAGGAGACTTGGTCCAGATATCTTCCTCCTTCTTTCCCAAAGACACTCAGTTCAATAAACTCGAGCCTGTCTTCATGGGACCTTACAAACTCCGCCGCTGCATCCCCGAGACAGACAACTACACTGTTGAAATCCCCTTTGCTCCCTCCGGTGCTATGACTGTCTATACTTCTCTTCTGGCTCCCTGGTTGGAAAATTCAGATGGGAAGTTCCCTTCTAGGATGCATACCCTTCCAGGTCCTGTCACTACTGATGCTACTGCTCCGAGATATAAAGTTGAACGTCTCCTTAAGCATCGAACTTGGAAGGACAAGTTTGAGTTCCTTGTCAAGTGGCTTGGGTATGGGGATGAACACAACTCATGGCAGAATAGGGAGTATATTGATAAGGATATTGTTATGGCATATTGGGAAAAGAGCAGATGGCCTGGAAAGGTACAGACTAGGTGTGCTGGGGGTAGGAACCGCGCCCGTGTGTGATTTTCTTTATCTTGACCTTTGGTTTCGCAATTGGTTTGGGTTTTGTGTGTTGGAATTAGGATTTCCGCATTTTTATATTTTGGGCTGGTAAGCAAGTTTTCTTTATCTTTGACAATGAATCTTGTGCTTCCATGCACGTTTTATGATTGGGTTTTCATTTGTCTTTCCCTCTTCAGTTATTGTTTAGACTTTTGTGGGACTTCCTATTTGGGTTGGGTAAGTCCTAATTGGGTAGTCATTACCTAATGAGGGAAGAATGTAAGGAATCTGTGTTTTCTCCCATTTCTAATCATGTTATTTCTGCTTGTCTCCTAGCGTTTACGTCTTTCTTGCAGCATTATAATTGCGTCATGACTTGGTTAAGCAAGTATGAGCAATTCTCGGGTTTTTTGAGTTGTTATAAGTCATCTTATATACCAGGCTGGAGCCTAGGTTTTATGTTGTTATCTCGACGTCAGCTTACACTCCTGATGACGTTTTTGTTATTTCTTTATGACTCTTAGCATTACTCATAATGACTGCGTCATTATGATTGCTGTTGGACTCATCTGGTCTGAGTCTTGTACTTCTGCATTGGGACGTTCCAGTTCTCTATTAAAGAGGCTGTTTTCCACGCTCTATTATGCCTTTTCTTCTTCACTCAATTTCCTCTTCATCACTTTAGTTAGTAACAATCAATACTCACTATTCTGGTCAACTCTTCTCTCCCGAAATCTCAAACTGAATTATTCTTGAACTCTCTCTATCTCAAGCTCCTGTCTCATTGCCTTTGTGCCATTAGCCAGAACCTCTAGATACATACCTACATAGATAGTTGATAGTATCCAGCTGGCCTGGGTGCTCGCTGTCTATATAGGCTACCATTTACAAATGATTACATTCCCTGACAAATTATCTTGAGGTGCACATTTCCTCGAATCATTCCACCCTCGAAGACGACCTGCCAGTACAACTAGCCACAGGAGATCAAAACCACGAACCGATCGGATACCCCCACCCCCACCTCCGGCACCCGAAATTCCCCGAGAAGCAATTCACCAAGTCGTTGCTGAGATCATCATCCAAGAATTGGCCGAATTCAATAAGCAATGACAAGAGCTTAATGAGTTGGCATCAAATCTTATTGCTTAATCCAATGAGTTACGGCGGCAACAAGAATCTCAAAATACTATATTCCTAGCAGTCAAAACTACGTATAATGACTTGAATACCTTACAAGATCAAGTCAAGTCCGAAATGGCAGCTCTTCTTGCCACGAGGTCTACCCAAACCGAGAAGGTTCATACTCTTGATAAACAAATCTCTGAGGCACTCACCAAGCAATGGGAAGACCTAACTAAAGTAATTAAGTCAGAAACTAGAACCATTGTTGATTGCGCAAAAGAAAGGATTGACTAGGTCAATCAAGAACTCATCAAGCTTTATGATTGAACTAAGAAGTCAATTGATCAAGAAGTCCAGGACCGAATTGATAGTGACAAGGCTGTTGGAGAAATTGCAATTGCTGCTGTTGCCCCAGTCAAGTCCTTGAAGAGGAAGCAGAAGAAGTCCCCAGCTCCCTTGGGCATGGCCTTAATCAAGCGACAATGACAGTATTAACCAGATATCACTCTCGACCTCAGGGAAACCTCTGAGCCTGAACCACCCCCTCAAACCAAAAAAGAACCCCGGAATATCCCTCAACCTGATCAATATGATGAAAGTTCTACCAAGCTCAAACCATTCCTTAACGATGTAGGTAATGTATTCGAATGCATGCCAATTACGTACGATTCGGCAAACGACAAAATCTTTTACATAGCAGCTCTTCTAACTAGAAGTGCAAAGCAATAGTATCTAGCCAATGAGACAAGGCGCAAGCCCGAGTCTCAGTCAGCTTGGTGTGTATGGGCTAGATATGGAGACGTTCTCAAAGACTTCACAGCCATACACGAAAACAGAAACGAGATACGAGAGGCCAAAAGGAATATCTAGATGGAATTCCAAAAGGCTGGCGAATCGACAAAGGATTATGTATCTAGAATATGTATCCTCAATATGGTGGCTAATCTACTACGAGACCTGTTATAGGAATACCTTATTATAGGCTTACAATTTGAGGTACGTGAATACATGAAGCAAACAAATAAGGATTCCTTGTACATAGCTCCAGCTAGTCCTGAGATGTATTTTGAAGCTATAACTAGTACAGGAATGGAAGTGGAGAATGAGAGAATATGGGTGCAATTCATGCATAATGCTCAGAACTTCAAAGAGCAAATGCAGGCAGCGGCTAGGGGTAAGAAGCCAGACTAGAAACCCCAAGCTGACAAGAAACCAGAGGCTCCCAAACCCTCTGGTATTCAAAAGAAAAAGAGCAAGTAGGGCGAGAAAAAGAAGTCCGCAGTTAGCTCCAAAAAGTCCAAGACCACTGAAAAGAAAGGCAAGCAACCAGGTGAAGACAAAGTAACCTATTACATGAGATAGGCTTGAATGAAGGAGGGTCAATGTATTAAGTGTTGTAGTAAAGACAACATCAAGAAGAAGTGCACAGCAGGGTGGAAGGCGACGGCTGAAGAAAAGCGCAAGGGAAAAGAGAAGGACAAGATGGACAACAAGAAGGTTGCAGTGGTACAGGTAGCAGACGCTTGAATTTCTTCAGTTATATCTCCTGTTTCCTTTAGTCGTATTATTTCGGAGGACGAGTTGGATTACAAGTGTGATTAGGAATGCAGGCTGCATTGTACGTCGGGTCAGCCAGTCTCGCAGGATTGGTTTAATATCTGTGTTCTGAAAAAGAGCATCTCTGTTAGCGATTGGAAGGAGGAACATGAGGGAGAGGTTATAGACATTGATCCGGTTTCTATTTCTTCCTGTATTCCAAATTTACCTCCTTCTTCTTCTATTTCTTTCATACAAATGACAAAAACAGCAAAAAACAGAAAAGGTGAGGAAGAGTTGGCTTCTCAACTCGGCGACTATGAAAAAAGACCACAACAGGTGGCAGTATGTAAGGAATCTGTGTTTTCCCCAATTTCTTATCATGTTATTTCTGCTTATCTCCGTACGTTTACGGCTTTCTAACAGCATTATAATTGCGTCATAACTTGATTAAGCAAGTATGAGCAATTCTCGGGTTTTTTAAGTCTTTATGAGTCATCTTGTGTACCAGGCTGGAGGCTAGGTTTCATGTTGTTATCTCGATGTCAGCTTATGCTCCTGATGACGTTTTTGTTATTTCCTTATGACTCTTTGTATTGCTTATAATGACTGCGTCATTATGATTGCTGTTGGACTCATCAGGTATGAGTCTTGTACTTCCGCATTTGGACGTTCCAGTTCTCTATTAAAGAGGCTGTTTTCCACACCCCAGTAGGCCTTTTTCTCTTCACTCAATTTCCTACCTATCAGTATAGTTAGTAACAATCAATACCCGCTATTCTGGGCACTTCTTTATTCCCGAACTTATCGAACTCTTTGAACTCTCTCCATCTCAAGCTCCTGTCTCGTTGCCCTTGTGCAATTAGTCAGAACCTCTAGATACGTACCTACTTAGATAGTTAGTAGTATCCAGCTGGCCTGGGTACTCGCTGTCTAAATAGGCCACCATTTACACAGTATCGGATATCCCCTTGGTTGAAAATGTGGATGCACGAACGAAGATATTAAAGCATGAAGGATTGAAGTTTCTGGTTCTCGTTAAGTTATCTTAGTTATATGAAGGAAATAAAAGTGAACTTTCTATTAATGCTTTGGTTAATACTGGTGCAGAAGCAACGATTTTTGATACCGATTTTGTGGAACAGATGATGATGCCCTGGATGAACAAAGAAACTCGATTGAGATTGGAGAGCGCCGACAGCTCAATACTCAAGAGATCAGGTACAGTTCAAGTAAAGAACGTGGAGATGTGTGTCCCTGATGCAAGATCAGGAAAAAACAAGACTCTCGACCTGGTTACCAAAGTGACATGCTTGGAACCAGGTTGTCCACTGATTTTAGGTTTCGATTGGATAATGGTGCAATGCGATAAGCTAAGAGTGACTACGCCTTATGGCCTGGAGCTAAAAAGAGCGCTGGAGATAGAAGAGGTGATGGATTTTTGAGAATTTGGTGAAATTCTGGAATAGAGTTCTTGTGTCGGTCTTATACATGTATCTAAATGGTGGCCTATTTAGACAGCGAGTACCCAGGCCTGCTGAATACCACAAACTATCTAAGTAGGTACATATCTAGAGGTACTGGCTAATTACATGAAGGCAATAAGACAGGAGCTCGAGATAGAGAGAGTTTGAGAGTGATTAAGTTTGAGATTTCGGGAGAAAAGAGTTGACCAGAATAGCGAGTATTGATTGTTACTAACTAAACTGATAGGTAAGAAATTGAGTAAACAAGAAAGAGATAATGGAGTGTAGAAAACAGCCTCTCTAATAGAGAACTGGAATGTCCAAATGCGGAAGTGCAAGACTCATACCAGATGAGTCCAACAGCAATCATAATGACGCAGTCATGAAGAGCAATACAAAGTGTCATAACGAAATAACAAAAACGTCATCAGGAGCGCAAGCTGACATCGAGACAACAACATGAAACCTAGGCTCCAGCCTGGTATACAAAACCACTCATAAAGACTCAAAAAACCCGAGAATTGCTCATACTTGCTTAATCAAGTCATGACGCAATTATCACGCTATAAGAAAGGTGTAAATGTAAGGAGATAAGCAGAACTAACATGATAAGAAATTGGGGAAAACACAGATTCCTTACATCCTTCCCTCATTAGGTACTGACCACCCAATTACGACATACCCAACCCAAATAAGAAGTCCCACAAATTCAAAACAACAATAAGAGAGGGAAAGACAAATGAAAACCTAATCATAAAACGTGCATAGAAGCACAAGATTCATCGCCAAAGATAAAGAAAACTTGTGTACTAGCCCAAAACATAAAAATGTGGAAATCCCAATTCCAACATACAAGACCCAAACCAATTGCGAAACCCAAAGTCAAGATAAAGAAACTCACATACGAGCGCGGTTCCAGGGCTCAGCACGCCTTGTCTGTACCCTGCCAGACCAGTTGATCTACTCCCAATAGGCCTTGAGAGCCTCTTTGTCAATATCTTCCCCATTTTGCAATGAATTGTGCTCATGCCCATACCCAAGCCACTTAATGAGAAACTGTTGCTTGTTCTTGTGAGTACGATGCTTAATAATACATTCGAGTTCGTATCTAGGGGCTTCAGCATGAGCAGTGACAGGACCCGGAAGTGAATGCGTCCTGGACGGAAACTTATTATCTGGCTTCTCCAACTAGGGAGGCAGAAGACAAGTGTGGACCGTAATGAAACTGGAGGAAGCAAAGGGAATCTCGACCATATAGTTGTCGGTCTCGGGCATGTAGTGGAAGATCTTGTAGGGTCCCACAAAGACAGGCTCAGGTTTGTTAAACTGAGTCTCTTTAGGGAAGCAGGAGGAGGAGATCTTGACGAGATCTCCAATATTGTATTGTGGAGAGAGACGACAACGTTTGTTTGCCTGTTGCATCATTGTAACACGGCTTTGGACGAGCTTCGTTATGAGAGAATCACAAAGAGCATAGGATATCATGTCAGGTCTGCGCGAGGCAGCAGGGACGATGACTCTCTTTTCGAAATTGAGAGAGATTCGAATGCAAAGAGTGTGAGGGGAGGCGTCCCTAGAAGCATCAATACCACTATTAATTGTCACTTGCATAGAGGGAAGAGCAGCCAGCCAGTCCAGTCCTTGGGCTAACAACTTGGAATGCAAGATTGTAATAATAGACATATTGGCAATCTTGGATTGCCCATCTGTCTCGCGATGGTAAGTAGAAGACATAGACTGGGAGATGTTGTTGACTGTGCAGAACTTCTTCCAAGCCAGCGAGATAAAGAGAACATCTCTATCAGTAATGACATGCTGAGGCAAGCCAAAGAAAAGATATACAGAATTGTTATAGACATTGATGAGGTGTTCTGCAGTGTAATTAAGTGGGAGAGGAAGAATGATCGTATACTTGGAAAACCTGTCCACAATTATGCAAACATAAGCATACAAAACCTGCATAGTCTTGTTGGTAACTTGAGGGAGAAATAGGAAATCCATTGAGATATGAGTGAAAGGCCTCTCCGGAATTGGCAGAGGCTTGAGCAGTCCAAAAGGGCATTGAGTTGACTGCTTAGTTAACTGACAGATACCACATGTCTTACAATATTCGAAGGTATCTTTTGCCATATTTTGCCAATAGAAGTGAGAAGCGAGTGCGTGGTAGGTCTTGCTGTATAAGGCATGGCCTAAAGACTGATAAATTTTATCGAGGAGGCCATTCTTGATGTGTACATTGCAATCCGTGGAATCTGGTATGCATAGTCGTACCTGATTGTCCATGGTAAAGTATAGAATACCATTTTGGAGTGTGTATCCTTGCCCAAAACTCTTCGATTGCTGGCGTATCTTCTGGAAGAACTTGTCATGAAGATACTCTTGGATTAGGATAGCATGCCAATGTTGGAGTTCAGGAAGGAGTTCAGGGTAAGAGATGTCAACAAAACCGACGAATTCTCCAATATCCTTCAAGTCCTCCTTTGCCACAGCTCGCAAGTTATTGTACATACTTGACTTAACTGAGAACTAATATCCTGTTCTTGCATTAAGCATTCTACAACCGTTAAGTAGTTACAAATTAATTTGGAAGTTATATACGATCCTACATTATTTTATTGCGATACATCAGCAAATCCTTGATGCGAGTGTAGACTCGGCTAGGCATGTATCATGAGATATCAAAGTAAGTATTCGGTAATTCCAGATACTGGCGTCTATTGTCCATTGATATTATAGGTGATCCTATAATTCAACTGCTCATAACTACGCGGATATAACTCCGGATGACTTAGTTGTAGCCTTATTGGAAAGCCCTTGATGCGTACTTCACAATAGAATCTTAGTTCATCTGAATCGGGAACATACTTCATCAGATAAATCTAAAAGCCTAACTTGCCGCTTAGGGGACCTATAGCCCTCACCAAAACAGGTCAATAACTTCCCGGGTTTCAATCATAAAAGTATTCTGCATTCAGATTTGGAATCAGTGTTTAATTCTGTCCTAGAATGAACTTGAACCGAACTTTTTCCAATTAACTTTTCACTACACCTGATTTTCAGCTCAGCTCAACTCATACCTCCTTATAGTGTCACTGGACCCACTTAGGTCTCAATTACCCCCTGCATGGTTGATTTTTGTATTTATTTTTACGGAATTATGCTTCCGCAAAAATGTTCTTACATTCATACTTTGAAGGTTGAATCTAGGGGTATTCCGTTACCCGGACTCAATAGTAATTTTCTTAATTTAATCTAGGCGACGCTCGTTGAGTTATTGAGCTCTGAAGTTGAGTTCAGGGTAAGGGCTGTCTAAACTTCAGGGTAAGGGTAGTAAGTTCAGGGTAACCTATGCAAGTTCAGGGTAATAGCTATCATATTATTTTGGTGCTAAGTATTTTCAACTTGATGTAACTCAATAACCAGTAGTCAGAACCTGAGGAAACTCGCACATATACCAGAGAGTACCTCTCTAAATATGTTGTTAGCGTCTCGTTCCAACTCAACAACACTATGGTTGTTCAGTGACTGCGTTGTCCTAGTTAGAGGTACTTACGTATTTCTAACTTGCATAATATGCGCAAGACTTCCCCAAGTCTTCCTGATTCCTATCCAGCGTTATCAGAGTCATTCTTTATTGATACAAGTTCCTCAGCAAGGGCTGGGTGTCACCCCGTGATAGCAGACAGGGGCTCTGGCTTGCGTTTTTGTTCATTGGCTAGATACCAAGTTTTTGCACTGTCAGTTAGAAGTGCTCCAACATAAACAATCTTATCATTGGCAGTCTCACACATGACTGGCATGCGTTCGAATACGGTGGCTATGTCATTGAGACATGCCTTGAGTTTGGCTGAGCTTCTATCATACTTATCGCGTGGAGGGATATTTCAAGGTTCCTTTTTTATGTGTGGTAGTGGAGGAATTTCAGATTGTTGACGGCAGTGTCTAGTAGTATCTGGGGGTGGTCTCTGTCTCTTAGTAGAGGCGGTGCCCCAGGGATGCTCAGGATCCCTTAGCTTCCTCTTTCGAGATCTGATAGTTTTCATTGTGGCTTCCCTAGCTTTCTTAATAATAGTATCACTATTAATTTGGTCCTGGGTTTCTTGTTCAATCTTCTTCTTTGTCCACTCGTGCAGCTGGACTAGCTGGTCATTGACTTCTTTAAACTCCTTGCGAGCCGCCTCAACTATCAAGGTAGTCTTACTTATTGGGAGGTTAGTTATACCTTCTTATTGCTTCGTCAATATGTCAGCAATCTGATCAGTAAGTGTTTTCACTTTCTCAGATTGGGAGGTGCTCTCAGCTTGCAATAGTTCAAGTTCAGCCTGGACCTGTTGTCTGAGTACTTTGAGTTCCTCATACAGTATCCTAACAGCTTTATAAATGATATTTCGAGTGTCCTTTTGCTTTTTTAATTCGGTTGCCTGGGAAATGATAGCTGCTGCAAGTTCGATGAGTTTGGTACGTTACTTGTCGAACTCTTCTTGGCCTTGTTTAAGTATTTGACCTAGTAGTTCGTCTACTGCTTCTTGTGCTACTTCACGTGGAGCTGGTGGTGGTGATCGTCGTTTGGTTCGAGAATTTCAGCCACAGCGACTGGTTATGTGTTACAAACCCTGACCCTGACCTCGAATTAACCCGCGACCCGCCAGCGCCGGTATTATATTGGCAACCCACGCAATTGCCTTCATACTTCCGTGTACATCTCGACCTCGTCATGACTCAG
>Ga0307514_10005789_pt1 | contig 10918 bp, 10 predicted proteins | sample 16_EM_MG_FD_203088 | JGI IMG/M metagenome (GOLD analysis project Ga0307514, IMG submission 203088) | Populus trichocarpa ectomycorrhiza microbial communities from riparian zone in the Pacific Northwest, United States - 16_EM | ecosystem: Host-associated > Plants > Roots > Unclassified | place... | reverse complement strand
TGCACAATATCTTGATTTTTTTTTCTTATTTATACATATTATTAGGTTATTCTAGAGTAATAAAATTAAGAAACGAAAATGGTTTGAGCTATGATTTATTTTTATTTATTTTTAAATAATAGAAAGCTAAAACACTAAAGAGTCAAAGTTTTTTTCCTTCCCCGTTGACCATGAGGTACGGCCTAAACGTAAAGGCTATCCTAAAACCCTCCCTTGTTGAACTAATTTAAAAAAGTCATTGCCTTTTTCAGAGGGTTTTCCACAGCCAACAAATCATATGGAATTAATCCTATAATATATTAAAATTCTTTAATTGCTATTTATTTTTAATTATTATCTAAGAAACCCAGATATATTCTGTCAAAACTCATTCCATAACTTATTATTTTTAATATAGTTCTACTTCTTAAAAAAAGAATTAAAGTGAACCTTCCAAACCATGATAAAATCTATTCTGGATAAGGTTGTACAACTACGCTTGAATATTGATTTTAAATTATTTTTTCTTAATGAAATCAACCCTTAATGTTTTTTAAATAGCAGTTGTCATTCCAAATGAGACCCCACTACCTCCAAGTATTTAAAGCTCTGATGGAACTGGCAAATGACAGTTCTGCAATGAAAAAAGCCATAGCCCCACTACACCAGAACAGCCTTTTCATTTTCTGCTGTGAAACTGCATGGCTGGTGAAACAACATGCTGGGCCCAGCAGGGCCACCAAGTGATTTGTGTTGAAATGCACAAAAAGACCACTCAGATATCTAAAAGAGCAGCAGGTAAGTCCAAAACTGGTGTTACTTTCTGAAACTGCACAATTTATCTCATAATCGATTATTGGTTTTTTATTTTATTTTTAATAATGAATAAATTATTACTAGTTATATTTTTTCTTGATTTATGGTTGGCCTTTCTATGTCATGTGTCATAAGAACTGCAGGAGCACACGTAGATATTCTAGAATCCATACAAGTGACATTTTGCTTTCTGGGTTTGCTCCAAGTTTTCTTTTTGGCTCATTTTCTGTTTTTGTTTTTTGGGTGGAAAGCTTATAGAGGGTGGCGGTGTCTCTCTGGAATTTGGAGTGGTTTTGGGGTTTTCTTACTGTGTCAGGTGTTTGAAAGAAGTCTCAAGTTGGTCAATTAGCTTAGTACTTGAGGAAACTCCCAAGTTGTTCAACTGGTGAATCTTATAACGAATTCTGAATTATCTGTAACAGTGCTCTAGGTTAACACTCCAAGAGAGTGCTGTTAATTCGCGTCTCCTTCTGGGATCAAGTACGTAGAAATAGGTCCTGGGATTTTCTAATAGGTGCTTGAAAATAGAATCAGCTTTATTTTGTTCTTTGGGAAGTTTGAAAGGTCTGAATGCGCCATTGCTTATACAAGCCATGGCATCAGTTGTTACTTCCCGGGTATTGTCTTATTTTTTGACAAATTCAGAGCTTAAGCCTAGGTCTCGAGTAAGAGTTCAAAGCGTAAGTGGTAGTGACTCAAAAGGATTGCCATCCGATTCTGTTCAAATGAATGGAGCTTCTTTGATTGGAGAGGAAGAGAAAAATGGGGTGTTGATTGATCGAGGCATCAGGGAGAAAGAGAAGACTGGGGGTCGGGCTGATGCATGGAATGCGAGTTTAAAGTGTGGAGTTGAGAAAAAGTGCGTTAAAGATGTTATTTCAAGTCACTTAGATGTCTTGTGGGATGATGGTTATGGGACCAAGACGGTGAAGGATTATTTTGAAGAAGCCAAGGAGATGATTAGGCCTGACGGGGGGCCTCCCCGGTGGTTTTGCCCTGTTGAGTGCGGGCAACCGTTAAAAGATTCTCCAGTTCTTCTGTTTTGCCCTGGTAATTGTGATAAACTCTTACGTTGAAATTTAACTTCGATACAAGGTCTCCAAAGCATTATAGATGGACTGGATTTCTATTTTATAAGTATCTGGTTTCCAACGAGTTGTTTTGCTCTTCAATATTTTACTTGATATTTTTGGAATTCCACATTAGCTGTGTGAGTTTTTGGATTTTTAATATAAACAATGCTATTTGTTTTTGGTATTTGTGCATGCAGGGCTTGATGGTGTTGGCTCTGCACTGGCTCTGCATCATAAAGCTCTTGGGAAGTAAGCTCTGCTATTTCTACCTTCATGACGATCATGATGACTCTTATTGTTGTTTCTGTTTCAAATCCCACAGTGCGAGAACCTCAAATTGGTGCTCACCATGCTGGAAGGTTTTGGTTCTGCTCTGAGATGATAGTTCTCAAAACATACTTTTATCTGTAGTGAAATATTTTCCATCTGAAAATTCTCATCAACAGGGTGTACCTTCTGAACTCTTGTCCTCTTGTTTGAAACTGCTTGAACTGTTTCAAATTTATTGCATTAAGCTTTATGGCAATCATGAGTGTATGCTTTTATGCACGTATGTAATTTGGATATGTATCAGAAAATGAGCTACCTATGTTTCAAGTCAAGGGCATTCCTCTTGTTTTGCTCCTTTCTTGTTATTTGCGAGTTGTGTTTTTCCTTGTGTGATTTCTGGTCATCTTGTCAATGAGAACCTGGTAACGTAGCAGCAAAAGTGGTCAAGTATTTAGTTCTTTTAATTGTTTTAGTCAATGATCATAACTGATTATTGACGTTCATCTAAATAAGTGGTTTATACCTTGGAGTTCTGTCAAACTGCAGGGTTTTTGAAGTTCGATGCCTTCATATTCCAGTGCGTGATCGAACACCATTTGAAGGTTTCAGCCTACCAGAGCCTCTAAATTCATCAGATTACTTGATTGAGTTTTGGCAGTTAAATTAAGACCTTGGGCAATTTGGCTGGCCTTTTCTTCTATCAGATGTTTTGATAGTTTAACAATGAAGTCATTACCATTTTCTTTCTTTCTTTATAGCTTGCATGTCAAAAATCATAACTTGCGAATAGATTTCCTGGAAATCTCATTTGTGATGGTCAGATCTTCTAATTCTTCAAAAATTGCACTTTTGCTTGCATGTGCTGTCCTCACCCTTGTACCTTTCATGTTAGGTTTTGGTTTCTGGGTATACTCTTCTACTGATGAAACTTCATTATCTATCCATGCTTTAACGGGATTCATTTGCATGAAGGGCTGGTGACAATTGTTGAAAAGACTGTTAGGCTCGAGCATGCCTCATCTCCAAGTAAGCCAATTTATCTATTGGGGGATTCCTTTGGGGGATGTCTTGTTCTTGCCATTGCTGCTCGTAATCCTGAAATCGACCTTGTAGTGATATTGGCCAATCCAGGTCAGTTTCCAGATATGCAGTAATTTCGCCACCCATTTTCTTGAAGACTTTGGTTGATATTCCTTGCTGTAGTCTAACTAATTAGCCTTTTATTTTAGCTACATCATTTGACAGGTCACAGCTTCAACCCCTGTTCCCTCTTTCAGAGGCCTGGCCTGATGGATTATACAATGCAATGCCCTATCTTCTTAGCTTTATTATGGGTATATATGATCTGTTGCTCTCTTATTTCATTTATTATTTTGTTACTGGATTAAATTTAGCTGTTTCTACTTAAATATATCTCAGAGCCTGTCACTGTATTAAACAATATGCTGCCAGGATTAAAATAAAATAAAATTATCATTAGTTTGCTTTAGTTCTTTAACTCTGAAAAAGTTGCGTGGATCTCTTTCCTGTTTCTTCAGAAAACATGACCACTCTGTTTTCAAATGTCTCACTATGATTTTTTTTTCCTGGAAGTTGGAACTTTCTTGAATAACATTTTGATATCTTGTTGAGATGTAATTGTCATCATTTGGTGGAATTTGTTTTGTGATTTCAAATTGCTTCACTGATGTTATTTTCTCTTTCTTTACAATAGGTGATCCGGTGAAGATGGCAAGGGTCAATATTGATCATAGACTACCTCGCAGATTACAAATTGAACAATTATTTCAGAATCTAATTGCTTTGCTACCTTGTCTTTCTGTAAGAAGTGAAGATAGCACTGCCTAGCCCTTTGTACATTTTATTTTATTGAATTTAGGAGCCAATATACATACGCGATAAGATTTTATATCTGTTATAATCTGTTATTTTGATATAATATACTGAAGATCTTAAGCACACATTGAAAGATATAATATTGTCATAAAAATGTTCTAATAGGAAAAATTAGGATAGGTTGTGCATAGTCACCTGCTGCATGCCTGTATCTAATCCACTGGGTTGTGGTAAATCCCCTACTATCTATTTGCCAATTTCTCTTCTGCTTTGAATTTGATTAAGACTCTATTGCTAGCACAATATGCTCCAATACAGTTCTAGCAATGACAAACTAGATCTTCTCAACGTAACTGCCTTCTCACTTCCGCCAATGGTGCCATGCAGTTATATTAGATCAATTGTTCATGTGCATTCAGCTTGTTGTCCTGCCATTCTCTTTTTCCTTATTTTTTTTTACGAGGCTGTAAACTGATGTAAACATGTTCACCTTCAGGATTTGGCTGATATAGTTCCAAAAGACACTCTTATTTGGAAGTTGAAACTGCTCAAATCAGCAGCTTCTTATACTAATTCCCGGATTCATGCTGTGAAAGCTGAAGTGTTAGTCCTGTCAAGGTCTTTCTTCTCCCTGGTCTTAGTTCCTGTCCCTTTGCACATCCCCAGACACCATTTTATTGCTTCTCCTTTGCATATGAATCTATGTTTTTAAAAAACTCTTCAGGATTTTTTTTCTAGTTTTTTCTATATCTCTTGTTGCTATTCTGTGTTACATGTTTTTTACTATAGAAGTGACGGTAGTGGATGGAAAATTTAACAACTGACTAATGAAAGCCCAGAATCTTAGGACTGATATTTTCGCAATGTTTAGGAATTTAATAAAGTATGCAAAAGTGAGTTTAGCATGCTCCACCAATAATTTCGCACCAGCATTTTTCTTTCTCATTGTCATGTGGCTGATGGGCAGTAGTTTTGAGTTGCAAAATCATTTACACAAGGCACCTTCTTACATACCTTGAGAGAAGCTCTCTTTCTGTTGCCTTGATAATCACCGAAGGTTCTTTGCTTCATACTTCCGTTCTTTCTGTTGCTACCATGAAGAGTATAGCTCTCTCTTTTTTTTAATTACAGAATGCACATTTCAGGCTTATCAGCATGGATTGGAGAATTTGTGTTTATCTATGTAATGTAATTGTTTTAGCACAACTTTGCGCTGTGACCTGCAATGAAAGATCCAACTAGCAAGTTAGGTTCACGCATTTATTTATTGTAGAAAAGTGTGTGTTTCTTTAAACCAAATTTTTTCTCATGGTCGATTTTCTTAGAGATGCAGCATGCATGTCAGGTCAAGGAATTTTAAAGTTGATCTTGTATTTGTCTTTCAGTGGTAATGATTACATGCTTCCTAGTGGAGATGAAGCTCAGCGACTGAAAAGTTCATTGAAGAATTGCACAGTTCGTTATTTCAAGGACAACGGGCATACTATTTTGCTGGTACAGGACAATTAGTGGTAGTGTTAATGTTTTTGTCTCAGTTAAGTGGGTGTATGTGTGAGTGGGTATCTTAAATGCCATTGCGATGCTCCTTGACTGTTTGATATCTTTCAAGATTCAACATGTCAAAATTTTAAATCAGTTAAATTTGAACTGACATCTTAATGTTAGTTACTGAGCAACATACATCCTTGTGTCAATTATCCATCATACAGACCAAATTCAGTCACTCTCTTGGCAGGATCACCATCAATGAAAGCCGATTCCCCTGTGCTTGAAATTCCTTAACTTTGTATTTTCAGAAAAGATTTCAAACTTGACAACTGCACAGGAAGGTATCCATCCACCAGATAGTAAATATGCCTTTTTGAATCAGTTTGAGTGTATTCTACAGCCAATTTTTTAACATGTTCAGAATGCAGTTGCTTTTACCTCTTTCCTGCACATGTATTTTCAGTTTTTGACTAATCCTTGCTCCCAATCAGTTGATGTTTCAAATTTCAATCACGTCCCTTCCAAAATAGAGAGATTGGATTATCTCATAGAAATAAGAATGCTGATGATTATCCTCTGACTACCTTTTTATGAAAAAATAAATAAATTCAAAAAGCACCTATTTAACTCCGTTTCCCTCCATTAGCACTTGCCATGGCACTGTTTATTCTTTGTTGACATGGCATGATGGTTGTATGTAATGTTTGAACGAAATGCTGCTGTTATATTATTACTGGGAAAATTGAGCATAATTAATTGTATATCTTAATTTCAAGGTTGTCTCCATCAATTTAATTGTGACACTTTCCCTTTCTCCCCATTTGATAAGAACTTTGCCGATGCAGAATGAATAGTAATGGCTTTCTCATACTGCGTAATTTTTTTATTATTTAGCTTGTACAGTGAGCAATGTTATACTTTAATGCTGCTCACTTTGTCTTGCTAATGCCTCGTCTATTAGGTCAGTGGTATTTTTCTGTGCTAATATTCTCAACATGAGGCTTTCACTCTTAAATTTCAATGCAATATGGGAAGACAAATTTATAATTTTTGTTTTCTCTTGTTTCTTTCCTTCTTTGTGATGGTACAGGAAGACGGTGTTAATTTGCTTACTGTTATTAAAGGTACTGGCAAATATCGTCGTTCAAGGACGATTAATTTTGTAACAGACTTTGTGCCACCAAGCATGTCAGAATTCAAATACGGAAATGATGAACTAGTTGGGTAATTCCTTGGAGCAATTTGGTACATAGTTTCTTAATTGTTACTTATTAATGAGTACTTCTGAATAACTTGATCTACCATACTTTTCTAAAGTATATGCCTAAATTTAAAATGAGACCATGGAGACTTGATCCTGGTCAAGCTAGAGCCTTTTTCTCTTTATATTTGATCTATCAGTTTTCTACAATGTGCATCAAGCATATTCCTCTTAAGAACTTTCTATTTCTTTATCCTTTCTCATTTTGTTTTCTAAATCTTTGTTCTAGCAACTTCCTCTTCCACAAAAACTGATTGCTTTGAGAAAGTCAATTGGGGTCTCAAGTTGGTCTTGGTTGGTTTCTCACATCTTACAAGCATGTTATGTTTTGTAACTAAGGTAGTGCCTAAAAGATATGGATAGCATTGTTCTCTCTCCCATTCCTTCTTCCTCTTTTCTCTTGAACTCTTCCTGTTAAAAGTTTTCATTTAACATTAAGACATCATAGCCGAAATCTATTGATGTTGAATGAATTCATTTCATTGCTACAGCTAAAACTATGGAACCAAAAGGCAAATCCTCATAAAGTTATTAGAAATCATATTTATGTTAAAGTCAATTGATCATGATATGGTACGAGGATTGGGGTGTTTCCTTTGGGGTATACCCCAGCTTGATGCTCCCAGCCTAGGCTTTGGCTACATGCCAGCCTAAACAGCCACTCTAAGTTGCATCCCAGCACATATATTTGTCTATCTAAGGCTCAAAATTAGATCACAATTGCTTTAATTTCAGGTTGTTAAGCTTTGCTACTGGTTCTGCCATGTTCTCAACTTTGGATGACGGGAAGATAGTAAAAGGTCTTCATGGGGTTCCAAATGAAGGTCCTGTCTTATTTGTTGGCAACCATATGTTGATGGGACTTGAAGTTTGTTCCCTTGTCTTAGAGTTCTTGAGAGAGAGAAAAATCATGGTTCGTGGTGTAGCACATCCAGTTGTACTTGGAGAAAGGGAGTGGGTTTCATCTCCTGAATTTTCTTTTACTGATTGGATGAAAGTAATGGGTGCAGTACCTGTCACAGCCAGCAATCTTTTCAAATTGCTGTCAACAAAATCTCATGTGCTTCTTTATCCTGGAGGTGCTCGGGAATCCCTTCATCACAGGGTAAGCTTGTGTTAATTCCAACAAATTTATTACTTATTTTGCGAGCTGAAAATCATATCGTTTTCAAGTGTTGTTTTCCTTATCAAAGTACCTGCTTTGTTTCATTGTTGCAAATGAGATGCTAGCAGGAGATATAGTGTAAAACTTTTGGAAAGTGTTTTTTATTCACTGTTATTCTGCTGCCATGGGTGGTTGACTAATATTGAGCACTTTGTACATGCAGAGTGGCTTTTTTTTTCTTGCCATAATCTTAATGGCTGACGCCTCACCACCATTATTGTTAACCTGCAGGACTACATAGACCACCTTGTTTTTGCCACCAGCAAAAGCACCATATTCTTCTCCCAACTGAAACTTTATTATAACAGTAGCTTCATCTTCATGTTGTATCTATTACCATCACACTCTATGTTTCTTCTAACCTTATTATTATGCCACCACCACCATTTCTTATATATTAAATGGTTTTTTGGTTATTGAGTAACTGAAACAATAAGAAGTGGAATTCAAGTTTCTGTGGTTATTAGTTTATAAACTGTACAAATTGTAAGATTTCATAAACTTTTGGAACTAGGATTTGTAGCTTCCGTGTTAGAAAATTGTGGAAAATATCATGGTACAGTAGCTGAGATCTTGTAATGTGGCTTCTGTTGTAATCTGACTTTTAGCATCTCTTGGAGAGATTCTTATTGGGCCACTATCTGGCTGCCAACTTTTTTTTTTATGCTTTTTGGGAGGATTTTTTTGAGAATGGGCAGTGGCATGTTCTTTTGCTTTCATACAAGCAGTTGTAGGTGGCATGCGGCATATGCATAGGAAATTTAACACGAGCAAGTTTCAAAATTATAGAAATTCTGTTTCCTGAGATTCCCCTGCAACAGCATATTTTCGTATGAATGAAATTGTTTTAGTGGCAGGCAAGAAGGGTGGTTAAAGGAGTACAAATTAATCCTTATAGTAAAAAACTTTCACTTATGCCATTGAAGCAGGAAGGTTTTATCATGCTCACCAGTCACCCGTAGAAATTGAATTGCACTGGATAGCTGTCCAAGCGCAAATCTTTCCCTTGTCTAATGCTTTTTTTTTTTTTGTGTGTGTGTGTGTGTGTGTGTATGCATTCACTTTTCCACTGTTATATCCTTCAAATTCAATTGCATGTTCATGTATATATGCCATTGATACTGCATACAAACTGCTAGGCCATTGGCTCCATCTTTACTAATTAATAAAGAAAAGTTTAGGTAAGATGAAGGCGTTTACCATGAAACAGGAGTCACTATGCTGTGAAGTATTTTACTAACCTTTTTCTTGAGATTTATGAATGTGTTATTTCTTGCATTTTATTTGTCTAAAGCTTGGTTCTGTTCAATCATGAAGCTTTTGCAATTTACAGGGTGAAGAATATAGGCTATTTTGGCCTGATCAACAAGAATTTGTGAGAATGGCAGCGAGGTTTGGGGCTACAATTGTACCATTTGGAACTGTAGGAGAAGATGATATAGCAGAGGTAAGACTGTCCTTTTCTGCCACATCTCTCATATATTTTTGTTGTGGATCCTCAGTTTGTTCATACATTCTTTGTTTTTTTTCTGTGTTATATCCACAATATTTGTTTACCTAAAGGGCTTCAGAAAAAATAGAAAAAACTGTCCATGGCTTGATGTAGCTATGTGTTGTATGTGCTCAAAGCAGATTTATGGATGAACCAGACATTCTCTGGCAGAAATTTGAAAAACAAATCTGTGGATTTATCATTTTCTGGGTTACTTAATATGCAAATTATGCGCTGTACAAGTCCCATAATCTGGTTGAGATGTGCATTTCTGCACTTCTCACTTTCTTTTTTGCTTCTCTCCTTTTATGAACTTTCCCTCTCTTCCTTTTATGAACCGAAGATTGCAATCAAATTTACCTCTTATTTTATTTTCAAGTTCTTTTGCTTTGGATTTTGCAGCTGGTACTTGATTACAACGATTTAATGAAAATCCCAGTGCTTAATGACTACATCAGAAACGCTACTAGTAGCTCTATAAGAATAAGGTGATTGCTCTCCCTGCAATGCTATTAACTCATAGAATGGTTGTAGAGATCATTGCTAACATAAAATACGAGAGCTACTTTTTGATACCTTTATGTTGAGAGAACTTCATGCATGCTTACAGGGATAAGAGTAAAGGGGAGGTTGCCAACCAAGAACTATATCTCCCAGGTCTCCTGCCAAAGCTACCGGGCCGATTTTATTTTCTGTTCGGAAAGCCTATAGCTACCAAGGGCCGAAAGGAAGAGATACTTGAAGACAGAGAAAATGCTAAACAATTATACCTGCACATAAAATCTGAAGTTGAAGGTTGCATTGCTTATCTGCTGAAGAAACGAGAGGAGGATCCTTATAGGAATATTGTTGACAGAACAGTGTATCATGCTTTACATTCTCCTTTGCATGAAGTTCCAGCGTTTGACCCTTAAAAAATGGCCAGTCTCGCAGCAGCCTTCCCTCGATTTGAACCGAAATGATAATAAACTTGTTTTTTTTTCCTTTGATTACAAAGGAGACGAGCTCAGCTCGTTGCTGCAAGGAACATCAAACCCATGACCCGAGTTATAAACTCTATTGGATTTAATAACTCTGTTTTTTTAAACTAATTTTTTACTTGATTAAATGATAACATAAATAAATATTTATAAAATTAAGCACTAACCATATAACATCATATTTATTTGAAACTGCGATAAACTTATAGAAAAACATAAATAAATTATGAATTTTTTTTTTATTTTTTTATCTAAAATAATGCTTGATGTTGATTCGGTTAACTCAACCGTGGATAAACCCAAGCTCTTACATCAGCTAGACCTGGAGCTGAATCTGAAAAAGACCCATTAACGTCACAAACACAGTTTTCATTCCCTTTCTAAAGTTGGCTTTCCAGTCTTTTTTCTTTTCATTTATTCTTTTTCTTTTTCTTCTTCTTCTTCTTCTTTTAATTTTGAACCATACAGTGGGTCCACACATTCCTCGTCAAAATTTGATAGTACCCTGGCCCTCGCTGTCATAGAAGACGCGCAATCATTGCATAATTACAGTGTAGT
>Ga0307514_10005788_pt1 | contig 10919 bp, 13 predicted proteins | sample 16_EM_MG_FD_203088 | JGI IMG/M metagenome (GOLD analysis project Ga0307514, IMG submission 203088) | Populus trichocarpa ectomycorrhiza microbial communities from riparian zone in the Pacific Northwest, United States - 16_EM | ecosystem: Host-associated > Plants > Roots > Unclassified | place... | reverse complement strand
CTCGATACACCGGCTGCGCCGGCACTCGACCTGCCGAGCTGGTGCGAACGCACCAGGTCGGCAAAGCGGTCGAAGAGGTAGTTGGCATCGTGCGGACCCGCGGCCGCCTCGGGGTGGTACTGCACCGAGAAGGCGGGGATGTCGAGAGCATTGAGGCCCTCCACGACGTTGTCGTTGAGGTTGACGTGGCTCACCTCGACGCGGCCGAAGCCGGCCGGAGAGTCGAACGGTCCGTCGAGCGGCGCCTCGACGGCGAAGCCGTGGTTGTGGCTCGTGACCTCGACCTTTCCAGTCGACCTGTCGACGACCGGCTGGTTGATTCCGCGGTGGCCGAACGGCAACTTGTAGGTGCCGAGTCCGAGGGCGCGACCGAGCAGCTGGTTGCCGAAGCAGATGCCGAAGAACGGAACGCCGCTGCGCAGGATCTCCTGCAGCAGGCTCACGTGCGCGTCAGACGCCCCGGGGTCGCCCGGTCCGTTGGAGTAGAAGGCGCCGACCGGCTCGAGCGCGAGCACCTGCTCCAGGGTCGCTGTCTGTGGCAGCACGTGCACCTCGAAGCCGCGCTCGGCGAGGTAGTTCAGCGTCGAGGTCTTCACCCCGAGGTCGAGCACGACGAGGTTGCCGAGCCGCTCCCCCTTCGCCTCGATGACGTACTCCTCGGTGGTCGAGACCTGGCCGGAGAGGTTCTGGCCCGTCATGCCCGCCGCGGCGGTGATCGCGGCGAGCTGGTCTGCTTCGCCGAGGTCAGCGTCGGGCCCGGAGAAGACACCACCGCGCATCGATCCGGCGTCGCGAAGGCGTCGGGTAACCGCACGCGTGTCGATGCCGCTGATGCCGATGATCCCCTGAGTCTGGAGCTCGTCATCCAGGCTGCGCTGTGCACGGTAGTTCGAGACGACGCGCGAGGGGTCGCGCACGACGTAGCCGGAGACCCAGATGCGGCTCGACTCAGGATCCTCGTCATTCATGCCCGTGTTGCCGATGTGCGGGGCAGTCATCACGACGATCTGCCCGGCGTAGCTCGGGTCGGTGAGGGTCTCCTGGTAGCCGGTCATGCCGGTGGCGAAGACCACCTCGCCGAGGGTGGTGCCGAGGGCGCCGTAGGCGCGGCCCTCGAAGCGGGTGCCGTCTTCAAGCACGAGTACGGCCTTCGCGGTCTGAGTCACTTCTGTCCTGTCTGCTGGATGATGCTGCTGGCGGCCTCGATGAACCCCTCGGGGTCGTCGAGGCGGAAGTAGGAGTCGAGGGATGTGCCGCCAAGGGTCCACGAGATGACGCTGAGCCCGTCCGGCTCGACGCCGCGGTCGATGGTCCACGAGGCGCGTGACACCCCGGTCACGTCGGCGAGCGGGATGAACCGGTCGTCAAGCAGGATGAACCCCCCAGCCGTCACCACCAGCTTCCCGCGCTGGCGGAATCCGAGGCCACGCACGGCGATGCGGTTGAGCGGCTCGCCAGAAGGAGTCGTCGCGAGGTAGAGGCCGTCGAACGATCCGATGACCTCGCCCGTGTCGGCGGGCACGGCCGCGAGCTCTGGGAGGTATGCCTGTGCGCGACCCCGCCTGCGCCAGCTGAGCACCATCAGCGACAGGATCACAGCAACGACGACGACGATGACGATGGCGGGCAGCACCTTATCCACGAGCCACCTCCTGCGGTTCGAGCAGCGCGCCGTCGAGCACCGTCGGGCGCCCCTGGTGCAACGTCGCGATGACGCGGCCAGGCAGCTCGCGGCCGAGGTAGGGCGAGTTGACGCTCTTGCCGTGCAGGTGCTCCGTGGCGAACACGGTGCGCGCGGCGGCGTCGTAGAGCGTGAGGTTGGCCGGGCTGCCGGCGGCGAACGGCGTGGAGTAACCAGCCAGCAGGCCGATCTCCGCCGGCTTGGTCGACAGCACGCGGGCGACATCTGAGAAGGTCAGAAGGCCGGTATCGACGACGGAGGCCTGCACGACGCGCAACGCTGACTCGAGGCCGACCATGCCGAATGCCGCCTCGTCCCACGCGCACTCTTTCGCCTCGAGGGGGTGGGGTGCGTGGTCGGTCGCGACGATATCGACTGTGCCGTCGGCGAGGGCCTCGCGCAGCGCTAGAACGTCCTCGTCGCGCCGCAGCGGCGGGTTGACCTTGAACCGGGCGTCATACCCGGAGGCCAGTTGCTCGGTCAGCAGCAGGTGGTGCGGCGTGACCTCGGCCGTGACGTCGATGCCCCGGGCCTTGGCCCAGCGGATCACATCCACACTTCCGGCTGTCGAGACGTGGCAGACGTGGAGGCGGGCTCCGACGTGCTGGGCGAGCAGCACGTCCCGCGCGATGATTGCCTCCTCGGCGACGGCGGGCCATCCGGCCAGACCGAGCTCTCCGCTCAGGGCACCCTCGTTCATCTGGGCGTTCTCGGTGAGGCGCGGCTCCTGCGAGTGCTGGGCGATCACTCCCCCGAAGGTCTTCACGTATTCGAGCGCTCTGCGCATCAGGAGCGCGTCCGAGACGCACTTGCCGTCATCGGAGAACACGCGCACCTGCGCGCGGGACTGCGCCATGGCGCCGATCTCGCTGAGGCGCTGCCCGTCGAGACCGACGGTGACCGCCCCGATCGGGCGCACCGTCACGTAGCCGTGCTGGTCGCCGAGTGCCTTGACCTGCTCGACGACGCCGGCGGTGTCGGAGACGGGGCTCGTGTTGGCCATGGCGAACACGGCGGTGAAGCCGCCGATCGCTGCCGCCCGGGAGCCGGTGAGCACCGTCTCACTCTGCTCGAACCCCGGCTCGCGCAGGTGCGTGTGCAGATCGACAAGACCGGGCAGAGCGGTCAACCCCGCGGCGTCAATCGTCCTTGCTCCACTCGGGGCCGCGTCGACGAAGACCCCGCCGCTCACGAAGAGGTCGGTGGTGGTTCCGTCGGGGAGGCTCGCGCCGGTGATCACATAAGTGCTCATGCGGCACCGCCGGTCAGAAGCAGGTACAGCACAGCCATCCTTATCGACACTCCGTTTGCGACTTGTTCGATGATCGTGGAGCGGGCTGAATCGGCCGCCCCCGACGAGATCTCGAGGCCCCTGTTCATCGGGCCGGGGTGCATCACCAGACTATCCTCGGGCAGGCGGGCGAGCCGTTCGTCGTCGAAGCCCCACTGGCGCGAGTACTCCCGCGCGTTGGGGAAGAAGGCGGCGTTCATTCGCTCGCTCTGGATGCGGAGCATCATGAGCACCTGTGGCTTAGCAGCGATCGCCGCATCGAGGTCGTAGCCAACCGTCACTGGCCAGGTCTCGACACCGACGGGTAGCAGCGTTCCCGGCGCGACGAGGCTGACCTCGGCGCCCAGGGTCGACAGCAGCCACACGTTCGAGCGGGCGACGCGGGAGTGCAGGATGTCGCCGACGATCGTCACGGTGACACCGTCGAGTGCCTTGCCGCGGCTCGCCTCCCCGTGCAGCCGCTTGCGCATCGTGAAGGCATCGAGAAGACCCTGCGTCGGGTGCTCGTGAGTGCCGTCGCCGGCGTTGACCACTCCGGCGTCGATCCAGCCGCTCGTGGCAAGCACTCGTGGCGCTCCGGAGGAGTGGTGACGGATGACGACGCCGTCGGCCCCGATCGCGGCGAGGGTCTGCGCCGTGTCCTTGAGGCTCTCGCCCTTCGAGACGCTCGAGCCTTTCGCGCTGAAGTTGATGACGTCGGCACTCAGCCGCTTCGCCGCCGCCTCGAAGCTCGTCTTGGTGCGCGTCGAGTCTTCGAAGAAGAGGTTGACAATGGTCTTGCCGCGCAGGGCTGGCAGCTTCTTGACCTCGCGGGTCTGCGCCTGCGCCATGTCCTCGGCGAGATCGAGGATCGCGATCGCCTCGTCGCGGCTCAGGTCTTTCGTCGACAGGAGGTGCCTCATTCGATCGTCACCTCATCCAGTCCATCGATCTCGGCAAGCCGAACGTTGATGCGCTCCTCCGTCGAGCTCGGCAGGTTCTTGCCAACGAAGTCGGCCCGGATCGGCAGCTCGCGGTGGCCACGGTCGACGAGTGCAGCCAGACGCACGACGCGTGGGCGGCCAATGTCGTTGATGGCGTCGAGCGCCGAGCGGATCGTGCGGCCCGAGTACAGCACATCATCGACGAGCACCACTGTCGTTCCGTCGATGCCGCCGTCGGGAATCTGCGTGGGGGACGGCGTGCGGGTGGGATTGCGAGACAGGTCGTCGCGGTACATCGTGACGTCGAGGGCGCCCGCGCGTGCGCATCCCGGCTCGATCTCGTTGAGGATCGCCGCGATGCGCTCCGCGAGGATGACGCCACGGGTCGGAATACCGAGGAGAACGAGATCGGTGGATCCCTTCGCGGACTCCAGGATCTCGTGCGAGATCCGAGTCAACGCTCGGGTGATATCAGCCTGCTGCAAGACCGTGCGTGCAGTCATTCTGACCTCCTTCCCCGCCTCTCTGGACGGAATTAAAGGGTGTCTGGTTGGTCAACTATAGCGCGTCAGCCCCAGCGCTTGAGCAGCCAGCGTTCGAGGACCCCGACGAGCGCGTCGGTGATGATGCCGAGGATGCCGAGCAGCAGGATCGTGAGGAACAGGCGGTCGATGCGACCGTTGTTGTTCGAGTCGGTGAGAAGGAACCCGAGTCCCATGGATGCACCGAGGAGCTCCCCCGCCACGAGGAACAGCCACGATTGCGCGAGGGCAAGCCTGAGCCCAGAGATCACTGAGGGCACGGCAGCGGGCAGTTGCACGAGCGACAGCAGCCGCGGCCCGGTGTAGCCATAGGCGCGACCAGCCTCGAGCAGCTGCGGGTCGACGTTGCGCAGCGCGTGCGAGACGACGGTGTAGACCGGAAAGAACGCCCCGATGGCGATGAGGGTTACCTTCGAGTCCTCGTTGATGCCCATGTACAGGCCCAGCAGCGGAACCCATGCCAGTGATGGAATGGATCGGATTCCGCTGAGCGTCGGGGCGAGCAGTAGGGTGCCGATTCGCGACAGCCCGACAAACGACGCGACAACGAGCCCGACAAGCGAACCGATCGCGAAACCGATGAGTACTCGCTGGGTCGAGATCGCGATATGGATGCCGAGCAGGCCGCGCTGGTAGAGGTCGACGCCGGCCAGAACGACTGCCGTCGGCGACGGAAGGCGGTACGACGGGATGACGTCCAGCACGATGATGAACTGCCACAGGCCGAGGATGGCCAGCGGAATGATGGCGCCGATCGCGATTCGCGCCGCCAGCGGCAGCTGCTTCCACCGCGGCGGGCGCGTCGGAACGGACGACCTCACGAGTGCGAGGTCGTCCGTTCCGCGGAGCGATGCTTCAGACAAATCAGCCGATCAGGTCGGGGTTTGCGTCGTCGATGTAGTCAGTGTTGAACAGCGACTCGAGGGCGTCGTCGATCTGGTCCTGCGAAGCGACGGCGCCAGACTCGACGAAGATCGGGCCGATGATCGTGAGCACGGCCTCCTGCTTTGCCCCTGGCTTCGGGTCGATGTCGAGTGCCGTGCGGTCCAGCAGAACCGACTTGGCGATCGCGATGTCGATGCCGGCGACGTCAGCGAGGATCTGCGCTGCCTCATCCGGGTTCTCCGCGGCCCAGGCGCGGGCCTTCTCGTAGGCGCTCACGACGACCTGTGCGATGTCGGGTGACTTCGTCAGGAAGGCCTCGGTCGCGTTGAGGAAGCCATAGCTGTTGAAGTCGGGGTTGTCGTAGATGATCTTGGATCCGGCGTTCACCACGCTTGCCGACATCAGCGGGTCAAGTCCTGCCCAGGCGTCGACTGTGCCGGCCTCAAGGGCCGTCTTGCCGTCGGCGTGGGCGAGCTGCGTGATGGTGACCTCGTCGAGGCCGATTCCCGCCTCGTCCAGCGTCTGCAGGAGGAAGAAGTACGGATCGGTGCCAGCGTTGGCAGCGATGTTCTTGCCCTTCAGGTCCTTCGCGGACTTGATGGTGGAGTTCGCGCCTACCACGATGGCCGACCAGTTCGGCTGCGAGTAGATATCGATGGCCTGGATCGGCGAGCCGTTCGAGCGAGCGAGCAGCGCGGCGGAGCCAGCGGTCGAGCCGACGTCAATCGACCCGGCGCGGAGGGCGTCGTTGGCCGCCGAGGAACCAGCGGACTGGATCCAGTTGACGGTCACCTTGTCGCCGAACGTGTCCTCGAGCCAGCCCTGGTCCTTGATGATGAGGCTCAGCGGGTTGTAGGTCGCGAAGTCGATGTTGAGCACGTCACTGCTCCAGCTGCCGGGCAGGGTTGCCTCCGGCTCTGGCTTCGGGGCGACGTTGGAGCCCTCGCCGGCCACGCAGCCGGTCAGGACGAGCAGCGCTGCTGTGGCAACTGCTGCAAGGGTGATTTTGCGGGTCATGTCTTCTCTCAGAGGGTGTGTGCAGGGTGATGGGTTGAAACGCCGAGCCCTTCGAGCAGCTCGGCGCGGAGGTGGGCAAGAGCCGCGTTACCGCGGTCGCGCGGGCGCTTGCCAGGAACAGTGATCACAGAGCGGATGACCGCACCGGATGCGGCGTTGTAGCCGGATTCGACACCGAGGAGCACGACGCGGTCGGCGAGGTAGAGCGCCTCCTCGACGTCGTGGGTGACGAACAGAATGGTGGCCGGCTCTGCGGAATGGATGTCGAGAAGCAGGTCCTGCATGCGCAGTCGCGTGAGGGCGTCGAGAGCACCGAACGGCTCGTCGAGCAGCAGCACCCCCGGCCCTCGGGCGAGGGCACGCGCGAGGGAGGCCCGTTGAGCCATGCCCCCAGAGATCTCCCGGGGCCGAAGCGACGCGGCATCCGTGAGCTGCACGAGCTCAAGCAGCTCTGCGACGCGCGCCCTGCCATCGTCTCGAGCCGTGCCGCGCTGCAGCCCGACCTCGACATTGCGGGTCACAGAGCGCCACGGCAGCAGTCGAGGCTCCTGGAAGGCGACGGCAGAACGCTGGTCGATTCCACGAACGGGCTGGCCGTCGATGAGCACGGCGCCCGTGTTCGGAGCGTCGAGCCCGGCGACCTGGCGCAGCAGCGTCGACTTGCCGCAGCCGGACGGGCCGAGCAGGGCGACGATCTCGCCCGCGCCGATCTCCAGGTCGATGTCGCGCAGAACGGTGCGATTGCCGAAGCTTCGTCCGACCCCGTCGAGGGTCACCGAGAGCGCTGGTGCGCTGGTTCTCGTTGGCGCTGCGGAGATCGACATGCTTCGAACCTATGGTGAGGTCCGTCACACGGCTCAACGCTTCGTAACGTAGTGAAACGTTGGAGGCTAGACGCGGGTCTGCGCGATCTTTCCGAGCAATCCGTTGATGAAGCCGGCGGAGTCCTCCGTGCTCAGCACGGTTGCCGACTCGACGGCCTCCGAGATGGCGACGCCGTCGGGCACGTCCTCGTTGTAGAGGATCTCCCACATGCCGATGCGCACGATCGCGCGGTCGACAGCGGGCATCCGGTCGATCTTCCAGCCCTGGGAGTAGGTCTCGATGAGCTCGTCGATCTCGTCGCCGTGCTCAGTGATACCGACGACGATCTCACGGGCGTAGTCCCACGAGCCGGAGCGCTTGGTGTCGGCGAGGGCGCGTGCCGTCTCGGTCGCGAGGGCGGAGTTGATCGAATCGCCGCGAACATCGGCTCCGTAGAGGATGTCGAGGGCGCGCTTGCGTGATTTGCTACGTGCGCTCACCGCTAGTCGTTGACCCTGCCGAGGTACGAGCCGTCGCGCGTGTCGACCTTGACCTTCGTGCCCTGCTCGACGAACAGCGGAACCTGGATCTGGTAGCCGGTCTCGACGGTCGCCGGCTTGGTGCCCGCGTTGGAGCGGTCGCCCTGGAGGCCCGGCTCGGTGTAGGTGATCTCGAGGGTGACGGATGCCGGCAGCTCGACATACAGCGGGTCGCCGTTGTGCAGGGCGATCGTCACGTTCTGGTTCTCGAGCATGAAGTTCTTCGCGTCGCCGACCTGTGCGCCAGAGAGCGTGATCTGGTCGTAGTTGCCGAGGTCCATGAAAACGAAGTTCTCGCCGTCGGCGTAGAGGTACTGGTAGTCGGCGCGGTCGACGACCTCGGTCTCGATCTTCGCGCCGGCATTGAACGTGCGGTCGACGACCTTGCCCGTCATGACGTTCTTGACCTTGGTGCGCACGAAGGCGCCGCCCTTGCCCGGCTTGACGTGCTGGAAGTCGATGACAGTCCAGAGCTGCCCGTCCATGTTGAGAACGACGCCGTTCTTGATGTCAGCGGTGGAGTCAGCCATGCGTGTAGTCCTTTGATTCAAGTTCGGAGGGCGATTTCGCGCCTCCGCGAGTCTACCGGGTCAGTTCTGGAGCCGACCGATGGCCGCGAGGGCAAGCACGTAGGAGTCGAAGCCGAAGCCGGCGATGACACCCGTGGCCACCCCGGAGATGGTGCTCGTGTGCCGGAACTGCTCGCGAGCGTGCGGGTTGGAGATGTGCACCTCGACGAGCGGGATGCCGGCGGCGGTCACCTGTGCGGCACCATCCCGCAGGGCGTATGAGTAGTGCGTGAAGGCCGCAGGATTGAGGATCACTGGCGTTCGCGTGTCGACGGCCTCGTGCAGCCACCCGAGGAGGGTCGCCTCGTCATCGGTCTGCCGAAGGTCGATCTCGGTTGCCGCTGGCGCCTCCTTCTGCAGCAGCGCCGTCAGGGCCGGAAGATCCTGGTCGCCGTAGACATCGGGCTCACGGCTGCCGAGGCGGCCGAGATTGGGTCCGTTGAGTACCAGGATTCGCGCCATGCGATAACCCTAGCGAGCCGATAGGGTCGCCTCATGTACCCGGAACCAGTCGGCCCGGTGATGCCCGGCTTTGATGCCGCGTTTGGGATCGTCATTGCCATCGTCGTCATCGGGGGCATCGTCGCCCTCGCGATCTTCCTCCGCAACGCATCCAAGGCGGTCGAGGCTGGGCAGAATCCCCTCACGGTCGACTACGACCTGTCTCTCAAGGCGCTGAAGAGCGATGTGCTCGCACCAGAGCGCTCGACGGAGGAGAAGCTGGCCGAGATCGAGAGGCTGTTCGCGGCCGGCACGATCACCGCAGATGAGCGCGAGGCAGCCCGACTCCGCATCCTCGGGTCGATCTAGACGCCGACCTCCTGGTAGGCGGCGAAGAGCAGCGGCTCCTCCGGGCCCGTGAGGGTCGAGGGGCGGCCGATGTCGTCGAGCACGATGAAGCGCAGCATGCCTGCCCGCGCCTTCTTGTCGCGCTGCATGGTCGCGAGCAGGCTCTTCCACCGGCCGACCGGGTAGTCGATCGGAAGCGTGAGGGACTCGAGGATGCTGCGGTGCCGGTCGACGGCGGCGTCGCTCAGTGGGCCGGTGAGACGGCCGAGCTCCGCGGCGAACACCATTCCGACCGAGATCGCCGCGCCGTGGCGCCAGCGGTAGCGCTCGTAGTGCTCGATCGCGTGGCCGAGGGTATGGCCGTAGTTGAGGATCTCGCGGAGGCCAGCCTCCTTGAAGTCCTCTCCGACGACCCGCGCCTTGAGCCCGATCGTGAGCTCGACGACCTCGCGGAACTCGGGTGTGGTCGGATCGATCGCTCGGTCGACCGAGGCCTCGATGACATCGAGGATGCGGGGCTCTGCGATGAACCCGCACTTCACGACCTCGGCGAATCCGGCGAGGATCTCGTTGCGCGGCAGAGTATCGAGGGTGTCGAAGTCCACGATCACCGCTGCAGGGGCATAGAACGCGCCGACGAGGTTCTTGCCCTCCGCGGTGTTGATGCCGGTCTTGCCGCCGATCGCCGCATCCACCATCCCGGCGACGCTCGTCGGCACCTGGATGAGCTTCACGCCGCGCAGCCAGGAGCTGGCGACGAAACCGGCGAGGTCGGTGGTGGCTCCTCCGCCGAAGCCGATGACGGCATCCGTTCTCGTGAAGTCCGTCTGGCCCATGATCTGCCAGCAGAAGGCGGCCACCTCGACGCGCTTCGCATCCTCCGCGTCGGGCACCTCGGCGAGGATCACCTCGTACTTGGCGTCGAGGAGGCGCTCGCGCAGCGCGCTCGCCTTCGCGCCGAGCGTCGGCGGGTGCACGATGAGCACCTTCGCAACGGCAGAGCCGAGCTCATTGGCTATGGAGGCGAAGAGGTCACGGCCGACGACGACGGAGTACGGGTCGACTCCGGGGACGGCGATGGTGGTGGTGTCGGTCATTGCTGTCTTTCCGTTACCCAGGAGGCGATCTGCTCTGCCACGCGTTCCGCTGGCATAGTCGAGGTGTCGAAGGTGTGGTCTGCGATGGCGTCGTACAGGGGGGCGCGCACGGCGACCAGTGCGCGCCACGAGTCGAGGCCGTTGACGAGCAGCGGGCGTTTGGTGCCGAGGTTCCTGCCCGCGAGAGCCTCCTCCGATACCCGAAGCTGCACGACGGTGAGCGGCTCAAGGTCAGCCTGGGTCGCAGCGTCGAGCACCGCTCCCCCGCCGAGCGACACGACGCCGTGTTCCCGAAGCGCGATCGCCACCTGCTCGCGCTCCAGCTCGCGAAAACGCGGTTCACCGTGCTCAGCGAAGATGGCCGTGATCGGCCCATGGGCCGCGACGATGCGCTTGTCGGTGTCGATGAACGGAACACCGAGGAGCTTCGCCACGCGCTTGCCGATACGGCTCTTGCCCGCGCCCGGAGCGCCGATCAAGACGAGGACAGGCTCAGCCACGATCGTCGGTCAGCAGCTCGGTTCGCTGAGACGACGGGATGGCGTCCAGGTAGCCGCGCAGGTTGCGGGCAGTCTCCTCGACGGAGTCGCCGCCGAACTTCTCGAGCACGGAGTTGGCCAGCACGAGGGCGACCATGGCCTCCGCGACGACGCCAGCCGCAGGCACGGCGCAGACGTCGGAGCGCTGGTGGTGCGCTTCCGCGGCTGCCCCGGTGGCGACATCCACGGTTCGCAGCGCGTTCGGCACCGTCGAGATGGGCTTCATGCCCGCTCGCACCCGCA
>Ga0307514_10005787_pt1 | contig 10919 bp, 8 predicted proteins | sample 16_EM_MG_FD_203088 | JGI IMG/M metagenome (GOLD analysis project Ga0307514, IMG submission 203088) | Populus trichocarpa ectomycorrhiza microbial communities from riparian zone in the Pacific Northwest, United States - 16_EM | ecosystem: Host-associated > Plants > Roots > Unclassified | place... | reverse complement strand
GGTTTATACACATTTTGTACCCCAAGCCAGCATACTAACGACGACCTACCTACCATACCAAATAGCAAACACGAAATTACACCTGTACCCTCAACCCCGTTCTTCAGACAGCAACTTCCACTACTAACCTTGCAATAACAAGCTACCAAACCAAACAAAGTCGTAAATTTGATCAAGTCAAAACCCAAACGAGCCCTGCTCAAATACTCGTGGTTGGTGGTAAGTGGCTCCAGACTTCCCATATTGAATACGATCCCATTCAGCACTCCCAAGAAAATTTCGTAACTGACACTCAACAAAAGAAAACCAAGAAATGTCAGTGCACAACCACTCCGCCGTCTTCCTTACAAGACCGCCGCCACCAGCGGCGCTTTTATCTCCACCGTGTAGATTAAACATGATTTATATTCGTAATAATTGCTTTACGAGTAGTGATTGTAAATTGATCATGCATGCTACAATAGCTAGCAGCAATGGGAGCAGCAGTGGTGGAACCACTGCTGGCGGAGGAAGAGACGGTAGAGTGAAGAAAAAAGGAGTGCCGGATTCGAATTATGTGGTGCCGCTTGATAAATCTTTGGCCTCTGCTTATACTTCTTGTATTACCCGGCCTCTCTCGGAGATCTTGCGTGATCTCAATAAGAGGATTCCTGATAATATCATTAAGCCTCCTAATTCTTCTTCTACCTTGATCCCCTGGTATGTGTGTGTGTGTATGTATGTATTATTAAGTGTGTTTTTTGATTTAATATTAATTCAAATGATGAAGCGGTAATTGATGATGTTGATGGATGCTGGTGATTTATTTTGTTCGTTGATTTTGTAGGCACCACGCGAACCGAATGCTCAGCTTCTATGCTCCTGGTTTGTCTTTTTTTTGTAAATTTTTAATGGTTGACTTCTAGTTACAATGACATTATTTATCTCTACATTGATCCATTTCTATGATGTTATCATACTCATAAACTAGCTTGTAATTTGTTCTCCCGCGCTTGTTTTCGCTTATTAGATCAAATGCCATTTCCAGCCTAATAACTATTATGTGTACCATTAGTTTCCAAACCCATTTCTATTGAGAGAAACATTGATTCCTTGCTAAAGAAAGAGAGCTTAATTCCTTGATGCCTTTCTCACTGGAGTTTTATAGGATTCCAGGGACGTTAGGATCTATTAGTTGAAATACATGGCACAACTACTGCTAGAAGGTTACGATTGAGTTGCTTGTTTCATGGATAGTACAACTTGATATACACGACTGGTCTTCTTTGAACAAATAGTCTATTTTAATCCTTTTTGGCAGGATGGAGTGGAGAAATACGTGATGTTATATTTGCGGAAAATGGAAGTGTGACTGTGATATTCCGTGTCACCATTCTAGGATCTGATGGAGAGGTGCGGTCCTTGTTCTTTTGCACTGTGTTTTTTTTCTTTTTCAGTGTTGCTGCCTGTTTCTGTTCATGCATTGATTCGGTTATTTTAATTTATCTAAAGAAGGATGCTACTTATGCTGCAGTCAGTGCTGTAATTTATTTAGAAATTCACTTGTATGGAGCAGTACTAGACTGCTAATTATTTCTAGTTTACAGTGTGAAATCTCTTGGAAAAATCTCTATATTTCAATGCTGTCCGGCTTGTTGAGGTTCACTTGCTTGAACCAACACCATGTTTAGGCATTTACAATGGTGGAACAAGGTCTTAAACAGCTATTGTTAGCCAAAAACTGACGGCTACATTTGCTATAAAAGCAGAGAAATAAAACCTTTGTTAAGGCAAGCTTAATAGCAGCACAAATCTTGGCCAAGTGATCTGCATTTCCCTCCCCTTGATCTTAACATTATGTCCTTTTTCGTTAAAGCAATTTCAGTTCGGTTCCTAAAAATATAACGTTCATGTCCTTGGAAAAAGATGATATATTCGGTCCCCCTTTTGTAAAAAAACTTAGTTTGATATCTAAAAAGGTAAAAGTTTGTTTGCTTCCATTCTTAAAAGATACTTTTTTTGCATGTTCAAGTGTTTATCTCTTCTTTCCCAAAGAAAAAGAATTCCTGGTCTTCCCTAGTCTTCAATTCTGGTTCCATCCCTTAATTAAGTAAAACATGAAAATCTTCAGGCTATAATGTCTGAGTTGAGAACTCTTAACTTAAAGATAACTTGGACTTTTTTACAGCAAAAGAAACCTCTCAGGGAAACATATCCAACCAATGCAAGACAATGACATGCACATATTTTTCACTTGACGAATCTCTCTTTCCTTTTTCCTTCAGGATATAGGAAAACTTGTTATCCAGTTTGAGCTGTTTCTTTTATCATATTCAAGGATATTTTAGGTCATTAGATTCAATGGAGAACATCTAACCATAATGCATACCATAAGTTCATAGAAGTAGTGCAAATCTCAACCTATACCTTAGGAGCTTATGTTCTTCTGCTATTTGATGAGAAGTACTAGGACTGCTATTTAAACATGTCCAGCCATGCTCCACTATTAACCACCAAACTTACTGATACCACGCCCTGATACAGAACAAACTGATATCAACTTTTTTGGAATTGAGATTTTAGCCTATCTGTAACTGAATAATATGCAAACTGCTACGTGCTTTGTTGTGGTTCTGTCCTTAACTTACTGATACCACGCCCTGATACAGGCTCATCGTGAATCATCCGGGACAGTATCATCCAGTGATGGTGACATTGAAGATCCAGTCGCTGCAGCAGAGGAAATAGCTTTCTGCAGAGCATGTGCCCGGTTTGGTCTTGGATTGTATCTGTATCATGAAGAATAGATGTTATAGATGGCAAGGTGGTCGACCTTAATAAATGTGTCTGGTTGTTTTCTGTTTTGGGATATCGGATTATACCTAATACCTGCCCTTACAACAGATGTATATGTACACTATTCTCGGGTTTGGCTTGGGCTATGTGGAAAAGAGTATCTTTTAGCTGCTCACAAGTTACAAAAGCTATTTCAACAAAATTATTAAAACCTTGATTACGTATAAGGTCTAGCAGATGTATTTTTCTTTATAGTAATTATTGTGTCGCTACGTGTAATGTTAGGTCTTTAGATATAAAACATCTCATCAATGCTTCTCGGTTTTGATAATTTTGAAATTTTTCTTATTATTTTTGAAACTAGTTGACCAATTTCATTGATCATTACAAACTGGTCGATCGGTTGAGCCAGTTGATAACACATTTTCACTTTGTCGTGCTTCTGAAGTGCAACAAGGTGAAAGTGTAATATTTTACTAAATCTTTTTTAAATAATGTTATTTAGCTAATTTTTTAATTTATTCATTATTTGTGCGTGTGTGTCTGTGTGTGTGTGTGTGTATATATTCCTTCACCTAACAACTAAGGTTTAGTTCTTGGTATAATTGCAAAGTCCATAAGGATAGCCTTTCTCTATTTTTTTTTTCTTCCCTTCACTTGACAACTTTTACAATCATTTATCACAATTTTAAACTGAAAGCAACTATTGAAAGTTTAAAGTTTTAAAAGTAGGCCATTCCACATGGTTCTAAAATCTAAAAATTAATTTATCTAAAAATATGATTTTAGATTATAATTAATGTGACAATTATAGTGATAACACTTAGCCATACAACAATAAATTGAATTTATGTGATGGTAAATACTTTTTTTTTAAAATCTTCCTATGCTTGAGCCAGATCCGGTGCCTATAAGTGTTCAAATAAGTGTTCAATCTAGAATTCCAACCCTGGTGCTTGGATAGCCCAATTGTTGGGTTTCCAGTCCTAGCCTTGGGCAGCTCAGACATTAGGATTCTAGCCCCAACACTTGTGCAGGCTTGAGCACAGGAACCCTGCGCTTGGCTAAGCTTAAACTTAGAAAACCCTGCACAAGGGGATCTTCACCCTTAACCATCTTGGAATTGAATTCCACACATTAATTGATACACAAAACAATACATGAATTTCAATAATTTAGTATAAATTTTCCCTCATGGCCAGACATTTTAGCCTGACGCCTCTACCTCAAGCTATTTAATATTTGCCGGGCACACTCCTTAATGTATTTTTTTAGTTCCCAAATATAGCGCACACATAAATTTTTCTATGTAGAGTAGACAATACTTTTGTGGCCAATGATTATTTTTTGTCCACTCTTCTTCACCAATAGCATGTGTAAACACAACAACCAATGATAGTGTTAACCTCTCCACCAATAGGTGCAACTCCCTTCTATAAACCGAGCTACTACAACACCACTCTCTACTCTTCAAACAAGGTAAACTAATATAGCTAAGGCCTATAAATACCCTGGTCACCAGCTAAGAAATCTAGGCCAATCTAAGTAATTCAAATCAAACAACTCCCAAGCAATTCAAGCCAAACAATTACAATCAAGCCAATAAGCTAAGGAAATTTAGGCCATTCAAACTTATTGTTTCATATCAGTTCATTATATTTCTCTTTTTTGCACACTATTTTCTCTTCTTATATTTACTAACTTAAGCATAAAAAAATCTCTTGTTATGACAAAATTGTTTTTAGGAACAACTAAAATCAGAGACAAAGCTAATATTCAAGCATACACACCTTAACCAAATATAAAGCTAGGGAAAGCCTAATTCAATTCTGAAGTTTTTGTGACTTCATCAGTGGTGCCATATACGAGAAACTGAATAAAAGCCAGTTTATTCCCATTTTATTTCTCAACAAAAGTTTTTCTATGACTAACAAAAATTCAATAAATAAAAGAGTAACTGATCTCCCTACCTCAGGAACTCCAACTCCTTTAAATCTCTACCAACTCTCTAATCAAATGCATGTGCTCAACAATATGTTCTAGCTATACAAAAATAAATTCGTTCTTTCCCATTCCATCCACAGAAAACACAACACACGACTTCATTATATGCACTAAGTGTATAAAAACAATTCTAATTCCCTGAAGGAACATGATAAAATAACATGTAAAGTAGGCATGACACACGAACTCTATGAAAAAGTAGCTTTTGTTATGAAAAACATTCCTTAATAGGTCCTAGCCACAAGCGTGGCTATCACTATCATACTTTTTATAAAATCTTCGTGATGAGGTCTTCATGTCTTTATTAAATTATCTATGTTTCCACAACCACTTATCTCTAAAAATATTAGGAATCCTTCTCAGTCTTTATGACTGTTCATGAGAGATTTCCTTCTAAAATGTATTTCCAAACTCATACACTGACCATATTGTTTACTTTTACACTTGTCTTTTTATTACTAGACTGTTTCATATAACAAACCATGCAAGAAAAATAAGTAAGAAAATTCAACTCTCATCTTTCTCGTGAACATGAGAGAAAATTACATGATATACATAAAACATCAAACACTCATTTCTCTTGCAACCGCAATAAGTAACATCATCTATATAAAATATTATGTATTTTTTTCTCATTTTTTCTGGTCAAGTCTTTCAAACATGTCTGTTTAAAAACTTAAGGGGCGAAATGATGGTACAAAAATTTAAAAAAATCCCTATGCTTAGTCCTAAATGTTTGGGTAGGCCCGAGAACAAAAAAACATCATGCTTGGCCAAGCCTAAATAATAAAACTCCACGCAAAGGGATCTTTATCCCTAGCCATCCTAGAATTGAATACCACATAGTTGCTAGCACATAAAATAATACATGAATATATAAATTCTAATAATTCAATATAAATATTTCCTCATGGCCAGACACTCTAGCTAGACACTTTCATCTTGGACTATCAAATACCTGTTGGGCACACACCTTCATGTATTTTTAGTTTCCAAGAGCAACACATATAAATTTATCTATGTTGAGTAGTGATGTCTAATGGTATTTTCTGTTCACATTTCTCTATCAATGCATGTGCAAGCACAATAACCAGTAGTAATGCAAACCTCTCCACAAATAAGTGCAAATCTTCTCCATACACCGAGCTACTGTAACACTACTCTCCACTCTCCAAACAAGGTAAGCTAACATAGTCATGATCTATAAATATCTTGATCACTAGGTAAGAAATCCAAGCCAATTCTAAGCAATTCAAGCCAAGCAACTCCCAAACAATTCAAGCCAAGCTAAACCAGAGCTTAATTACAGCTAAGCCAGGATTTAATATTACAGCCAAACTAGGAAAATCTAAGTTATTCAAGCTTATTGCTTCACATCAGTTTATTCTTTTTTTTTTTGCACATCATTTTCTTTTTATATTTACTAACTTAAATATCAGAAAGTCCGATGTTCCAATAAGGGATTTATTTTTTAAAAAAAATCAAGATAAAAGACAACTATTATCCAATACTATACATCTAATCCTAAGACATAACCGGAAAAAACCCAATTTAATTATGAAATTTTCACAACATCATCAGCCTGTAATAATTAGGGTGCTCCGTTGATGACAATCTTGCTAACCAACTTATTAGTTCTTTCAAAGAATTTCATTCCTTATCGAAGAAAAATCAGTGAAATCCATTTGGAGAGCCTTGGATTTCAAGAAACAAAGGGTTTGACCTAGAGATTGGTGAAAGTTGCTGAAGAGAATAATGAAAAGTTCTTCTTGAAACTCAAGAACCGCATTGATTGGTGACATTTCTTATCTTTCTGCTATATGTTGAGAGACTTGGTCATAGTATATACCACATGTTCATGTTTATGCACACTTGATTTTAAATAAAGCAATGTGTACGTATATTGGTGTATACATTATCATGCTAACGTGTCAATTTAACAATCACGTCATCATGCATTTGACATAATCTAACACAGACATTTGATTAAAAAAATTAAAAATTTCCTCATCCAAATAGTAAAAATAAAAGTGAGTATACTCAAATAAAAAATATCCAAAAGTTCACACATTAAGAATATCATTAACTCATGAGCTTGATTAAATCCGTGAAGAAGGCGGTCACTTCAGTACCGTGATGTTTCTGCCTAGACTTGCAATCCAAGGTATTATCAAAGTGTGTTTCATCACAGTCACCTGTTAGCATACGTGTTTGATGCCCTTAGCCTGCAATTTACTCGAGGATGAATCAAACTTCTCTAGGAAAAAGAAATGGGAAATCATAGGTGAGTTTGGTAACAGTCGGTTCACACAGTATAGACAATGGATCATGTTCTTAAATCACTAGAGTAATGGTGAAACGTAATATTCGTGAGACCTGACAAGGCAGGCTGGATCTTTTACTTTTGTATGGAGCTTTTGCTTTTTTATTTAGTGAGAGAAAGATAAAGAAGAAAATAGAAAACATTTCTACCGTTTCCTGTTATTCACTTCTGATTGGACATGCCTGGCGACATATCAAATGTACAATAGAATAACTTAAGAATGCCCTATCTCTGCAGATTCTTCAAGCATCTTCCTTTCCCTATTGTTGTTGACTGTGGTTGATTTGCTTGGTGCAAGTATCATTGCCTCAAGAGTCTCGGGCCTGAATTTGATGCCATCCAGGATATTATCACATCCACAAGGTTATCTACGTCCTTGGATGCTTGTGCACGGAGGATCCTCGAGTCCACGCCCAGTGTGCTGCCTACTTCTTTGGCAACATTCTCCCATGGGGTTCCCACGGTGAGATTTGCAAAAAGCTCACTTCCTTGGTTTACTGCATCTGCCATTGCAGGTGGGACATCTGGGAACGCCTGATCAAAAGAGACATCACATAAGCTGCTTTGCCTTCACAAAATCACATTCGGTGGATATAGAAGCATGGACAGTGTCTTAAAGTTTAGTTCAAAGTTACCTGTTGCAATGGAAGCCCATGATCTCCTGGCAACAAGCGAATTGACATGTCTAGCATTGAACTAATGGCTGCTTCAGAACCAAGCACCTGAGCTAATGTTGGAGTTTCATCAATTACATCGTCCTTGAACTTTATCAGAAGATTTCTAGAAACACCGTAATATGATTTTATCTGAAGGAAAAAAAAAGGCATCAATAACAACAGACAGCGGCATGACAAACCAGGAAGTATCCATAAGATAAATAAAAAATTGCAGTTGTTGTTGTCATTGGCAGTAATTTCAAGCCATTAAGAAAGGTTTTCACTATTAAATCCAGTACCAATACATATCACAAGGATTGTGAAGAAGTCACCATATAATTGGATGATCTATTGCCCAAACACCTACCCCTAGGCATGGCAACTAAAACTCACTTTGCTAAATCAGACCACCAAATCATGAATTTACCATCCAGTCAAATGACATAATTTATTAATCCTCTACTGACCATAGCCAACAAAAGATTAATAATTACAATATGCATTGTGACAATATAATTCAAGTTTACCTATAACTATAATGATGCAGCACATTTGACAGTTATAGGTTTACATACAAGGCGGCGAGTTTCTTCAGGTTTGGGACTGAAATCTTCTCTTCCATTAACCAAGTCCATGTATAAGGGAGGAAGTTGCTCAACCAAAGGAAGAACTTGCTTCATAATGGGAGGGCTAAGGCTCTCTAGTTGCTTCATTGTCATCTCTGCCTGCCAGAATTTTATGTGAAGAAGGGTTTAAAAGATAAGAGTCATTCATCAAGGGAACTAATAATGCTTAGAAACTGAAGTACAAGGATAAAGTTACAAATAAGCCAAAATCTAGATGAAATTAACAGATTAATGTTCATCTAGAACATCAGTGGAGGTACAGTCAGATACCCATCCGAGTGTATATTTACAATGCAATGGAAAATGTCAGACACAAGTTTGAAGCATGTGGTAAAAGAATACATAAAATACAATTCAGAAACCATTGTGATTACTCATAATGGAATAGACATATCAATATTACAGAAGTAAACAAATCAATCAACTCTCAGTGTTATCCTTGTATCAAGCAAAACCCTGCCAAATTCATACACACATTTGACATAAATCTAGATATCTGACAAATATGCAAATAATAGATGCGTAGGTAGTAAGGGTAAGATATCGACTTGATTCAGGATCAAAATTCAATCAAAGTACATTGAAAAAGAGACAGTGAACCTGCCACAAGCTGTTGAATAAGAATAATCATGGTCTCGTGAAAGAGAGTCCTTGGGCAGTTACAGAAGAGAATCGTGATGTGTTAGAAGGATATCATTCCAAAAACTAACAATCCAAATTTTGACCAGATCTTAAAGTCCAAGCATCATAAAAAACGTCCATATTTTGACAAACACAAAATTGACTGCTAAGGGGACGCTGATGCATGAAATGACTAACTGATAAAATGAAACTGCATAATTTAGAAATCCAAAAGTTGGAAGAGGATCAGTATTAAGCAAAGAGAGACTACCATTGATATTAAATGCAACTATCATCCATAGAGATACATGAACATGCTAAGAACAGGACTGATTTCCCGTAGAAAGACACAAGATTTCAATACAAACTTAACCAAATGTTTCATGAATTTCCTGATGTTTAAATGCGTTCTTCAACAGTTGGGAAATGCAAATGGCAAAAGCATGGTGTAGAAAAGGCATTAGGCCAAGACATGTGATAATCTCACCCCAAGACGGACTGTTGGTGATGAAGCGATTTGTGATAGAAATGGTCCAAGGCTTTGGGCCATTGGGACAAGAACAGGTGAGAACAGAGGGATAGCTGCGCTTGCTTCCTGTGAAATCAAGAAAGAAAATCTTGTTAATCTCAAACCATATAGAAAAAGGTTTTTGACAGTAAACAGTTTAGAATGATGGGAATGTTTGTTCAACATATATGCTAGCAAAAATAAAAATGTTGACTCCTACCATTTTTTGCCAAAGAGAACACATACAGAGATGTCAAGGAATTAAAGACTAGGAAGGCAGAAAATTGAAATGCTGAAATAGGCATACTCCAGTCTGTTAGGTTCTTTCAAAATGGCCTCATTTGAGCAGGGAGGTGATATTTGTGGGGTGGAACCTTTAAAAGAGTTATATTCACAATAAATCAAGCTCACTCTATTTCTCTTCTCACCTCATCTAGTCACATTCAATAGGTCAAGTACCTTGTTATTGAATGCCATGAATATATTCCCGCTTCTTTGCACAGCATATCGTGATCCTGATAAACAGAAAGTCAAATCAACGAAATAAGATGCTGTAAATCAAATCAGTTTCTTGCACCCTCATAAATTTAAACTATATGAAGAACTTCCTTACCAATCAAAAGGTGGATGACGCTTCCCAAAGAGTGACCTATGCCAAAAGTAGGAATATCTTGTACCTGTAAAATGAGGAGTTTTTTTGGCCTAAACATATCCTTCTATCCCCTCCATGAAATCAACAAAACACAGGAAATATCATTCTCAAGATTGTAAATCAATATAAAACTCACAGTTTCTTGTAGAGACCGAAAACACCTATCAAATTTGAACTGCACTTCATCAGCCGTGAAGAAATAATCGAATCCACTAGCATATGGTGTGGCAATCACCAAAATACCCCTACATCACCAAAGTTTAAAAACCCATTATTTTTCCTTAGTCATCAGTCTGTAAAGGTCATTACTATCGGTATCAGAATGCAGCCACTCACTTTTCTGCCAGGCGTTCCAGAAATAAACGGTATGTAAGCTGGGGGGCTGCTCCAACGAATACACCACCAATGAAATGAACAATTGACTTGGGCCTTGAGCCTTTTGGTTTAAGAATCCATGCTCCCTGAGATGATATTAGAACTATCTAATTAAATAGAAAAATTTGGAATGAACAATGAAAATAATTTAATAAATTTGAGAATTTGACTAATTATGGATTATGCAGTCTCCTGTCTTTACATGCACCAGGCAGCAACAAGGTAAATAGTTGGAGGATATCCCCCGGGAAATTGCAGGGTGCTAGAAGGGAGAGTGCAACTCAGGATATGTGGTTTGAGAGACATCGTCCTGAGTTAAGAAACCACAGGACGAATCCCTTACGATTAAAAGGTGTTCCAAGTAAGGCTTCTGATCACA
>Ga0307514_10005786_pt1 | contig 10922 bp, 20 predicted proteins | sample 16_EM_MG_FD_203088 | JGI IMG/M metagenome (GOLD analysis project Ga0307514, IMG submission 203088) | Populus trichocarpa ectomycorrhiza microbial communities from riparian zone in the Pacific Northwest, United States - 16_EM | ecosystem: Host-associated > Plants > Roots > Unclassified | place... | reverse complement strand
CTATTCATCTATCAGATTCTCATTGTCGCAACTCAAACCAGATCTCAACTCCACAAAACATCCACATTCCCTTCCCAACCCCACCCTGATTAGATTGATTACTATATTCAAATTGTACCTTCTCGATCCCGTATCATCTTATCTATAGGTCCACTGTGACGCAGCAACCGAAGCCGAGCAAAAGCAACTCATCAAACACGGAGCCAATACAGTCATCGCACAATCCGAGCGCAGTTTTGCTATCCGACCACAACAACCGCAAGAGGGATGGACTTTCCAACTCCACCCCCCTTTGGTCAGAGATTAAGAAACAACTCGACAGCTTCTTTCCACAAACGTTCCGATAGCACCGAAAAGAAATCCGATTCCGCTTCAAGCTCACCATCTATGAAATTTGCAAGAATGCGTTCTTCATACCAGAACGGAATATACACTGGAGGTGGGAATCTGCAACTTTCGGCTACCACTCAACATCCGCTGAAATCGAGAGAGACTTCACCTGAGCATCAATTTCCGCGTCAGTCCGAACAACCCATCAGAACCCTTTCCCCCGTACCTACTCTTGTTCATACCCCTCGTCTCGAATATGGCTCATCGTCTCCGCCCCCGTCTACAGAAGCCACCTCTCCTGACGGTATCAATACCCCGCCCACAACTGCAATATCATCACCTTCACGTAGCATGTGGGGAGGGCATCATCACAGACAGCTTTCTGAACATGGTACATCATATGCGCCTTCACCAACTCCCTCTAATCTCTCATTTGAGGTTCTGTCTGGGTATAGTTCAATGACCGCAGCAGAAAAGGTCAGGCAACACCAACGCGATCTCTTTTACCAGCAACAGCGGCGGCCTTATATCTGGGAACGCGATGACTCTCCGCCTATAGATGATGGTGTTCACTACGCAGTGGAGTTTAAGCCTAATGCGGACCTACCCTTCCCTATATCCGAAGGTTTACTGCGATATTACCCACATGCGCAGACGCATGAAGGGTTTACCGAAGGACGGCAAGGTAGTCCAAAGAAAGCAACCGGCCCAACTGAGTTCTTCGAGAGATTCAATACAATCACAAACAATGCCAAGCAGCGATTTGGTGGATCGAATAGAGGAGAGGCTTATCGTACGGAGCAAATGGTTATGGAGGAAGGAGATGGGGTTCGGGGACAAGACCTTTATGCGACTCATGCAGATACTACTATGCACATGGCATCGAGCGCCGTGATAGAGGGGTTGGAATTAAGTCGAGCCACAAGTGGCATACCAAGCTACACAAGGGAGTTTGATATGAGATGGAGAGGTATGTCTCTGCCCCAAGTGTAATGTAATCCGGTAGCAAGCTCCTTAAAGCTGTTCCAGAAGCTGACCCCTACAGAACCTGTACTTTCAGATTCCGCTCTGTCGTCCACTTCGTCAATTCGAAAAGCTGTGAAATCAACCCCTGCCATTGTTACTTCGCAGAGCAGTAAAAAAGAGGATAACCTCATTTCCATCTACATACACGAAATATCAAGCCAAATTGACACATTTCTACGGAGAATCAAAAGACCACTTTCCTTCCTGCTCATTCTTGGAGGGCTTGGACTTTTAATTAACTTTGTCGTCACTTCTCTTGCTGCACCTTTTCTCTGTCAAAACCCAGGATTTGCTACTTTTGCTCACTGTCAGATTTACTTCTACAATACTCAAGATTATTCAGGGCAAAACTATGCCAATGCAACGTACCCAGACTTTCCTACGCTGATGAGTATTGAGAGCTCATTCGAGAAGATCGTCGACGGTGCAGCTGGGGGCACTGCTCTTGCAAGGGCAATGAAATCAAGTGAAATGGCTGTCAGTGACCTCAGCACGGTCGTGAGATACAGCGACCTCAAGTGCAAAGAAAGCTTGAGCTCGAAACTGGACGCATTTGCAACCGATGCCAAAGCCAGCGTGCGGGCACTCAGTGGATGGGGTAGCAAGGTTGGGGGTGTTCTTGACCAGTGCGGAATCCTCCATTTGAATTTGCCACTCCTTCTCAATCAAGTGAAGGGGAGCTGTTCGCACAATGACTAACTGTTTGTTCGTAATTTTTGGTAGACTGCTCTCCATCAATCAATATTCTCTGAGAGAACTCAATAGTCTCAAAGAATTGGAAAATCGGAAAGGCTTCATTTCCATGGTTCTTGCTCCGCTCAATCCAATCCTCACACCAATCCTCTATAAACCCGTCAGCTTCCTTACTTCAATGACTTCTGGATCTTACAATTCTCCACCTGCATCCTCTGCCCTTCCTCCCGTGACTAGACACTCGCCTCAAACACGTGCACAGATCGCAGCGACATTCAACAAAGCAGCCGAGGTCTTGGAACTCAACCTTCGGCAACTAGTTGGCGATGGGGAGACCATCTTTGTATCACTCACACACTTGTCAGAGCAACACAAGCCAATTTATGACGAGATTGTTCGCGAGGTGGTGGATATTAAGAAGGAAGAGGAGGTGGTGCTATCATCTTTGTGGACAAGGATGGGCGGAAACCAACTACAGCGCAGGAACTTCCGCGACAATGCCAAACTGCTCGAAATGATTGGAAAATATGAAGAGGAGGCTCGCGGCTACGTTGAGAGCACTGTTCTGGAGCTCGACCGAATGATGGCTGACCTGGAAATCTTGAGAAGAAGAGTTGCAGAGCCTTTGCTTATTGGAGAGGGCAGCAGACGGCAAATGCACATGGGGTCTGTCTCTAGTGATATTCCTCTACAGGTTCACATCGAAGCGATTGAGAAGGCAGTCGAACGATTGATTCGCAAGCGAGGCGAACGGCGAGAGAGAGAAGACTCGTACTTGAAGGCACTGATAGAGAACAACGAGCAAGGGCCAAAAGTGGATATTATTGTGGAGGTTAAGTAAAGCAGAGTCGCAAAAGTGCAGCACTTCCTTTTCATGAGGCCTAGCTATTTTCTTACAGCCAAAAGTGGTCGTTTTACACTTTGCTACAAGGATTTCATCTCCGCATTTACAACCCTCCTACTTATCTTTCCTTTCGGCGCAATCGGTCAGAATCAGTTTGAATTTATGGATTAAATTTGTGGGAAGCCAGTGTACTTTTGGTGGATGTTTTATTTCCTACAACTGTTTTGATGTGGATGAATTTATGAGGCGTTTATATTACCTTTGGCACGGTTTATTTAGAATAAACCCTCCTCTTCCTGCTTGTCTCAAAGCCTTTTCTTCGAGCTTGGGTTCCTATTGGACGTTCAGGGCGTTAGGTCGGATTAAGCACTGTTTACGATTGAAGGCAGTGTGTTAGGAAGTGGTTCTTGTGCTGCTTGCTTCCCCCCCACCCCTGATTTACTTCACTCACCCACTTCCCTCTTCCCGTTTGCATTTTCACTCATATTTCGTCAATTCAAATCTGGTATTTTCTTGGATAATTTCAGGAAAGGGCATATGGTAGGATGGATTTAGAATTGGGACAAGGGGGGGATTGGATTTGGATTTGGAAGGAACTGGTGGAAATGGGATCGGGACGGGGTAGCGGTGCACATACTTGCTTCAGCGCGGAGTACTTGGTGCTTGTGCGAATTGGGAGGATATATACACGTGTATTTTGACTATTTATCTTTCACTATTTCTTTATTTCTTTATTTCTCTCTTGCCATCTTCACTTTGTATACGGCGGCAGGGTTTGGTTTGGTTCTGGATTTTATTGGATTATCTGGGGTTATCTGGGGTTCGGAATTTGCTTGGTTTTCCCAGTTGTTTTTTTGACATATGCATTGGGACAGGCATTGCTGTGCTTTGTTTTTCTTTGTTTGTGTATAGCTTTTTTTTAATCTTAGTTTATTTTCAAACAGTGGTGAGATGAGATGAAATGTGAGATGACGTACGGTTCGTCGAATGTAAGACATGTAGATTGGCGAGATGAGATGCTGTTGCACGACTGCGGCTGTGCGGGTCCAGTTGCGCAAGGCTCGCAGTAGTTTGGGCTCAGGATTGATACATCAGACCGCGCGCCGGGTAGGTGGATTTTGCGGATGCGGATAGCTAGAATATGCCATGTGAACCCGTCTACCTGCTCTATGCCATGCCATGTGCAGTGGGGGCGGGATCACAACATGACTTTGATACGATACGTGACCGGAGTGACTGTAGTCATGATCATGGGGCTGCGTTCCGGATGGCTCCGGCCGGCCGCAGGAGCATGTCGACAACGTGATGTATGTATGGGAGTTAAGTTTGCCCGTGATTTCCTTTTTCGGTAGGGCCATGTAAATTGCATTATGTAAGTTTGACTGTCCATGTACAAATGACGTTTGGTTGCAAATATGCTACATGTACATGTACATGTACTCTACAGTAGAGTACGTACTACATGCGACGTAATTTGGGTTACGGTACGGGCTATGCATGTGTGATTGATAACTCACTTGGTGCGCAGTTTTTCTCTTACTTACATACATTTAATGTATATGCATTTAACAGGTCTGGGGGTACAGTATGTAGTATATACGTATACGTATATCCTCCTCAAAGTAGCTTTGGAAAGGTTGAGGGTTTGAAAACTGGGGCAGATATAGTCTTTTGAATGCACACAGACACAATGTCAATGCCCTGTCATGTCCACGCCCCCCTATGCAATCATTCTGTTAGGCACCCTAAATCAGACCGCTCCATGGAATCCAAGACAGAGCTGCATCGGGTACCTGAGTGAATTGGTATGAAAGAGGTGCAGGGACTAGTACGCTCGATACGGTGCCACCTCATGGGTATGGCCCCACTCTGCGATGCCCACAGTCCAGTTTTTCACACTAGAACCCGGGCCTACACTGTTTTGTCAATGGTCATGTACCGCGCCTCTAGAAATACACACACTGCTAAGAGTGACACACCTTGCATCCTAGACTGACCCAGGTACCGTAGGCTGGACTCTCGAGAGAATTAACCAGTCACTAACTACCCCCCCTTCTCGGACCTGCAGGCTAAAGTGGCAGGATGTGCCCCGCTGAGGTGCTAGTAGACTACACAAGGCAGGCTACAAGCCTGTGGTCCAAACGTACCAAGTTGGTAGCAGGCACATTGGGTAATTTCAGTGCAACATTCTAGGTCCTTATAGACCTCCTTGATTGGTCGTCCTTTCATCCCCACCTATGTTGTCCTCTTTGCCATGATGTCTGCTCTCCAGGGTCATGCGTGTATATCTCGTTCTCTCTTTCTCCTGATATACCAGCCATCAGCAGCCATTATAATAGACTTTGAATAATAGATACCCTTTCCATCGAGTTGTTGTCTCTGCCCTGCTGCTCCCAATTGCATTCAGCCCCCGGAGAGGCCCCCAACAGGACCAGGACTCCAAGAATAGCATAACAGTTAAGACTAGTTAGTGGTAGAGAGCGGTACATGGTGAAAATTGAAAGCTGCTACTTAGCGGTAAGTACCCTTCATATGGTTGGGGCACACGCCATATTGGTGTCGAGTCCTTTACGTCCTTTGCTTCTTGAGGCTCGAGGCGTACAATTGTGCGTTATGGGACCGCCGCGGGCATTTGTCCTGCCGAGTCCATCAGGCCTCCACAATCTGATGACTATCATTTCCAGCTCGGCTCTGGTTGCCCCGGGTCAGTCGATCTCTGGCAACCCTCGAGTCAAACATACTTGCACCCAGAGTTATGGTTACCCTTCATGGCCATACCCACACTGTAAGCTCTCGAGGGCCTCAAAGATCCAATATCGTGGCTACCACCTTCATCACCACGGTTGGCTGAGGTAGTCTGTAAGAGTACTAGGTAGTACTTGGGGCAATGTGGCTACGGCAAAGCTGATATATGAGGGTGGGCGTGTGCTGGGCGCGTGCTCGCGGTAGCTACGCATCTGGCAACAGTGTCTATGTGTCGTGAAAGCGAGTTTTGGCGGCCTAGCGGGTGTAGAAGAGGGGCCAGGCCGTGGTGCTGCATTCGAGCACGAATGTGGGACTGAGGTTGAGTGCAGGATTAAATTTGAGTACGGGATCGAGCTCGGGTGTATATGTGGTATTGGGTCTGAATGTAGGCCCAATTCTATCTGTGGAACCGAGCTCAAATAGGGATGCGCTGGAGAGTGGATATGTGCGGGGACTCGAATGGTGCTGTAGAGGTGGAAGCTGGTGTAGCGAAACTCGAAGGTGTGCTGATAACTATCACAGCTTGCTGGGTTAGGCAGAAATGCAATTTATTTCTAAAAGGGCAACACAGTAAGTAACCCCATTCCTGTCGTTGACTCCGGCGGCAGCTGAGCGGGTCTGAAGACCGCGTAGAAGTACTTTATGTACAGCTCAGAAAGCCGATATCCACATAGTTTATCCTGTTATATACCATACATACATGAACATACAAGAAGAAACCACGTTATTATTTGTGTTGGTTTTGGAACCCTCCCCCCTCCCAAAAGGTTTTTGGAATACCTTATTAGCACCACCAACACAGGCGGGAACCAATGGAGGGGAACTTAGGAAGCATATACTGTACATAATAGCCACTACTCCGTAGAGAAATTACAATTACCGGAGGTAAGATAATAGAATACAAAGGGAAGCAATATTTCACAATCCCCCTATGGGCTAAAGGAACCTTGGACCAAAAGTACTCGCCCAGTCCTAGTGTATCTGGATGATAGGTGAGGATTAACAGAAATTCCACACATACAAGAAGCCAACCCCGCCCTACTAAGTGGGCTCCACTTGAATTGGGCTCGGATCTCTTTGTAATTCTATATATCGTAAGGTACTGTGACTCTATGGAGGGATGGTCTAGCACAAGCCAGGCCATTTCAGTAGAATCATCTCGACAGTCAGAAGGCATATATAGCACTGCGCTAGCTACCACCATTTACTATGGCGGGAGGGCGAGTTCAGGGTAATACGGCGGTCCAATGGCGTTATAAACATATTGGATATCCAAGCAACTGGATACAAGTGTGGAGTGAGAAGTCGTAGGACAGCAGTGCGAAGTCCAGGGTGCAAATAGTTTTTTCAATGGGTTGCAAAGATGTATTGAGTCTGTCTGAGTATCTCTATGACAAGGTAGATGAAGAAACGACATGAACCATCGTCAGAGCGTACAGGGGCTGAATATATCAGCATGACAGAATAAGCAAAGAAATGGATTGAGAGCAAAGGAAAAGAGTGAGAAAGCTAGTATTACAGGAAACACTGGAGAGCTATAGGTACTCTTGTAGGTTTTGCCGAAGGAGTGGATCACATGCCACAAGGATATAAGATCCGCAACCTCCGCCAGACCACAAAAGCAGGAAGGCACTAGAGATACCCCCATCGCTATACGCGAGAAGGGGCCGCCGTTGCCAACAACTTATATGCGCCCCAGCTGTTGAGAAATGCCACCATCAAAATAGGAAGAATGTAAGAGAAAGAGAGGTGATAGGAAGAGAAAGAGAGGCGGTAGGAAGAGAAAGAGAGGCGGTAGGAAGAGAAGGAGGGGCGGTAGGAAGAGAAAGAGAGGGGATAGGAAGAGAAAGAGAGGGGATAGGAAGAGAACTACTTTTTAAAGCCCAATAGATGCAAAGCCAAAAAAATTTTGTGCAAAATTAGGAAACCATGTAAGCAATATTTGACAAAACAAGATGGTTGAACCTTGGTATAGCCATATTTCAAAGGAAAGGTGACCCAAGAGAGGGTGTACCAAGAAGCAAGGAAAAAGAGGTTGCTTAGAGAGTGAGGAGCAATATAAAAGAGTTCCATAAGAGAGTGAGAATCAAAGTAGAAGGGATCCGTTAGAGAGTGCAGAAGAATGCGGTTGGGATTGGTAAAACGCCCACTATACCATGATTTTGAATCCGTTTCTGTGTTCCAGGATTCACGATCAATCTGAGCGATTCTTGATTTACGCCCTGTGCCTGTCGTCATAACGGCCACTCCATCGGTACGAGCCACTCCAGCAGTCAGAGCCACCCCAGTTTTCGGACTGGCGTCTCGCTCTCCCGTCCAGGTTGTTCCTACCATATTCATTGGCACCAGTTGCGCGCCCAGAGTCTGCAGGGGTTTGGGCTCTATAACCGCCACTTCGGACAGGACTTGGTGCGTACCTTGCCTGAGGTTGTTGGCGGAAACGATTCACGGATTCCAGGTTATCAGAGACGACCCGCCTCTGTTGGGGTGTGGAGTTTGCAGTGCTTTGCCATTTGTGCTCTGTCTGTGGGTGTTCAGCTGTTTGGTTACCAAGACGGGAAAGAGGCTCATTGGCTCCCCTCCCTGAATTGGCGGGGACGTCTCTGGGGTAATAAGGGTAACCTCTCTGCTCAATAGCAGGAGAAGCAAGCCTTGAATCCAAGGGATTTTTATTGAGCTCATACTCCATCTGTGTTCGGTGATGGCTGGCTGGTGTTTGAGCTTGTAGCCTAGAAGATGGCTCTGCATCTGGCCTTGCTTGAGTCTTATATGGTGGGTCAGGGCTCGCAGACCTCGAAGTTGTAGCTCTAACTATCTTTGGATTATCTGAATCCCTGTCAAGTAGAAGCTCAGACCTTTGTCTATGAAGCACCTGAGGTGCACCTGTAGCTGGGTCACGCTTCCAAGCAGTAAGCTCTGCAATTCTTCTATTAGTTGGCAGTGGTGGTACTTTGAATGTCCCTCCACCAGGAGTAGAAGGTAATGCAGGTGACTTTGTACTGATATTATCCTTGGGACCCACTTGCAGATCTTTATTGGATGAATTTTTAAAGCTTGTATTAAGATCTCCATCATTGCTAGCCTCTTTTTTAATATCTGAAACTTTTATAGTATCTACCGAAGTAGTTCTATCAGGAAGAGTGGGGCTTGGCATAGCATTGGAAACTGGGGTGGTAGGCTGGCGTTTGCGAGATGATAGGGCACTTGAGGAGGGCCCACCAGCCACATCTTGCTCAGTAGCACTGGCACCAGCTGCAGCCTCATGACTGCCGGTGGCCCGGCCTGGCCCATTTGTAGGGGTCTGGTCGGTTGCGGTAGTTTGGCCAACTAGAGTGGATCGGCTAGGGCCAGGTTCTGCATTCGTAGAAACCAAGGCTCGCCCACCTCTAGCTCTAGCTCTAGAGACTCTCACTGCCTCCGGCTCATTCTGGCCCTGCTGTCGACGCCTTCTACCAGCCGGTGGCCTTGAAGCAAGTGCAGCATTTGCTTCACGCTCCTCAATGACGCGGTCTACCTCCCGGTCCCATTTGAACCAGGTGGTTTGGTCACCATTATCAGGGTTTGGGTGACTAAGGGTAACTAGCTGTTAGCACGCTACGCTAGGATACAAAGGAGCCTTAGCTGCTATTATAGCAGTGCTACTGCCCTGTTGTATGTATGCTTGTGGATAGGTGGAATTGTTTGACTTACAATATCATCCATTGAACTGCCCGCTCCATCACTTTGGTCTCAACTCCTCCCTCGGCTTTTGTAAGCTGCTTGTATGCCGAGATATAGTTCTGTTGATTGAGGACAAAGTTAACCATGATTGTATTAGGCATTAACAACCCAGGAGAAGTGAACAAAAGAAAAACCTCAGTAGAAGGAAAATATACAAGAACTGAATGGGCAAGATAGCCTACATACCTTAATTTCATCGAAGGTCCAACGGCCATCAAGCAATTTCTCAACGTGTCCAATCATTTTTTTGGCATGTCCACCAAGCATGCCTCGGTGGATCCACATTTGAAGCAAGTTAAAGTCCGAATTATGACGGACCCTGAGCTCGGCCATTTTGGGTGGAGTGAGTTGTTTGTTTGGGGGGGAAGTTGCGTCAAAGGGTCAAAGGGTCAAAGAGTTGTATAGGATGATAGTTGGGATGTACTCGTAATGAGACTAGATGAGGACTACGATAGAAGGAACAAACTGGGATAGAGATTCAGTTGAAGTACATCCCTCGAGGGTGCGTTGTGGGTTCGAGAGAGATGGTAAGTTTGTGTGGTGAAAGTGTGAGGAAGGGGGGAGACTCCTCAGGCATAAAATGTTTGATTGCCTAGCTACGTGGGTGGGCACAACAATCAGGGCATATAGGGCAGTAATTGTGTAGATATCATCAAGTGACTGCTTTTCCCATTGCCTCCCCTCCACAGTACAACAATCAGCTGATTTGCTAACCTGCCACGAACCCCAACCCTTCTTTCGAGGATTTGGGCACGAGACTACTCCAGCCAAACTCAAGGGGCCGTGCAACCAGACTAATGGAGCGGGACGGACTCTCTTACAGGCTGCACCCAAATACATCACCACGGCTTAATGGCGTTCTTACTAGACTCCCCCCGAGAAGCTTGAGTGGGAAGGGTGGACTTATGTAAGAATTGTATTGAAGAGCAATTGAACGTAGCCTCGCTAGTCTCATACCAAGACCCCCAACTCCGACCAGATAGCCTCGCGCCCGATTAAGCGATAAGCCTCAATACACAAGTTTAGCCCGGCCATTGAAAGGGCCTTGACTACGAAGTGTGGTTGTATCAGGGTGTGATCATGGGAAAGATGTCGCAGTGAACTAATCACCAATGCAGGAGCTTGAGATTCTGAAATAAGGTGCATACATGAGAGCAAGATTAGTGATTTGACATTGGCTACGAGTGACTTCGTCTTCAGAACTGGAAAGTCATCCATCAGTGTGCCCATCAGTGGGTGGTTGAAATAGGAACTTCGCCAAGAGTATAACAATATATAGTGCCATGCGGATTCAGCCGCGCAGGGATAGCCGCGGCCCACATGGTCTCGCTACAAACTGTGTCCATTAAAAACACGCTGGCAGTTAAGAGGAAAAAAACACAACTAATACTTGGTATACCTGCCTTAACCACTGCTGCTACTCTGCGAGACATAAGTTCATAGAGCATTTTGACAAAAGATCCCAGAACCCCCCCCCCACCTTTTTAAGATAATGGTCCTCCGCGTGTATGAAGAATATCTGAGTAGAGGTGGTATTTGAGCTCAATATAAACATGTTCAAGAG
>Ga0307514_10005785_pt1 | contig 10923 bp, 7 predicted proteins | sample 16_EM_MG_FD_203088 | JGI IMG/M metagenome (GOLD analysis project Ga0307514, IMG submission 203088) | Populus trichocarpa ectomycorrhiza microbial communities from riparian zone in the Pacific Northwest, United States - 16_EM | ecosystem: Host-associated > Plants > Roots > Unclassified | place... | reverse complement strand
AGAGGAGGCGCCGCGGATTCGATAACCACGTGGGGCTCTGCTTCCATCAGACGCCCGAGTGGCTTGGCTCGGCATGACCGTTTTGCTTTGTCCGTGCCATCGGTTCACATCCGAGAAAGGACGGGGTGAGCTTTGGCCCACGAACGACCAGCTGCCCCTCCTTTCTCTCCAACCACCACCTTCGCCACTGCACTTGCACTACCCCGATACCCTGGACATTCTTTGGAGACATGGGATTTTACCCGACACCACAACCATCTTCTCAGGGAACTCAGCTAGCGGGTTGAAGCCGATGCCGAGCCGAAGCGTACCCGACCGCACTCACTCTTGTAATTTGACAGCAGCAGAACGCGGGATCGGAATCGGAATCGGCCCAGAAGCCGATTCTGAAACAAAAGCCGACGGTCGAGACGGCCCAGATCATCTCTCCGTCAGACCTTGTCACTCGGTACGTACGGAGTCCCGCAGATTCTCGCGTCGGCGTCGGCTCATCCGTATATACACTAACTCTTATTCTCAGACCCTGGAGCATGGGGGGGAATTGATCCGACGAGTGAGGTCCGTCTTTCTCAAGCATGAACCTTACATGGTCATCGGCCAACCCGCATGATTGCTGAACGTCCGTATGGTGGAAGTAGAGCACGAAACCAGCACCGAAAACGGGCACTTGTCGCGCCTACCTTGGCCTCCATTCCTCGCTGGAGCAGCAATGGCGTGTTTGGACACCACTAATCTTTCTCTCGTCCTCGAACTGATACCTCACGGAAGCCTCCAACAGCTAACCAATCGGTTCGGACCGTTGAACCAGACAGACGCTTGCTTCTACTATTGCAATGTTGTTTGCGCTATAGGGTTCATTCATAGTCACGGATTGGTCTCTCGGGACATAAAGCCTGCGAACTTTGTCGGATACGACGGCTATCTTGCGATGATGACCGACCTCGGCATTACCGAGAGGGGAGGCTTGGCTGAATGCGGGAACTAGCCGGTATATTGCATCGAAATTGATCCAACAGGGTTATCCGGTAAGCTGGTGGGCCAGTGGCGTCATGCTTTACGAGATGCTCACATATGGTATGCATGTTATGTCTCACCGCCCAGTCATGGTTCGCATGTTCGTTATCGGCATTGCCGAAGGGATTATCTGATATGCTTTGCATTCTCGTGCCCAGCCATTCCAAAGAGACAAAGAGCATTCGGTCTTCCACAACATCCTGACACTCGATTACCAATGGCCGGAAGAGCCGATGTTGGGGAACAGCCTCAAGCGCATTATCTCGCGGCTGCGTTCGAGTCGCAGCATCGGTTCGGATATTCCGACGCTAGCCAAGTCATGGAACATCCCTGGCTGTCTCACGTTAATTGGATCTAGATGAGGAATAGGGCGTACGAGGTGGGTTCTGAACCTAATTTCCCGTTCCTTCCCCGTCACGAGACGAGAAAAGCGCTCTACTTATATGACATTTGTAGAACGCTCGGAGACCGACAATGAATGATGATCAGGCACCTTGGGTCCTGGGTGATACGGAACTCATCGGCAAGTGGCACTCGCAAGTGATGCCCACATCCCGTCCAACGGGAAGCATGAAAGGTTAAAGATCCGCTTCGGTACATTCGCCACGACCGCAGGTACCCCACGAGGGATTTTATTGTCAAAATCTAGGACCCCGGATTGGATTCGGAAGATTTGGATTGGCGGTCTACCAACCTGCCCTTTCCACGGTCACGGATGACCCATGACGATCCCGTTCATTATACGGTTTCAATGGCGAACATTATACGTTATCTTGTATTTGATTTGCGGTCACCTGGAATGACCCTCACCCTGCTCACGTTGTGCGTTCTTTTTGTGCGGCGGGGTCGTCCTTGTGCGATTTTACGTAAATGCCTCGTAACGGCAACTTGACTCTTTTTGTCTGAGAAATTCAGTGTACAGTATCGCATCTCTCCGCTGCTTTGTCTTTGGACTCAATACAGGTGGTGCCTCACAGATGGAGAACATTGGAGTGAATTGGAATTGGTTGTGGGGAGATGATTAGTGGGTCTCGACGGGACCTGGAAAGCTTCCGCTCGACTTCTGGGTGATCGACGGGTCGAGTTGTTGCGTAAGTAATAGAAGAATGAAGGGAGACAAAACACAATAAGAGCGGGTAGGCTCCGTTGGATCCCGAGAGTCCAGAAATGAGTAAGCTGATCAGTTCACTCCCTTCGATACCGCACAGCCGGCAACTAGGATTAAAGATGTCACAAACAAAAATATCATCGATTCATCAACGTTTCCGTCGTTTGGTTCCGTACCACTGTGACGGAAATGTCTTTTGTTGTTTACGCTTGATATGACAGAAGGGGTACATGTTTTGGAAGCCGTCGTGCGTGGCTGAGCGCTGATACGGGGAGTAGATGGTATGCCGGGTCCAAGCAACCTCGAAGACCCCGCACGTTCTGGCCTTGTTTCTGCTATTTGGATCCGTACTCGGGGACTAATCCCATCTCTGTTGATGTGAGGGTGGTATGGAGAGCCAGGAATCATTGAATATACCGTCTTTCGATTCACCGGTCATCATCGAGCGTTGCATATCGATACCGTCTTCCCGTATACAGTGGTTCCCTTATCATCCTAACGGTTTTTTGTCCTTCGACTGTGTGTGTGTGAGCAAGTGCATGTACACTCGGATGAGCCGCTCTCTCGATCTCATGAGTTGCCGACGTTACCGACACTGGCGTTAGTGTTCCGCATTAATCGGGTTTAGTAGGGTAGGCATGAGAGATGAGAAGCCCCAGACGCCGTCTCCCGGTGTCTGATTTCTGATTAGCCTGGAGGTGTCATGCTCGTGCATGTCGAACACTGAAAGAGAAGAGGCGGAGGGTTCGGGCTCGGACCGTCCGGTTACTTTCCTGAGCCCTCACCGGCACCTTGGGTCGAATTACGTAACTGATGGATGGCAATATCCCGTCGGATCAGCAGTGGCTGGAATGAAAGTGAGCACCACAGTCGCTACAGGAAACAAAGCTATTGTGACGGCACGAGTTACCGAAAATCTCCACCTGGTGGTACGGTATTGTATGCGCCTCGCTGTGTCTTCGTGTCTGAGCTTGTTCCGAAAGACACGAGCAAACTCGTGCACCGCTTTGGCGCTGATGCAGATGTCGCGAGTCCCCTGAAGAATAAAGAGCGTTAGATTCATTTCCCATGATTCCGTGCATTCTGGGTCTGACGCGCTGATACAATCGTCGGTATGTTGCCGATTCTCGGAGCGCACGATGGATTTTCAAAATGCCGGATGGTTTCCGAATAGTGATACATTTCTTTGAGTGGCCGTGGCCAGAAATGAGGTACGGGTTACAGATATGCGCGATAGCATGTGAGCTAGAAAATACTATGTACCCAACGAGAAATTGTCCCTACGCCGAGGCAGAGCTAAAATATTAGCAAGGAGAGAAATTACATGTGCAAGATAACGAAACAAGAAATAGGGATGAGCTCATTGGATAGCAACTCGGAGAGGTTTTGATCTGGCCAACAATCTCGACACAGCGATCATCTTTTTCGAGCCCCTCCTCGGCGTGCACTCGTCACTCTCCTCGTCAGAATCGTCCTCATCTTCGACGTCTGCATCCGTGTCCGGATCGTGGATCGGACTGACGGCTGGTGAGAATATTTCGTCCTCTTCGGAATCGGACGTGTCGGACGAGTCGCTCTCGTCGCAAAGCGAATGCCTACGGGCGTACCAGTTACCGAGGAACTGACGCATGTCATCGCGGATGTCGAGGTATTCGACGTTTCGGGCAAGACCTTCCCACGTGACGAGGCCGTCATTGAGAGCGAACTCGATGTTTTTCATCGAACCATGGTAGATCCAATGGAGGAGAAGATCGAAGGAGGAAGGGTCGGGGATAGGGAGGTAGATGACGGGGTGAGAGTTGGAGGAGGAGAGGAAATGGGGAGGCCGAGCCTGGAGGGGGGATTTCGAGGTCGAGGCGACGGCAGACCCGCCGAAGAAGCGCCTCATGAGGCGAGACTGCGAGCAAAGATAATCGATGTGTACCTGATGATCAGAGTGAGATCAATGACGTTTGGAAAGAAGTACAATGAAATGACCGACCTCGAATGACCTTCGAGAGATTGATGTTCGCTTTCCTTGGATAGCGGACTGGGGTTTGGAGGTGCTATGGATGACTGAATGGTGATAAGGTGAGCGCTGAGAAAGGGGTGAATGGGTGTGGGAAGAGGGACACACCTATTGTGCAATCGGCAGTCTCGGATTTATTCCAGTAATGGGGCGCAAGATGATGAAGCCGGTTGAGGATATACTCGTTAGGCACGCCTGCCAGGCTGGGTGGAGGGTAGGGCCTGGGGACGAAAGCAGAGGTAGAGGCAGAGGTAGAGGTAGAGGAGGACATTGTGAACTTGGAGGAGTCAGCGAGGACAGGGAGGGAGTTGGGGTGAGAGGGGTCGACTTATATAAGCGCGAAGTGGATGAGGTGAGCTGCGGTCGGGTAGGTAGGAACGAGCCGATGATACACAAAAAGGGTGGCCGAGGGGGAAAACACACAAGTCAGGATCAAAAACGTTTATGAGCCATATCCGATCGCCCGATCGTTATTGTTTCGGCTCATCCGAACCCCTTCACTCGGCCCAGCCCCTTGACCCCATTACATAGCCGGCCTCTGACGCTGTTAACGGAGATGGTAGAAAAAAAAACAAATTTACTAGAACCTCGGCTTCGGCCTGGCCGCTGCCGGGCGCCCCGCTGTTTTCCGATTTCAATTTCAACATCTCTTGTTCTACATTTCACCCCCGTTGAGTACTTGTCTTGTTCTGCAGGAGAAGGAGTACGGAGCCACCTTCTGCAGCAGAACAAAACACCCAACGGAGGGTGGAATGTGGTTTCCCGCATGATTCTTATTGTCTCACTCAATTCCCCGCGCGGTATGGGGGCGGACGACCCCATCATCAGGATCACCTGTCGTATTGTCGGCATATGTGCTATCCTCGTATGAACCCCACGGTGAGATTCTTCCCGGGATCCATCTTCCAAGTAGTGCCGTGCTATTTTGAGTAAGGCCGAGTCAATCGGCCCACCCTCTGAACACGGAGCTCTCCTCTTTCGGGTATTAGGCTTGAGCCTGTGTACCTTGATAACCGGGCGTGGCGCCCCATCCACACAAAAATCCACAGCGCGGTGGAGAACGGAGAGTATTCAGAACAATTCAATAACATACTTTTGCCCTTCCCATGCACGCATAACAGCCCTGTGGTAAACAAATAAACCTCGCAGCCTATATTGGTGTAAGCTATGCGAATTGATTCTGATGTGGCACAAATCCCCCCACGTGACCCGAATACACCCCGTCAATCACCAGCGACCAGCATGCCCACTCAGATTTTCGAGATCAACCCGTACGAAAACCACCCGGAACTCTCTCAGACAGAGGCCGATGTCCTGTGGGAATATGCCAAACTGAGCCATCGACTCAAAATTGTATGCGTTTCTGGTGCCCACTTCCTTCGCTACTTCCACCTAAATCAGTCTCGTTCGCAAGATGATCGCGGAGACCAAGCGACTTAGTTCACTGCCTGAGGAGCATCTCTTGAAGGATCTGAGGAATCTCGAGACTAAGATGGGTTTCGTGTTGACACTCGTGAGGCCATCGCTGATCCTTCAAATCTCGTCCTCCACGGTGCGCTGACCCATTTGCGTTCGAATGCAGTTTCAAGCCTCCGTTTGGGGCGTCATCAACGAACAGGCCGCTGGCGATGGCGTAGATCTCGATACCAGTGCCGACAAGACGGTTATGCGATAGTCATGTGAAATTGGCTCGTCACGAGCTCGGGAGGTCAGCCAGGAAACACCGGATGCGTTTATGGTTTGGAACCGGAGGGTTATTTCGTTGGGTTGAACCTTGGGGCTCGGACGGCTCCCCGGACTTCGGGACTGAGCCGAAGTTCCTAACCCGCGTTTTGGACTTCTCTCTTGTTTCACGAGCGGAGGTATGGGATCCGGATCTCAGGCCCTTCCGGAGTGGTGACCCAGTTAGAAAATGTACTGGAATCAAGAATCAACCTATATCAAGTAGTCGAACACTCCCCGCGGTTCGGATATGCCGTGCATGTGGGGGGGCATTGGATCTTGATCACCCCCCTTCCGTATGCGTCTTGTCTTGTGGAACTTCGGGCGGTGATTCTCCCATTGCAATTTTTTTTCTTTTCCGTTTCTGGTCCTTTTGAAATTTCATTGAGCCTGATGCTTTAACCTTTTGGTTCGCAGACGATGACCACATATGGCGGTGGCCGAATTCGTCATCTCGCTCTTTATTTTGAAGCCGGCTGCTTCAAATTCCTGGTCACCCCCCGAAGCGGGTTGCGGTAGATGACAAACGATCTGCTCTAGACAGCTTCACTTCGTCAACGCACTACGGCTATGACCGTTGTTGTCAAAGATTAGTTCGCCGTTTTGCGTTAACACGCCGCACCGCCGCCCGCTCTCATCCGCAGCGTGACGCACCCAAACTCGTTGGAAATCCTCAGCGAAGCCGGAAGTGTATTATCGCAGACAAACCGAACAAAGTTCAGATCCGTATGTAGCACTGACTCTGAGCTTGCATCACGTTTTGCCTTGTCGAACGAGTAACCGTGAGAACCTTTTCCTATTCTGAACCATTACCGGGTCACATCATGTCACGCACCACACTTTGTCGATAACGATTCCGAACGACTCGCGCAGTAGTTGACTGCTAGTCCTCTGCAATATTATGGCCGCTCCCGAAGTTTACTCTCTCGCTCAAGGTCCCATCACAGCTCATGCTTTCAATCAGGATAGGTCTCGTCAGTCCCTTTGTTGTTGTAAATGTGAGATCGGCTTGCTCATGTCAGGGTGTACGATCAGAGGTTGCGGTCAGCTTGAACTCGAAAGATGTACAGATCTTCTCCAAGGCCGGGAACGATTGGAGGGCTACGGAGACTTTATCCGAGGTTCGTACCACCTGACCCCGCGCAGCGCCTTGCCAATTACTGACGACTGGGATAGCACGATAAACTGATCACGTCTATCGACTGGGCACCGAATTCAAACAGAATCGTCACCGCATCTCAAGACCGGAATGCCTACGTGTGGTCTCAGACCTCCGATCCCCAAACCGGTCAGTTGGAATGGAAGCCGACATTGGTCTTGCTGAACATCAACCGTGCCGCAACTTTCGTCCGCTGGAGTCCGTTTGAGAACAAGTTTGCTGTTGCCAGTGGAGCTAGGTACGGCCCACAGTGTTGTCCGTTCCCACAAACCGGTTGAAGTTTACTGGTCGTTACTAGAGCTATCGCGATTTGCTCCTTCGACGAAGAGAGTAATTGGTGGGTCTCGAAACTCCTCAAGAAACCCATCAGGTCCACCGTCCTTTCCATCGATTGGCACCAGAACAACGTCTTGCTGGCCGCTGGTAGCGCAGATATGAAGGCTCGTGTTTTCTCCGCATATATCAAGGATGTGGACAAGAAGTGAGCATCGTCTCCCCATCCTGAGGATATAATAAACTCACGGCTGCCCTATTCAGACCCGCCCCCACGTTCTGGGGTGAAAAACTCCCATTTGGCACTGTTTGCGGTGAATTCGCTAGCCCTGCTGGAGGTTGGGTGCATACCGTTTCTTTCTCTCCATCTGGAGATGTTCTCGCATTCGCAGGCAAGCTCATTTTATCCCTCCCCGCATATATAATGTTGAGCACACTCCTAAAGGACACGATAGCACCATCAGCATCGTCTATCCGGGATCTGGTCCCGGAGTTCGCACCGTCAGAATGTCCACTCTCCCTCTCGTCACCCTCGTCTGGACCTCCGAAGACTCTATCGTTGCTGCCGGTCACGATTGCCAGCCTTACGTCTTCTCCGGAAACGAAGGCGGATGGAAGCTCATCGGAAGTCTCGACGATACGTCCGCTCCAAAATCTGCTCTCACCCCTTCCAGGTTCAATCCTGGTGGACCCGGGAAGTTGAACAGTGCGGCCTTTAACACCTTTAAGAACGCGGATTCCAGGGGTATCTCGAGCGTCGGCGCCGGCGGTGGAAGTTCCCAAGGAGAGTCCGAGTTGTTCACTGTCCATCAGAATACCATCACAAGCATTAGACATTACGAAGGGCAGATTGGGGCGATCACAAAGGTCAGCACGACAGGGGTTGACGGAAAGTTGGTCATTTGGAATGCTGGGGCCGTGACCGCCCTGACTGTGAAGCTTGGGAGCGCCCATCTCCGTTGATTCACCATCCTCGATAACTTCTCTACCCAGCACATCGCATATAGAAAATTTGTCTTCGAGACAAGGATCCAAGTTGTTGTTGTTTCTTACACGAGATTCACCTCTGGAACTTGCCAGGTCCAATTATGTAACTGTGGGTCAAGTGGTGACACAATCGATTCATATCGTATGACAGATGGAGGGGGTGGATTCGACACAGCGCTTACCAGAGGGCCCCTGTTCGAGCCCTTGTGTTCAGTGATAGTCAGCAGGCCAGAAAACGGCACGGAACGTTTACACGGGAGTTTAATGCCCGCCCGGTTACCGATCAACCTTTGACCTCATTGGATCGCATTGTCCGGTGGCGGATTCGATCGATATCCGGTGAATAAATTGTGGCCTAATTAGTTTCTGAGAGGAGTTCACCGGATCGCTGTTACCTTTCAGCGTTGGTCTTGAGCTAAACCAGTGGCTATAGTACCGGTCGAATAACACAATCACAGGAGGACCGTCGGCGGACGTAAAGATGCAACACGATGCTTGTGCACATCAGCCCTACGATGCATTTGAAAATAACCTCGGTCGACCGCCGGATATCACTGAGAGTGGCCTCGATTTGGGGTCTCGGATCAATAGGAGATGAAGAGGTACTATCTCGAAATAAGGAAAAAGCCCAAATCTCGGGATCTCCCTTGCGACCCACCCCTCTTCCAGATCCGTACACACCTCGGTTTAGAACTAAAAGGGAACTCCCCCTCCTCTCGCTTGAAGCCGTCCGTTTGGAAATCCAATTGTTGTGGTGGGTCTGGATGCTTGCGGCCGCCCGTGGGATCCGTGGGAGGTTTCACTCTCCGCAAAGGTTTGAACAAGGGAGAACACTTTATGGGAGCCTCAGGGAACTCGAAGCGGACCTTGGCTCTCGCTCTTGAGATCTTGGGGTGATGACACATGGTCCACGTTAAGCTGTGGATGCGGTTCGGAAGGTCCGACAACAGATATCCCGACGGCGTTCCCTTCCCGATGAACCCGATGACCCGGTGGGTCCCGTCGGGTGGGCCGAAGGAAGCTTAAGAGCACAAGGGACACTTAGTCAAAAAGTGTCGTCGGTCGGCACGGACCCTGGCCGATGCAGATTCATCTCCTTTTGTGTGTAGAGTGGTTTGTACTTGTCACGTCGGTCATAAGTCACCTCTTTTTCGCGAGCAATTAATGGATATACTCCCAAGTACGCGGAACCTTATCTGGAAAAGAAAACCAAATCCTTGAATATCAAATCTCTGCACCGGGATACCTCGATTCGGATAACCTCAGCGCGGCAATACCGCCGGGAGCGGTGATACTATATAGGGACGAAATTTACGGCGATTGGCCGTTACCTCCTTTGTCTTGGCTCTTAGACTAGAGGTTGGGCTACCAGCTTACAAGGCAGCGAGGGAAAATGATCAGCCGGGACAAAGGACGGGTTCCAGGGTTGGTCAGCGTTTTGGGAGAGATTGAGTTACAGAACGAACTTGTCCAAGTGTGTGCGTAAATGCGACGGGCAAGGAGATGCCACAATACTGCGTTGAGAAGGATACCTAGGATTGGTATTGTCCGACCCGGCCTCTATTCGCAGCCATAGAGCTTCTTCCTTGACAGAACGGCGCGTGCACGTTATCGAGAGGTCGGATTCGAACGTGGTGATTAGACGAGCAGCACGTCTTGATCAAACTGACCGCCTGTAACTGGGTAATCCTATTGGCGTTCCCTGGCTTGAACTGTGAACTTGGAGGAGACCGCAAGGGCTGGTAATTGGCCTCTCATAAGAATAAGTCGTAACGTCGTGATCAAACCTCACCGGCTCAGTTCAAGAACGTATCCCACCCCTTCACCGACATCTTGGGAACTGGAATTTGGTCGAGAGAGGGAGATCCATCGGTCGTAACCTTGATTCCACCGGTTTGGGGTATCGCATCGCCGGCATCGTCGCGCGGGCGCCTTTCGCGGTACTCTACAACCGCTCCAACCCCGGCTGGAGCGCCAGCCAGGGTACTTGCACGACCACTCGCGATATTTCAAGACTCCAAATGACCCCCCAGGGAGGTTTTGGCGAAGACAAAGGACCGGGAGAGCATGGACCAGCAACCGGGTGCGAGCAGTCATGGACCATCCAGGACTCGTGGACTAGTTCGACCCCGCAAAGCGCTCCCTCGAAGAAGGGGCAAAGAGAGAGGCCGGTGCCCTGAGGAATGGGGCACGAGGATTATTCGTCGACAAATCCAACGATCCGCTGGTCCAAATAGTTGTCCTTCCCGTACACGAGGAAGGTAAACGAGTCGCCCATGGTCGTGCCCCCGATGAGGACCAGGCAGGGAAATCTCACCTTGTAAACTAGGGCATGACCGAGGTTCCCTACGATAGACATGAAACAACAGAGACCGCGTACGTTCGGGAGGGGGGGCCGTATTCGCTACATAGTGCGTGGGTTGGGTGGAGGAGAAGCACTCGTATCCAATACGTATATTGTCGGAATAGTTTCCACTCGTATGACTGAGAAAACTCTCTGAGGACTTCTCAAGTGCAGGTGAATTCGGAGATCGCGGTCAAGTTCATCAGGAAATTTACAGATCTGCTGATCGTGCTGAAATCGGCACGTTTTTTTTTTTTTTTTTTTTAAAAATAATTTATATACCGCAGTCAGCACGTACGTACTACACG
>Ga0307514_10005784_pt1 | contig 10926 bp, 6 predicted proteins | sample 16_EM_MG_FD_203088 | JGI IMG/M metagenome (GOLD analysis project Ga0307514, IMG submission 203088) | Populus trichocarpa ectomycorrhiza microbial communities from riparian zone in the Pacific Northwest, United States - 16_EM | ecosystem: Host-associated > Plants > Roots > Unclassified | place... | reverse complement strand
AGTTAGAAAAGTGAAATCATGAACAGAAGTTATGAAGAAAGATGCTACAAGGATGTCTTGCCATCTTCAAATAGAATCAATTTCCCCTTAAACCCAACAGAAATGAAAACCTAATCACAGCTTTAGTGAAGAAGGAATTTTGGTTTTTTTAGTTTGTTTGGTTTCCAAACCTAGTCACTAAGTTGAATAAATTGAAAACAGAAATTATAAAACTAAACTAACCCAATTACAGCGGTTCGGTTGTCTATCGGTTTGGTTCACCCCTACGGCCCTCATGCACACCACCGCCGTGGCCCATGGGTATGTACTATGTTCCCTCGCGTGGTTCGATTTTTTGACTTGTTCTTTGTTTTGTTTTCTGACTTTTCTAAAAGTCTACTTTATGGTTGGCTGCTTGGCTGGCTTCAAGAAGCAAGTGGTACTCTCAACCCTTATCTAATTAATTTATATCCCACCAAATTAATAGCAAGTATAAAAGTGTTGCTAGTCTTCTCTTAAAAAGCACACCATGGAAGAAAGGGATTATGCAGCCTTCCTTGCTGAATTAATAGTTATGTGCTCAAGTCCAAGTCCTAAAGATGTTAATGAGAGTGATTGCTGCATCCATTGTTCATATGAACAATGCTTGCTATGAAGGCTTCTCTTGCATTCACACTCACAATCACAAAGCATTACCTGGTCCATTAAGCTGCTTCCTTCCCACTGATTACACGAGTGACTTGTTCGTCTCCTTATTCCGTGATAAAAAGGTATTTAATTAAATGGATATAAAATAAATCTATGTATTTTCACATGTACAAAGACATGGACTTGTAACTATTTCAGTATCTTCTTCCCCGGGAAAGACGGAAAGTAACCCATCACTGTCTTAGTGGCCTAGTTATCTACATTTAACCGATATAAAATAAGATACGTCGGCTGCTGTTGTGTACGGATGTGAAGGTGAAAAGGAATATAGTTCATGGGGGGTGTTTGGTCATATCATTTCTGTTCTAATACTTGCCTCCTCTGGGCATGCTTTTTTATTATTATTATTATTTGGTGAGACACTGTTTCCTTCTGCCTATGATGTCTGCAGAAGACGACAGCGAGGCCAATCTCTCCAGCGAATGCCAGCAATTGCAGATCTCTCAATCCATGTGGGCTTGGGTTTAAGCAACAAATTCGAAAAACAATTCATGATTAATTTTATCACGTGTATACACACAATGATGTAACAATTATCATTTTATAAATCAAGTCTTAGTTATAAAATTCTTAGGTTAACTTACTCTAGACCCAGATGGTTTGTCAGTTAGGCAAATTGACCTTTATTTATACATTAATAAATCAACTCAAGCCATGTTTCTTTTTTTAAGAAAAAAAACCCAAAACCATATTGTTCAACTTAAACTATACTTTAAATCAACGAATTCCTAAGATCTGATTTTATAACATTGCTAAACGATACTTTTACTTTTCCTAAGAATTATTTTAACTTGCACAAGTTTTAGATCAGTCAAAGCAGCTCTGCTCCTATCATTCTCCATATTAGAAAAAATCTATCCATATAGTAAAATTCAAAACAAATATAAATATCCATCATCAACCACTTGTGTCACCATCAAAGGTAACAAAAAACAATCCACGCCCTACGAGCAAATTAAAAAAATAAAAAATAAAAAGACTGTTTTTTCTTCAACTCATCTCTATCCATAGCTGGTTATCTATCGAGGAGCCAAAGAAACAGTAATCTGGTCAGAAAATCTCAAATCTTCAGCCCACTTCCTCGACTCCAGATACCACCTCGAAATCTTCCCCGCCACGCGTCCCATATCTGGCCGCTTATCTGGATCCACTTCCACACAATCTAACCCTACACGTGTCATCTTCTCTGCTACTTCCACTGGGAACGAGTCCTTAAGCCTCCCGTCAATCCACCTCCTCAACCCCCCCCGGTCACCAATCGCCGCTCTGGCGGTCTCAATCACCGACTCCCTCATATAATCACCTCTGCTTTTGTCATACTTGTACTTATATGGCTCTTTACCGGACAACAACTCCAATAACACCACCCCAAATGCGTAAACGTCCGATTTCTGTGTTGCTATTCCCGTAGCTTGATATTCCGGCGACATGTATCCTCTCACGCCTTCGAATTGCATGATCCCGCTGTTAGACCTCGCCAACTCTTTCGACCCTTTTAGCGAACGATCATCATCCAGTTCAGTGATTTCACCGATCTTGCTTTTTTTCTTCATCATCATCTCATTCTCATCGGCTTCTCCACACAACTGGGCACACCCAAAATGGCAGATTTTAGCATTAAAAGACGGCTCTGTGATAATGATACTGCTGCTTTTAATGTGGTTGTGTACCAAGCTTATGTTTAAGCCAGTTTTGTTGTGGATGTAATCAAGACCGTACGCAAGATCAGCGGCCACCTGCATTCTTGAAACCCATGTCGAAAGAACTGTGAAGTTGGGGTTTTTAGAATTTCTCAAGCAATTAGAAAGATTTGCGCCGGGAATGAATTCATAAACGAGGTAGATATAATCTCCAGATATGGAAGCTCCTAAGAGCTTTACCACGCTTGAGTGATTACTTCTACAAATTACTGAAAGCTGTTCTTTCAGTTGAGACATTTCAATTTTGCGGCGGAACTTGCGTTGGAAGATGATGGTGTTGTTGTTCCGCAAGTCGCAACGCCAGCAAGCGGTGGAGGAGGAGGAGGAGGAGTGGCGTTTGGACAGGAAGTTGTTGGTGGCTGTACGAATTTCGGAAATGTCGTAGACGTTGGGGTTTTGAGAGAGGGAATCACGGAGGTTGGAAAGAGAGGTTCGGTTTGAAAGAGTAGAAGATGTTGTTGTTGTGTAATTAATGGTGTTAGACGTCGAAGGATCTGAGGAGGTAGAAGCGGTGGTGATGGTGGTGGGTCTAGGAGACTGAGTTGGGCGAGTTCTAGGTGATTGAGTTGGGCGAGTTTGGGTTGAGACGGGAGTTGGTTCGGACGCGCTGACAGCCATTTTGGTTTTGCACATAAATAATTTGTGATGTTGGATACAAAATTACAAATAAAGAAAGAAAGACACAGAGGAAAGGTTTTTAGGATTTGGGAGGAAAGCGTGTGGGTGGAGATTATCAGTAAAGGTAAAGTTCGAAAAGACGCACGGAGACGATAATGTCTATCTTTCTTTTAAAATGGGAATTGTTTGCCACAAAGTAATTTTTTTAGAAAATAATTTACATGAAAATAAATTCTTGGAAAATAATTTTTTTATCTTTTATAATTTCATGAATAATAAATTAAAAAATATTTTTTAATGTTTAACTATATTATAGAAAATAAGTTGAAAATAATTTATTAATATTTTAATTTTTTTAAGTTAATTAAAAAACTAAGAATGAAATTTAACGTATAAAAAAATTGACAATGAAATTTTATAAAATTCTAATTTTATAAATTATTTTAAATAAAATAAATAGTAATAAAAAGAATAGAGAGAAGATCTGATAAAGAAAAAAGTTAAATGAGAACGAAATTGAAAAACAATTAATTTCATAAATTATTTTAGATAAATAAATAGAAAAACAAATAACAATCAAAATAATAAAGACTAAAGTTGATATAAAAATCAAATTAAATTAAATTTTAAAGGTATAAATTGAAAAAAAAATAAAAAGAATTCAAAACAAAATATATAGCAATAAAACAATTGAGGACCAAATTTAATATAACAAATAAGAAGATATTTTTGAATTTTTCACAACTTTGAAAAGTATTTTCCGCTCAAAATAAAAGAAAAGTACTTCCTATAAAATCAAACTAAATTTTGTTTGAATAAAAAATATTTTTTATTGACCAACTTTCATAATGATAAACAAATACTAGAAAGTTTAAAAAATCATTTCTAGAAAATCATTTTTCATAAAACAAAAGAGGCCTTATAATACAAGAAGTAAACAATATGTGTGTGTGTGATTTCCAAGTGGTACAGGTGCTCTTTAGACAATAGGATAAGGATAAAGTGTGAGATCATTTTATTTATTTGTTTTTGTGTTTTAAATGGGTAGATTTGAGTTTATATAAGTGGTCTTAGTAGTAAGTCCGATGAGGGCGTAAATTTATTGATTTAACTCTTATTTTATAGGTGAAACATGTTTAAAAATCCCAAGCAAACATTAAGTCTTCATATTTTAAAGCTTTTTCATTCTCTGACTCAAAAATCACCGATAATAGAGTGATTGACTAAGAAATAATAAAAACATAAAATTTTAGCAAAGAAAATGTTAACTAGAAAAATCCTAAAAATTACGTAAAAAAGATATATGATCTATTACAAAGCTTTTTTCATTTTCTAACTTAAATACCAGTAGTAATAGAGTGATCAACTAAAAAGAAATAAATATACAAAAATTTAGCTTTTTTTTATTGATGGATGCTCAACCAATAAAACAATTAGAGTTTGAGGTACTCCCAATCCTTTTCTTTAAACTACTGTTCATTTATTTTATGATCTACAAATATTTTTTGTTTATCTTATGCCTTAAGAATATTAGCTTTGACATTCTATAATAGTGTAGTTTTGTCCTTGATATGTCCTTGACTACCTGGTTTTTTTGTCGACCATAAGATGTATTAAATTGGATAGGTTATATCCGTATAACACTTTGAATGGAGTAGATCTAATATATGAGTGGTAGTTGGTGTTGTACCACCATTCTGTCATGGTTAGCCATTTGGGTTATAACCTAGGGTTATTACCTGCAAAACAACATAAATAACTCCCTGGAACTTTGTTAGTGATCTTTGTTTGCTCATCAATCTAAAGGTAATATGTTGATGACATATGAAGTTGCACTTCCAACACTAGGAAAACCTCCTACCAAAATTTACCAGTGAAGGTTGAGTTTTTATTACTCATTATGTCCTTTGGTAGCATACATAGCTTCATCATATGTTGAGAAAAGATATGTGTCACCTTGGATGATGTGTAAGGATGAGTCAATTCTATAAAATAATCATATTTAGAAAGTCGATCCACCACCACCACAATCATTATATATGTATTGGATGGAGTTATGGCATTTCTATAATAGGGAGGCTGTAAGAGTCCTAAGGGTCTAGTGTTTTCTCTTTAACTTTTTAGCATACTTCACATTGTCTAATGTAATTCTTGACCTCATACTTCATGCCCACCCAAAAGAAGTCCCCTTTAACTTTTCTCAAACCATGAGTGACTTGTTATGAGATTATCATGAAGGTAATTCATGATAGCTGGTTTACGGGGACATGTTTTGTTGATGAAAATTCTCCCTTTATAGAATAACACTTCCTTTTTTATCTAGTTTTTTTAACATCCTCAATGTATCATTTCTTATTGTTTTTTAAAAAAAATTGTATCACCTCATCCCCAATATTGCTCTCCTTAAAACTTCCTACTTATCCTACCAATGAAAGTGTAATGGCCCATAGCTCCTCTATTTCTAGATCCCTAGGTTGTTTTGGATAAAATATCAATTATTAATTTCTCTTTTAGAACCTTATACTCTATAGTAAGACTAGGATTAGAAACTTATCTTTTATTATTTCCTATTTTAGTGTTCAATAATCAATGCACATCTTTCATTATCTATATGATTGTCTCATGAATAGGCCAATGGATGAAAAAAGGGCTTTGGTTGGGTCAGATGGTCCCTAATTTCCATAATTCCCTCGCAATCTTCTCAATTTATATCTTCTAGTAGTAAAGGCAGTGATATGTTTTAACACTAATTGGTCATGTCCTTTCCTTCAGTGTAAAAAATGGTTATGACTTTTTTATGGTGGTTATACGATCCAAACAAGGTCAAATTCGGACTTCAGTGTAAAACTTCATATTATATAGTTTTACATTATCTAGTATAACTTTCAACTCGACCGTTGGATTGAGCTGATAGTTTTACAGAAGTTTCTAGACATGTTGTTCTACATTGTGCTAAAATCTCAAGTCAATCGGAGTAGCTACTGGCTTACATATTATACAAGGATTCTATGTCAAATAAGGAGACATTTATATAACAACTAGTATCCATAGTTTGCAAGGATTCTATATCCATTATAAAATGCATGTGATTGTTGACCATCTGGCAGATCATGTTATGGAAGATTACGAGCCATTGAATTTTGACCTTCCTGATGAGAGTGTACTAATAATTAAGGGTAACAGTGAGATGAATGACTGGTGGACCTTGTACTTTGATGGGGTGGTAAATGTATCAGGAAATGGGGCTAAATTAGTTATAATTTCCCAAGAAAAGAAGTAATAACTTGTTTTAGTAAGGTTACAGTTTGAATGCATCAATAACACAGTTGAGTATGAAGCCTACATCATCGGTCTAGAAGTTTCTTTAGAACTTAAAGTTATGAAGTTTGAGGTCTATAGGGATTCCCTGTTAATCATCTGCCAAGTAAAAGGGGAGTGGAAAACCAAGGATGAGAAATTGAAACCATATCAAAATTATCTCTTGAGATTAGCTAACGAATTTGAAGAAATAAAATTCAACCTTATGAGCAGATATAAGAATGAGTTTGTTGATGCCTTGGTAACCCTAGATTTGATGACACAAATCGTTATTAGAGGCAAGATCCAACCAATAAACATCGAAGTCAGAAATCTCCAAGCTTATTATTGCACAATTGAAGAATCACTAGACGGAAACCATAGTACAGTGATATCAAGAGATTTATCTAGTACTGGGAATACCCTAAGGGCTTATAAGACGGATGAAAAGACTTTGAGGAGAATTGCCATAAATTTTCACTTGGATGGAAAAATCCTATATAAAAGGTCGTTTAACGGGACTCTACTCAGGTGTTTGAATGAGAAGAAGGTTGAGCATGCATTAAAAGAAATCTATGAGGGAATTTGTGCCACTCATACCAATAAACATACAATGGCAAGGCAAATGCAAAGATATAGATACTTCTGGTTAACCATAGAAAGGGATTATGTAGACTATGTTAGAAAATGCCACAAGTTTCAGATATATGGTGATAAGATAAATACACTTCTAGCACCGATATTCAATATAACCTCGCCTTGGTTTTTTTATGTGGGGGTTGGATGACATAGGACCAAACAACTCGAAGGCTAGCAACAAACATAGGTTCATTTTGGTGGTCATCGACTACTTCACTAAATGGGTAAAGGCCAACTTTTATGCACATGTGACATAGAAAGTAGTCAAGAGGTTCATTAAGAAAGATTTGATTTGTTTTTATGGCTTACTAATAAGATTGATAACCGATAATGCTTATAATTTCAATGGGAAGTTGATTATTGAGCTCTACACTAAGTGAAAGATTAAACACCTTAATTCTTCTCCTTACAGACCGAAAATGAATGGAGTTGTCAAGGCAACTAACATGAATCTCCAAAAGATCATCTAGAAAATGGTGCTCACCTACAATGATTGGAATGAGATGCTTTCACGCACACTATAGTTAGAGCTTTTACGAATGCAACCCCTTGTTATTTGGTATACGAGATGGAAGTCGTTACCTTTAAAAGCAGAGATTTCATCATTAAGGGTCTTAAAGGATATAAAACTGGATGAATCAAAATGGGCAAAATAGAGACTTAAGTAGTTAAATTTGATTAATGAAAAAAGACTAGCAGTCATTTGTCACCACCAGTTATACCAGATAAGAATGGCTAAGGCATACAACAAGAAGGTTAGGCCACGAGTGTTTAAAAAATGAGACCTGGTATTGAAAAAGATCTCGTTAGTATCGGGAGAAAATCATAGTAAATGGGCACCAAACTACGAAGGACCATATATGACGAAGAAGAATTTTTTCTGAAGGAGCTTTAATTTTAACCAATGTGGACGAGAACTCTGATATTGTAAAGAGATATTATGCTTGATGTACTTTTTTCTATCAATCAATAAAAATTGAAGTTAGCCAAGAATTCTATGGTGTTTCTTCCTTTTCTTAATTTTTTTTGCATGATCTCATGTTTTCACAAAGGTTTTTAGGAAAATCAAAATTTTAATACAAAAGCTGAAGTTAAATTGGCATTTGTTGTCACAAACAAGTTCTGAAAATTCAAGTGATCTTATAGAAAGGTGATCAGACACTTAAGAACCTGAAAAACAAACCAAACACCATGAGATAACTTTGAAGCTGAGTTTTAGCTGAATGAATAATGATAATAAGAAACCATTTTGCATGTTCAAATGAAAAAAAGCAAAGCTTATTGGTCCTAAACTCACACATTTGAAATAAGAAAAGACCATCTTTGATAATTCTTTCACAACACTAAAATATCTTGTATGGCCCCTATTGAGCCTAGTAAGTTTTTCTTAAGAATTAACCCTGACTATGATCACACCCTACATTAGGGGCAACTATGAGAATTAGAAAAGTAATCCAAATATATTAAATGATCCTCAATGACTAAAGGTGTCGAAACAAAGTTGGGGACATGAAGAAATTCAAAGAATTCAAAAGGTTTAAGCATACTATACAAAATAACGAATATGATGATGGTGCTAAAAACCAAATGAAAAAAACAAAGATGAGAAGCCCAAGCCTGGCACTTGGGGGGGCATGATAGACCATTTTACAAGTCAATCCTAAGGTCTAGGAATCCATGGACCAAAAGAAGGTATGGAAACGAGCATTAGTGATCCTTAGTCTTGAAATCCCTTAAATACCTTTTAAGCCTACAAATATTCTTTTTTTTTTCATAATCAAAGGCCAAAGCCTACATTATGTACCCAATCAAGCCCTTTCTAACCAAAGGCAGACAATCTGGATTGGTAAGCAATGCTTTCCTATATGAAATAAGCTTTTCAAGAAATTTCGGTTATGCTTTATTATTCATATAAGTAAAATGAATGCTTTAAAGACTTGCTCTTTCCTTTGAAACCCTCAAGTCAAAACTTGAACCCTTATGACCAACAAAACATGAAAGAAAACGTCACTTTATATTTTCACCAAAAAACAAAACAAAAAATTTCAACTCTCACGAAAACTTGTCCATATGAATTGCTTGAATACTTTTCAGAATAAGTTTTTTTAAAACCAACATCAAAATGGTTTTTGCATTTGGAAATGGCTTTGAAATTCCAAAAATTTTCCCATAAAAGCAACCTCTTATAAATAACCAAACCCTCTACCGCATGGCATCATCTCTAAAGAAAAACTCAAATAAACAAAACTAGATAAAATACTTGGGGCATGATCAGGCTAGGGGCAATTCAAGAAACATAATAAGGCTAGCTCCATGATTCCCTTCTGGGAAAACAAAGAATGTAAAGCAAAATTGACAATCTTTGAGATAAAGGTTTTTGTTTATATAAGGCCATCCATTCATAGAGGTTAAGATCATAAGTAGTGACATTCATATCTTCAACTTTCCTGCAGAAACCAACTCTAAATTCTGTCCTTTTCAAGTTCTAACTTTTATATCTATGGGTTGCCAAAACAATCCCTGTTTTCATCAAAATTTGGGCTGCCATAACAACCCTTTTTTCTTTCCAGTTGGGTTGCCAAAAAAAAACCTTCTTCCACACCTCATTCCATTTTAGAATCACCATCAATCAAAATAACTTTTTTAACCTAAGTTTTGTCAATTTTAACCAAAATTCAAAATTCATTCCATCTTTCTAGATTCCCTACTTAGTCATGTTAATTCTTAACACTAACATATAATTACACTTAATACATTAACCATTTGTCATGCCAATTATTTCAACAATTTCATTTTACGTATTCTAAAATATGCTCCTAATATGTAATTCACATTTCCTACCAACAAGTTTCATAATCTTTCCTAAACATTAATGCTAAACACATTCATGTAAAAGAACTCTTAATCAATTAAATTAATTGCATAACCATATATAATTTATTTAATCAAGGTCTCTATAATTTGATCTTTGATTATTCATAAATTCCTCCTTAAACATGTTTATCCAACTCAATTTATAAATATTAACCCATTAATACAATCCTTCAATATTTATACATATATTCCAATTCACAATAAACTAGCAAGAAAATTCTGATAATTTATTAAATCCAATTCTAATCACCATCAACACACCATCATATACTAAATATATACAAAAATTAAACATTCATTTTAGTTCCATAATTCTCCTCTTTTTACTTATTTTTGGCCAGCCACTCCCAAAAAAATTTTCATCTCCTATAATTTTATATTTCTTCAATAACACCATCTAAACCCATCATCATCATTTATCATAAGAAACACATTTACTTTACATAATTTCAACAATTCCATAAACTCTAGTTTCCTCACAATTTAGGAATTTCTATTCTCTACTCTAAAAACATAATTAAACATGAAATTCTTGCATAAAAAAACTTACTTAGATGTTTTGAACCCAAATTAAGTGTCATTGCATTAACAAGTTTACTATTCACCTTCTTCCTCAGAATTTTTACTTTCTCTCACTAAAACCTCACTTTAAATTCCTAACTCTCTTACTCTCTCTTTTGTTTCTTTGAGAATTTGTAGTTAGAATCACTCATTAACTCCTCACCTCTATGTTTTTTCCTTGAATTTTATCTCCTTACTCAAGCTTTTTATTCCTCTTATTTTTTTTTCTTTTTTTTTCCAGCGAACCTATCTATTATAAAGAGAGGAAGAACTGAATTTTTTCTATTTTCCATTTATTTACAAAATTGCCATAAGTCTACATTGTGTCTTTTTTTCCTGACTACTGCAAATCTTATAAAAGCCTCTCGAATTCTGTGGCGATGTCGCGGTCGCACAAATTAATTACCCTAGCTTCAAACACAACACACAAGATAGTATAGAGCAAGCAAGAGGTCGATCCCACGAGGAAGATTCAAGTCAGATTTTTATGCTAGATGATATGCAATTTGGGGGGGTTTGGATGTTATCTAGGCTAAAGTAAAAGAAAACA
>Ga0307514_10005782_pt1 | contig 10929 bp, 7 predicted proteins | sample 16_EM_MG_FD_203088 | JGI IMG/M metagenome (GOLD analysis project Ga0307514, IMG submission 203088) | Populus trichocarpa ectomycorrhiza microbial communities from riparian zone in the Pacific Northwest, United States - 16_EM | ecosystem: Host-associated > Plants > Roots > Unclassified | place... | reverse complement strand
AAGTGAAAGGTGATACAGAAGATTTGATACATCTAGTCTCGTTTTCTGATGGTCTGGAATCTGGGGAGGATAGGTTTAAGCCAGGGAAAAGATCTGAAACGTTCCTGACGCTTATGCCAGGAAAAATAGAGGAGTTAATAGAAAGTATTAATGCATCGGACAGTGACAAGATCAGTTGCATCCTTGCTGATCAGACTATTGGATGGGCCTTGGAACTTGCAGAGAAGAAGGGGATCAAGCGAGCTGCCTTTTGTTCTGCTGCAGCTGCAATGTTAGTCCAGGGATTCAGCATCCCAAAACTGATTGAAGACGGAATCATAGACAAGGAAGGTCAGTTCTTTCTATCACCATTTTTTGTCTGTCCCGATGAGATGTTCTATCCAATTTTATCAACAGTAACACTTGAAGCTTCCCTCGCTTTTTTTTAGGATAGAGAGCTCCATGCTAAGAAAGTAACAGAAAAGGCATGCTATTTTAAACTCTAAGATAATTCACTAAGTCAAATAGTCAATTATTTGCTTGATTTTTAGCTGTATGGATGAGAGAAGCATGAAATTGGCATCATGATTGAGTTTTTCTTCGCAGGAACCCCCGTGAAAATGCAGACGATTATGCTCTCACCAACCATGCCTGCAATAAACACAGCACAACTCGTATGGGCTTGTCTTGGCAACATGAATTCCCAGAAATTATTTTTTGCACTAATGGTTAAGAACATCCAATCCATGAAGCTAACAGAATGGCTGCTATGCAACTCAGCTTATGAACTTGAGCCTGGAGCATTCAACTTGTCTCCACACATCATTCCAATAGGACCACTTGTAGCTAGCAACAGACTTGGAGATTCAGTAGGAAGCTTCTGGCAAGAGGACTCAACATGTTTGGAATGGCTAGATCAGCAGCCACCACAATCAGTCATCTATCTTGCTTTTGGAAGTTCAACTGTTCTAAGCCCTACTCAGTTCCAAGAATTGGCTCTGGGATTGGATCTGACTAATAGACCATTCTTGTGGGTTTCAAGGCCAGATATAACCAATGGAACACCTAATGCTTTTTTACAAGAATTTAAAGACAGAGTGAGCCCTCAGGGTAAGATAGTGACTTGGGCACCACAACAAAATGTGCTGGCACACCCTTCTGTTGCTTGTTTTGTGAGTCACTGTGGATGGAACTCTGTCATTGAAGGTGTATGCAATGGAGTACCTTTCCTGTGCTGGCCTTACTTTGCTGACCAGTTCTTTAATCAAAGCTACATTTGCGATATTTGGAAGGTTGGATTAGGATTTAACAAGGATGAACATGGGATAATAACAAGAGGAGAAATCAAGAACAGGGTGGAGCAACTGTTGAGTAATGAAGAGTTTAAAGCAACATTATCGGAACTCAAGGAAACTGTCATGAATAGTATCAAAGAAGGTGGTAGTTCTTATCAAAATTTCAAGAGATTTATTGAATGGATCAAGGCTTAGGTGGTTTATTTTACAACCATCACAACATGTCTTCGAGGTAGAGATTGATTTGCGTGTTTGCCTCTGTTGTCTGGCATCTTGCCTTCGTAACATGTAGCCTGGCATTATCAAGTACTTGCTCTCTTTCTTAGTTTAAAATCTTTAGATGATTTCTTCAAAATTACAATAGCATACACCATCATCAGATCAAGTTATTCAGAGCTAAAATTAGCGAATTTTTGAAGAGTTTTTATTTCAAACTCTTTTCTCTATATACAACTTCCTCTAAAATTCACCATATTAGCGACAAAAAATGCAATGATAATGAACTTTCTTTGAATAAAGAAATTGGAAAGCATATCCAGGTACTTATCCTATGCCCAATCAGTGAAAACTGCCTTCCTAACTTCCTCTAGTATTTTCCAAGAATCAATCAGTACCAGTTGGAGTATAAAAAAGTACTGGCCTGCAGGCACCATTAATTAAATCCTTGCAGTAATTGATTCATACTAAAAAAAAACCCTATAGATAAGAAACTTCGTGTTTGTCCCAAAAAAAACGTTGGTCATACCTCGAATTACAGGGGACTCATGATGGAAAAGGCTACTTCATGTAGCCTACCTCAGGAAATATTCTTCTCCAGCAATATTTTACCTGGCAGTAAAATTTGCAGGAGCTGTGGAAATCACTTTTGGCTCATCCATAGACAGCAAAGCATGCAGGTTCATGAACGTAGCCTAGAGAATCTCACAATCCTCACCAGTCTTGATTTCTTCTCTAAAGAAAGACCTGTCTTTTGAACATTTTAAGGGGTGCAGATCAGCCCACAACTATTGCAAAAAGCACTGAAAGTCCCATTCTTTTTACTGGTCATTACTGCATTGTGCTTGCGCTTTAGACGACTTCTTGGACTTGGAATTTCGATACTCGCTCCTCTTCGTGAACAATGAAATGAACTTTAAGTTTATAAACAAAAAGTATATTTGAAAATCTTAGTAGAATGAGTAATCCACATGTTCTAGTTACACCTTAGCCAGCACAAGTCCATGCAATTCCTTTAATGGAGCTTGGCTAATTATGGGTTCAAAATCACATCTGCGAACACAGAGACCATTCAGGAGCGTATCGCGAATGCATCAACAAAGTGTAGCAAGTCTGGATAATACCCAGAGGGGCTTTAATGGTGGACATGGCTGATAACCAAGATCCAGTAATGGCGTGTACATATTAGTGAAGAATAGAAGAGAGAGAGAGAGAGATCATAGAGTCTGCTAATTCATCATTTTCTCATTATCCCCTTTGTCTATTCTGTTACAGACTATATATCAAGAGTGCTAATATTATGTCAACGAAAATAAAACCAAATAAAACATTGTGTGGTGTGTAACTAATAGCTGTTCAGAAACGGTCATATTAATTCAAGACTAATATCCCTGTCTCCCCCTATGGTTTGTTTCTTCTTCTCCAAAATTCAAACCCCTTCCCCTTCAAATCGACCTTGTCCTCGAGGGAGAATTGTGGAAACCTTAGACAAAGGTCATCAGTGAACTCCCAAAAAGCATATGATGGAGAGAGACCCTTCGAGTGGCAGCTTGATTTCTTCGTTTCACCATCCTCCTGTCTAAGATGGCTTGTGTGTGAGGGGCTGGTTCGTACGGAAGGGCACCAGTTACCATATGTACTGTTGCAACATGCTTTGCAACAAGCAACAGCTGTTCAAGAAGCATGACAAAACCACTATTTCCAAAGTTAAAAATTGAAAATGGTGATTATATTTCAGTGGCAAAGGAATTGTTACTATAGAAAGCCTCTCAGGTTTGAAATACATTTATGATGTTTTATATGTGCCTGATATTGATTAAAATTTGCTAAGTGGTAAACAACTTATAAAAAAGGGTTTCAAAGTTATATTTAAAAACAAATGGTGTTTGATAAAAAATAATAAAGGCAAAATGTATTCAAGGTACGTAAAAATGAGAGCAAAAGATTTTGCTCTAAACCTTGCGGAGAAGGAGCAGATTGCTTTCGCCATAAATATAGACAATGAAGAATTGTGGCATAGAAAGTTTGGGCATTTTCATCATGCTGGACTTATGTACATGCATAGACATAATCTTGTGAGAGATGTTTCACGGCTGAAGAATGGATTAACAAATTGTGCAGCTTGTTAATTTAGAAAGCAGGCTAGAAAACCTTTTCCTCAAAGTGCATGGAAAGCAACACATAAACTTTAACTAGTGCACAGATATGTTGGAGGTTCTCAAAGAACAACTTCACTAAATGATAGTAGATACTATATAATCTTTATAGATGATTATTCCAGATTTTGTTGAATTTATTTTTTAAAATTAAAATACGAGGTTGCTAATGTATTTTGGAAGAATAAAACATAGGTGGAAAGTTAAAGTGACTGTAGGATATAGACTATAAGGTCTGACAATGAGAATATATATATATTAATGGTAGATTTCAACAATTTTGTGATGAATCTGGTATTGAAGACCAACTTACAACACCATACACACCACAACAGAATGATGTTAGTGAAAGAAAAAACAGGAGTATCATGGAGAGTACTAGATGCATTTTGCTTGAAAAGGAAATGCCAAAGAAGTTGTGGGCTAAGGCTGCAAACACAATAATATATTTGTTAAACAAGATGTCAACCAGTGCTTTACAGAAAAGAACCCCATTTGAAGCTCGATTTGGATACAAACCAGACTTGCAACATTTTAAAACTTTTGGTTGCCTGTGTTTTACTTATGTGTCACAAGTTAAAATAGACAAGCTTGATAGAAAGGCTAAACCAAAAGTATTCATTGGATACAACAGTCCATCCAAAACCTATAGAATTTTCCAACCACAAAATGAGAAAATTCTGGTAAGCAAATATGTTAACTTTATGGAAGACAAACAATAGAAATGGGAGGAACCAAAAGAGAAACAAGAATCATCAACTTGGAAAGTTGTTAATGACAATATTGATGAGCCAGTCAGAGGTACAAGATCTTTATATGATGTTTATGAAAGAAGTAACATTGCTATTTGTGAGCTTGTAGAGTTTGAAGAGGTAGTAAAGAATAATGAATGAATTAAAGCAATGAAAGAAAATCTTAGAAAGATTGAAAAGATTGATACCTCGGTGTTGGTGGACAAACCTTTATAGAAAAAAGACTATAAGAGTCAAGTGGGTTTATAGAACCAAACTTAATGCAGATGGTTCTATAAATAGATATAAGGCTAGATTAGCTGTGAAGGGTTATGCTCAAGTGTTTGGAGTGGACTTCTCAGAAAAATTTGCACTGTAGCATGATATGATACAATCAGAATGTTACTTGTACTATTAGCATAAAAGGGTTGGAAAATTTATCAGTTAGATGTAAAATCTGTATTTTTGAATGGTTATCTGCATGAGAAGATTTTTATAGAACAACCAAAAGGTTTTGAAGCCAAGGGGCAAGATGAGAAGGTCTACTTGTTAAAGAAGGCATTATATGGTCTTAAACAGGCTCTCAGGGCATGATATAACAAAATTGATGAATATCTTCATAAACTTGGCTTTGTTAAAAGTTCAAGTGAAAGCCAAGTGAGGCCACATTATATGTAAAAGAAACAAATGCAAATTTAATTATTGTATATGTTTATGTTGATGATTTTTTTGTCACAGAAAGTGATGAAAAACTGATAGAAGAGTTCAAGGCTGAAATGCTCAAAGTATTTGAGATGACAAATCTTGGTTTGATGTCCTATTTTCTAGGAATGAAGGTGAAGCAAAGCTATAATGGAATAAAAGTTTCTCATGAAGAACTGCAAAAGCACATGCACTCCTATGAATCTGAAGGAGAAATTCAGCAAGGATGATGGAGCAGACAAAGTTGATGAAGGTCGGTACAAGAGCTTAATTGAGTGTTTGATGTATCTTATAACACAAGACTTGATATTACTTTTGCAATAAGTTTGCTCTCATGATTCATGTATTGTGTCAGTGAATTACATTTTCAAGCTGCCAAAAGTATTGTAAGATATATCAAGGCTACTGTGAACTATGGTATAAAATTTTCTCATCTTCAAAATTTTATGCTTCATGGCTATTCTGACAGTGACTGGGCAGGATCCGTGGATGATATGAAAACAGGCTATTATATTGTTTCAGCTTTTGATCAGGAATGTTCTCTTGGTATTCAAGAAAGCAAGATGTTGTTGCTCAAAGCACAGTTGAGACTAAATATGTAGCAGCTACTATTGCTGTAAATCAAGCAATCTGGATTAGGAAAATACTTGTAGATTTACTTATGGATCAACTTCAGACAACACATATTTATGTTGAGAACCAGGCTGCAATTTCTATTGCAAATAATCATGTTTTTTATGGTAGGACTAAGCACTTTAAAATTAAGTTGTATTTTTTAAGAGAAGTCCAGAAAGAAGGTGAAGTTATTTTGCTTTATTGCAAAACTAATGATCAAATTGCAGATATATTAACTAAAGCTTTTTCAAAAAAAAAATTTGATGAAAGAATGTCTTAAAAGCTGCAAAAGATCAGGAGAGTTGCTGAGGAGAAGATTAGCTAGAAGATTTTACTTAAAGATCAAGTCTATTATTATTTTCTATTTTTTGTTCTTAATTAGAAGTTTTTTTATGTAATCAGTAGATTTGATTGTTTTTCTTTTAAACAAAAACACTATTTAAGAGAGTTATGCAATCAATAAAATTCAATCTTCCACACAACTTGTCTTTCTTTACGTTTTGTTCCACACAATCTGTTTATATAGGATTCAACATGTACCTTAACACCAACATTTTGGCACACTCGAACAACATCTCTCACTTCTGGACAACATGGGCCCTTTATGCCAATAATTACATGCAAGACAAGATCAACTTGAGGAATCACCCATTGAGTTAGTTGTTGTTCATCAACTGGAACTTTGTCCGATTTATATGGTTTATATGCAATAGTAACACAGCGCAAGCTACAAGAAGCCATGTCATCAATAGAGGCCTTGAAAAATCCATATCTTTATCAATGGATTGCAGTGAACCATTTGAATCAAGATATCTGGTACAAGAGGCAAGAACCACCACCTCAGTTTCTCCTTTCCACTGTATGTGAACTGTAGAACCAGTCGTTTGTTCTGCAACACCACCTTGTTTTTTCTCGGAATTGAAAGGGAAATTTCGGACTCTGATCTGAGAACATCAAACTTCATCCCCAACTTGACTGCCCAAGAGAGGATAGTTTTTTAAGTTGGAGATCCAAAAATCCCTACATCTTTATCATCCCTGGAAACAAACACATTGCTGGTGGTGTTCTGTGCAATACCCTCACGTAACCAAGGGCCAACTTTTTAGTGCAATTTTAAGGTCTCTTCTGGTGGGTTTATCATTATTTTTGTAGCCATCTGGTATTTCAAACACTACACCATTAAACAATATTATTTAACGACGGATTCATTCATTCCGTCGGTGCAAGGCATGCAAGTCGTCGGTAAAAGTTTTACCGATGGCCTCACCGACGGAATACGTCCGTCGGAATATTGATTGTCGGTAATTTCCCATTCCGTCGCTAATTTTGTTGGAAATAAAAAAAAACCAAGCACCGACGGTCTTACAGACGGCTAAGCACGCCAAAAAAAATAATTCCCGCGAGAACTTTACTGACGAAATAATTCCGTCTGTATTTTCCATGGTAATCACCGATGGAATGGCCGTCGGTGATTGTGGCATGGGCGGTAAATATTTCAGAACTCTCTGTCAAATACCGATGGATATAGTCCGTTAGTAATAGCGACGGTAACGACCAACAGAATATATCCGTCGGTGATTGTGGCATGGGTGATAATTTTTTTGCAACTCTCGGTAAAATACCGACGAATATATTCCATCTGTAACGCCGTTGGTATTTATTTAAAATATTTTAATAGTAAAAAAAACTAATTAACCAAATAAATAACCAAATAAAACTGTATTAAACATTAAAAATATAAAAATAATGTAAAATAATATTCATCCAAATATTCATTACAAATTTAATGTGTTTCAACAACAAAATTAAACTAGAATAACGGTGGAGCTGGAGCAGGAGGATGAGGAGGAGAAGGCTGGTTGATCACGGGACCGTACGACCAAATAAAAAAGGGCTGCACATGTATCATCACCCATCCTTGATCTAATGTCCATCACCATTTGACAAAGCTGATCATAATCCGTCGAGAGTCGTTCATATTATTGTTTCAAGGCCATGAACTCCTCAGACTGAGTGCTCGATACTGATGGAGAGCTCCCAATGATTGAGACACTACGGGCCGTCCGCAAGTTTTTGGCCGTAGTGTTGGAGAGCTTGTAGACCCGATTTTTATCGGGTCCACCAGACGATCCTACCTCCATCCATAAATCTGGATCGAAATCTGGATGGGTCGAAGGATCATCCCCATATCTCTCCCTCAACCGGCTATTATAAGTCTCCTAATTTAAAAAAAAAAAATCATCATATTCAATTTAAGAAAATAGTAACTTACGAAATAAAATGATTGAATGAACATACCATGAAGTGTTAAGCACGGTTGTCCATGAGCTGTTGCACCCTTTTTTGGCGATCTTGACTCCGCACGTGCGTCTTTACAAACAGCTCCATTGGGCTCGGCTCACGTCCAAGAGACGTAGCCTGTAAGGAAAAAAATCATTGCAAGTTAAATATATTTATAAGCAACAACAAATTAATTAACGATATATTTCATTTAAATTAATCGTATCATCTACTTCGCATGTGCACTGAATGGGACGGAGCCGCTGGTGTGAGTGGTCACCGAACCATGAATTTGCCGGTTCTGGTTGTCGGCACTGGACAGTGAGCGTTGTGAGAACTGCTCAGATGTCACGTGCTCAATATATGTCATCCATATATCCCTTGAGATGAATGGCAGATTGAATTCCCGCCAAACAGCCACCTCATTCCATCCTTCAAGACCGTTATCTCTCGCATATCTTTTTTATTTTTTTGTGTCATACCAAAAATCACGCAACCTACTTCGTGATTAGAATTAGAATTTAGATTGTAAAATTATAAAACAAAAATAAATATTATTTTCGGTGTTACCTAGTTGCCGCGTGATTCTCCCATACCCTCCTCACAATATTGTTGTTCACGCTATCCCATTCAAATCTATACTGTGTATATAAGTAATTCATTTAAAATAAAAATAGTACAAGATACAAAATTATAAAAATAATTTATTAAAAATAAGCTGGAAATTAAAAGTTAACACCTACCTGAAATCATCGAAACCATGCATCGATATTAGGTCTCCATTCAGGATTTCTGGAAACCTGACTCCATTGAAACAATGGAATCTCCATCGACGATTTAAACACCGATGTTATTGTCTAGGCAACCTCAATGTTTGTGAACTTGAAATTAAATAAAATTAATAAAATATTACTTAGTTGTTCATAAATTATGTTATAAGTATAAAAAAACTAAAACCTAAACAAATTGACATTGAAAGGTCATCTTTCCATTGTGTCTGGTACTTGCGGGTGAATTGACCCCGCTATGAAGGCACACCACCTCTGCGCTATGAAATCGCGCTAGAAGAGGCAGCATCACAAGTTGGCACAGATGCCTCGCCTTGATCAGCACCTAAGGATAAGTCCTCCTCGCTGCTAGAAGAACTAGCTGCAACCGTCTGTTGACGACGTGCTGTTAATGTCATTCTACGCATCTACACAAATTTATACGAATAATTACATAATTAAATTTGATTATTTAAACAAAATTCGGCAGCACCTCCGCTATACTGGAGACTACCCACAGTTTTCAAACCTGCAAATATTTACAATAACCACAAACCAATTGACTCCATTGGAAAATCTTAGATACAACCTAACATATATAGAAATTCAATATCTATATATTTTCAACTAACATCTATAGAAATGAATAAATGACAATTAAAATTAATGGAAATAATAAAAAACATAACAATCAAAAATAGAATAAAATTGAGATAAAACAATGAGATTTAATTCTTCATTTCCAATTACCATTTCCACGGAAAATTCAACAATAACAATTAAAAGAGACTAAATTATCAAATAATTATTACAATACAAACAATAAAATAATTAAATTTTCATTCAACACATCTACACAAATTTATACGAATAATTAAATAATTAAATTCAATTATTTAAAACAAATTTGCCAGCACCTCCCCTATATTAGAGACTACCCACAGTTTTCATACTTACAAATATTGATAATTACACAAATATTGCAAAATCAACTCTATACAACCTAACATCTATAGAAATTCAACATCTATATATTTTCAACTAACATCTATACAAATTCATAAATAACGATTAAAATTAATCAAAATAATAAAAAACATAACAAGAAATAATATAATAAAATTAAGATAAACTAATTAAATTTAATTATTTATTTCAATTAACATTTTAAAGGTAAATTCAACAATAACAATTCATATTTAACAAAATTTTCAATTATTATGGCAATACAAACAATAAAATAATTTGAACAAATAAAAAGAAAAAACTAAAGACTTTAGGAATGAAAAATGTTTACCTTAATAGTGTGTTGATTTCAAGATTTTATCTACAAACAATACACAAAACAAAGAACACCACAAAAATAATCATAATTAAAAAAAAAAAGTGAAAACAAATACAAAGATAAAGAAAAGAGAATATATACCTTTTAATATGTTGAAAACTACAATCAAAACAATAAAAATACAATGAAAAACGCAAATGATTTGTACTGAGAGAAGGAGAAGAGAAGAAATTAGAGGAGCCGCGAAAAAATGAACCGCGGAGGGGGGGTCGGTTTTATACTGCAGTTTTACCGACGAAATTACCGACGAAAAATAGAATAATATTTTTTTAGCGGTGGCTTTAAATTCCGTCGGTATTTTTTTGAAATTCACACTAAAATTTTGAAAATCCCTCCAAATTTTTCGACGTCCGTCGGCAAATCCGTCGGTAACTATGTGTCAGAGCACGGGTGCATTGGATTTGCCGCGTCCGTTGGCAAATCCGTCAGTACTTTGCCGACCGTCCAAACAGTTTAATGGTCATACGCGTTGGAATGTGCTCCATCTGTTGGTGAATGCGTCGAGATATCCGTCAATGATTGTGTCAGGGGCTGTAATTTTTTTGCAACTCTCGGTAAAATACCGACGGTTACCAGTCCGTGGGTATAGCCGTTGGCGATTGTGGAAAAATGCTGTAATTTTTTTGCAACTCTCAATAAAATACCGATGGGTCCCAAGCCGTTAGTCTATCCGTCGGTAAAACTGTCAAGCTTTTGCAAGTTTTGTTTGTATTGCCTGTCTATCCTCCTGCACAAAAGCTTGAATTGCAAACTTACAGCACGCACAACACAATAACAAGAGCAAACAATTATAAAATAAATATTTCATGTTCCAAAATATCATCCAAAATATTACATTATAAA
>Ga0307514_10005781_pt1 | contig 10929 bp, 7 predicted proteins | sample 16_EM_MG_FD_203088 | JGI IMG/M metagenome (GOLD analysis project Ga0307514, IMG submission 203088) | Populus trichocarpa ectomycorrhiza microbial communities from riparian zone in the Pacific Northwest, United States - 16_EM | ecosystem: Host-associated > Plants > Roots > Unclassified | place... | reverse complement strand
CCTGCTCGATCAGGTTGGGCTGGAACTTGGCCTGCTCGGCGAGGGCCTCGGTGCCGTCCAGCGGCAGGAAGTAGCCCTTCTTGGCGAAGGCGGGGGTCCAGCCGACCTCGGAGCGCAGGATGTCCGGGGCGCCCTTGGAACCGGCGGCGGTGTCGAACTTGTTCTGCGCCTGGTCGAAGGGGACGTTGACGTAGTTGACCTTGACGTCCTTGTGGGCGGCCTCGAACTCCTTGACCAACGCCTGGTACGTCGGCGCCTCGTTGGTGGCGTTGGAGGTGTCCCACCAGGTGATGGTGACCGGACCGTCGGCCTTGTCGCCGCTGTCACTTCCGCCGCAGGCCGTCGCCGCGAGGGCGAGGGACGCCACCAGCGCGGTGGCCGCTATGCCACGCCGCATGAGTTCTCCTTGAGGGTGAAAGCCCGTGTGCTGGGCGGAGGGCCCCGTCCGCCGCTCCTGCCCGAGTTGCCGACCACGCCGTTGCCGCCGGGGGGCGACGTGAACGTAACAGCGATGCAATCCTTGCGAAAGACCTTGCAGAAAAAAAGCGCAGGACACCGTCGAAGTTATTCGGACGTGACCCGACAACGACCGCCGTGAGACGCTTATTTGCGGTCACCGAGCACTTGGGACGGCCTGTGCAAGACTCTGCAAACTCTTGCCATCACTTTCACGAGGGAGCGCGATGACCCAGCAGCCCGGACCGGGCCGGTCAGCAGGTCGCCCGAAGCGCCGGTTCGGTGTGCAAGGTGACAGTCGGCCGGTACAGTCCCACCCTGTGACCACACGGCTTGCCGACATCGCCGCTCAGGCGGGGGTGAGCGAAGCGACCGTCAGCCGCGTCCTCAACGGCAAGCCGGGCGTCGCCGCCACCACCCGCCAGTCCGTTCTGGCCGCCCTCGACGTGCTGGGCTACGAGCGCCCGGTACGTCTGCGGCAGCGCAGCGAGGGCCTGGTCGGCCTGATCACCCCGGAGCTGGAGAACCCGATATTCCCGGCCCTGGCCCAGGTCATCGGCCAGGCGCTGACCAGGCAGGGCTACACGCCCGTCCTGGCCACCCAGACCCCGGGCGGCTCCACCGAGGACGAGCTCACCGAGATGCTCGTCGACCGGGGCGTGGCCGGCATCATCTACGTCTCCGGGCTGCACGCCGACACCACCGCCGACACACAGCGCTACGAACAGCTGCGCGCCCAGGGCGTGCCCTTCGTCCTCGTGGACGGCTTCTCGCCGAAGGTGCAGGCGCCCTTCATCTCCCCCGACGACCGGGCCGCGATGACTCTGGCGGTGACCCACCTGGTGTCCCTGGGGCACACCAGGATCGGCCTGGCGCTGGGGCCGAAGCGGTTCGTGCCCGTGCAGCGCAAGATCGAGGGCTTCGTACGCGCCGTGCAGGACCAGCTGGGCCTGGCCACGGACGTGATCGAGTCGGAACTGGTCCAGCACTCCCTGTACACCCTGGAAGGCGGTCAGGCGGCCACGACGGCCCTGATCGACCGCTCCTGTACGGCGGTGGTGTGCGCCAGCGACATGATGGCGCTGGGAGCGATACGGGCGGCCCGGCAGCGCGGTCTGGACGTGCCGAAGGACATCTCGGTCGTGGGCTTCGACGACTCCCCCCTGATCGCCTTCACCGACCCGCCTCTGACGACCATCCGCAAGCCCGTCCCGGCGATGGGACAGGCGGCGGTGCGCACGTTGCTGGAGGAGATCGGCGGGACGCCCGCACCGCACAGCGAGTTCGTGTTCATGCCGGAGCTGGTGGTCCGCGGATCGACCGCCTCGGCCCCCGGGGAACGTGGTCGTTCCTAGGGCCTGTCGGACAATTCCCGTCGTCGCCCGGAGGGCGGCCTCGCGGCGTCAGGTGCGTGCTCTCGGCGTGCCGGGCGTAGGCCCTCGTACTGGACGTACTTGGGTCTGCGCCCGGTGCGTCGAGAGTGCGTGCATGGCGTCGCGAGGCAGACGGGAATTGTCAGACAGGCCCTAGCTCCTCCTCAAGGCGGAGCCGGCTGATCCGCACAGTGGGGGTACCCCCTCCGGGGGAACGTGCCGGGCGTCGCGACGCCGCGGAGATCCATCAGAAGAGCCCCAGGTCCCAGGCCTCTCCCGGGTGGAGGAGGTGCGTCCCGGACCCGACCGAGGGATGATCGGTGGGACATGGGTTTTCTGGCAAACTCTGCCCCTATGGGTGAGACGACCGTTACGTCAAAGGATGGCCGGGAACCGGCCGTTCCGTCCCCTGTTGCGGCGAAGACGGAGCAGGGTCTCCGACGCCGACCGCGCACACCGCGCCGGCCCCGCCTCTGGTTCGAGATACTGCTGATCGCGGTGAGCTACTGGACGTACTCACTGATCCGCAACGCGGTCCCGGAGCAGCGGGCCGAGGCGCTGCGCAACGCCGACTGGATCTGGCGGGTCGAGCACGACCTCGGCCTGGCCCTCGAGGAGTGGGTCAACCACACGGTGAACTCGGTGACCTGGCTCATCGTGGGGATGAACTACTACTACGCGACGCTGCACTTCGTGGTGACGCTCGGAGTGCTGGTCTGGCTCTACCGCGGTCATCCGGGCCGCTACGCCGCGGCCCGTCTCGTGCTCTTCGCGACCACCGGGGTCGCCCTGGCCGGTTACTACCTGTATCCGCTGGCGCCGCCGCGCCTGATACACGGCAGCCGGTTCGTCGACACCCTCATGGTCCACCAGACCTGGGGTTCGATGGCCTCCGGCGACCTGAAGCACATGTCGAACCAGTACGCCGCGATGCCGTCGATGCACATCGGCTGGTCCGTGTGGTGCGGTCTGACGATCTTCGCGCTGGCGTCGGTGCCGTGGGTGCGGGTGCTGGGACTGCTGTACCCGGCGCTCACGCTGGTGGTCATCGTCGCCACCGCCAACCACTTCTGGCTCGACGCGGTGGGCGGCTTGCTCTGCCTGGCCTTCGGCTTCGCGGTGGCGTGGCTCTGGTACGGCGCCCTGCCGTACGCGCTGCCGCGCCGGATCCCGGAGAAGGAACCGGGGAGAGCGCGAGGGAAGGGAAAAAGGAAGGGATCGGACCGCCCCTTGCTGCCGACGAGGGTGTAGGCGCCGTCCCGAGGGCGTCGGCTCAGCCGCCGTAGAACAGCTCCTCCACCACGCCCCGGGCCCGGCGTGCCGTGCGCCGGTAGTCGTCCAGCATGTCCCCGACGTGCCCCGGGCCGTACCCGAGGTATCGACCCACGGCGGCCAGCTCTCGGGCCTGCGAGGGGAACATGTCGCCGGCCCGCCCCCGCACCAGCATCACCGCGTTGCGCACCCGGGTCGCAAGGACCCACGCCTCGTCGAGGGTCGCGGTGTCCTCCGCCGAGAGGAGGTCGGCGCTGTGGGCGGCGGTGAGGGCGGCCCGGGTGCGGGGGGTCCGCAGTCCGGGCAGCTGTGCCCCGTGCCGCATCTGCAGCAGCTGCACGGTCCACTCGACGTCGGACAGCCCGCCGGGCCCGAGCTTGGTGTGCAGTTTGGGGTCGGCGCCGCGCGGCACCCGCTCCGACTCCATACGCGCCTTCAGCCGCCGGATCTCGCGTACGGCGTCGTCGCCCAGCCCGGCCGCCGGGTACCGCAGCGGATCGATCAGCTCGACGAACCGGCGCCCCAGCTCCTCGTCACCGGCGACGTGCTCGGCCCGCAGCAGGGCCTGCGCCTCCCAGACCAGGGACCAGCGTCGGTAGTACGCCTGGTAGGACTTGAGCGTGCGGACCAGCGGCCCGGACTTGCCCTCCGGTCGCAGATCCGCGTCGATCAGCAACGGCGGGTCGGCGCTGGGCAGTTGCAGCAGTCGGCGCATCTCGGAGACGACCTTGTTGGCCGCGTCGGCGGCCTCGCGTTCCTCGACGCCCTCGCGGGGCTCGTGGACGAACAGCACGTCGGCGTCGGAGCCGTAGCCCAGTTCGTGGCCGCCGAAGCGGCCCACACCGATGATCGCGAACCGGGTGGGCAGGGTCTCCCCCCAGTTGTCCCGCACCACCGCGCGCAGGGTGCCCGCGAGGGTGGCCGCCGTCAGGTCGGACACCGCGCCGCCGACCCGGTCCACGAGGGCGCCCGGGTCGGCCTCGGCCTGCTGGGCGTCGGTGCCGTAGGAGCCGACGATGTCCGCGGCGGTCGTACGGAACAGCTCGCGGCGGCGGACCCCGCGGGCGGCCGTGACCGCCTGTACGGCCCCCTCCGCGCGGCCGACCGCGGCGAGGATCTCCTGCTCCAGATGGGCCCGCCCGCGCGGTTCGAGGCCGCCGCCGTCGCCGTCGCCGAGCAGGGCGACCGCCTCGGGCGCGCGCATCAGCAGATCGGGGGCGAGCCGGCCGGCGGACAACACGCGGGCCAGGTTCTCCGCCGCCGCGCCCTCGTCCCGCAGCAGCCGCAGGTACCAGGGGGTCTTGCCCAACGCGTCCGACACCTTGCGGAAGTTGAGCAGTCCCGCGTCCGGGTCGGCGGAGTCGGCGAACCATCCCAGCAGCACCGGCAGCAGAGTGCGCTGGATGGCGGCCTTCCGGGACACGCCGGAGGCCAGTGCCTCCAGGTGCCGTAGCGCCGCCGCAGGATCCGCGTACCCGAGGGCGACCAGCCGCTCCCGGGCCGCCTCGGGGCTCAACCTGGCCTCGCCGGGCGCGAGTTGGGCGAACGCGTCGAGCAACGGGCGGTAGAAGAGCTTCTCGTGCAGCCGGCGTACGACGCCGGTGTGCCGTTTCCACTCACGGGTCAGCTCGGCCACCGGGTCGGCGCGCAGGCCCAGGGAACGGCCCAGCCGCCGCAGGTCGGCCTCGTCCTCGGGAACGAGGTGGGTGCGCCGCAGCCGGTAGAGCTGGATGCGGTGTTCCATGGAACGCAGGAAGCGGTAGGCGTCGTCGAGCTGTACGGCGTCGGAGCGGCCGACGTAGCCTCCGGTCGCGAGCGCCTGGAGCGCCTTCAGGGTGGTGCCGCTGCGGACGGAGGCGTCGGCCCGTCCGTGCACCAACTGCAGGAGCTGCACGGCGAACTCGACGTCCCTCAGGCCGCCCGGGCCGAGCTTCAGTTCGCGTTCGATCTCGGCGACGGGGATGTTCTCGACCACCCGTCGGCGCATCTTCTGCACGTCGGGGACGAAGTTCTCCCGTTCGGCGGCCTTCCAGACGAGGGGTTCGAGGGCGGCGACGTACTCCTCGCCGAGTTCGAGGTCGCCGGCCACCGGGCGGGCCTTGAGCAGGGCCTGGAACTCCCAGGTCTTGGCCCAGCGCTGGTAGTAGGCGAGGTGGCTGGAGAGCGTGCGCACCAGCGGGCCGTTCCTGCCCTCGGGGCGGAGGTTGGCGTCGACGGGCCAGATGGATCCCTCGACGGTGGTCTCGGAACAGATCCGCATCATGTGCGAGGCGAGCTTGGCGGCGGACCTGACGGCCTTGTCCTCGTCGGCGCCCTCGACCCCCTCGCCGACGAAGATGACGTCGACGTCGGAGACGTAGTTCAGCTCGTGGCCGCCGCACTTGCCCATCGCGATCACCGCGAGCCGGCACAGCGCGGCGTCCTCGGGCGCGGCGGCGCGGGCCAGGGCGAGGGCGGCGCGCAGGGTCGCGGTGGCCAGGTCGGCGAGCTCGGCCGCGGTCTCGGTGATGCCGGTGGTGCCGCAGACGTCCCGGGCGGCGATCGCCAGCAGGCAGCGCCGGTAGGCGACGCGCAGGGCGACCGGGTCGGTGGCCTCGGCGAGACCGCGCTCGAAGTCCTCCACACCGGGGTGCAGGTCCCGCGGCTCGTACATGAAGAGGGCGTGCCAGTCGTTCGGATGCCGGGCCAGGTGGTCGGCGAGCGCGGCGGAGGAGCCGAGCACGCCGAGCAGCCGGTCGCGCAGCGGCTTGGCCGCGATCACCGTGTCGAGCAGTTCACGCCGTGCGGTGGGGCCGGGCTGGGCCTCCAGCAGTCGTACCAGGCCGTGCAGCGCGAGATCGGGGTCGGCGGTCGCGCCCAGCGCTTCCAGCAGCACCGGGTCGCGGCTGATGGGTGCGAGCTCGACGCTGTCGAGCAGGCGTTCGGCAGCGGAGGGATCGGTGAAACCGTGCCGCAGCAGCCGCGAAAAGGTACTGCTCCTGCGCCCCGGCGCCGTCATCCCGGCCTCCTGTCCGATCAAGGTCGTACCCGCCCGAGCCTAACCGGAGAGGTCGCGAGAAGCGCTGGGGTGTGCGCCGATGACTTGTGACAGCTCAGCGGGTCTGTACCGGGGCGGCTGGGGAAGGCCAGTGGTGAGACATGTCTGGAGGACCACTGATGACGGACAAGGACACGGAGGCGGGCGCCGGTACCGGCGCGGGGGCCGGCTCTGGCGCCGAGGCGGGTACGGGGGCGGGTGCGGACGCCGGGCGAGCCCCCGCGTCCCGGCTCGATCCGCGCTACAGCGACGAGACGGCCGTCGCGATCTCCTGGCCGGACGCCGAGGCGCTGCTGGCCGCGGCCGAGTTGTTCTGGATCTCGACGGTACGGCCGGACGGGCGGCCCCACGTGACCCCGCTGCCCGCGGTCTGGGCGCACGGCGCGCTGCACTTCTGCACCGGGCCGGACGAACGCAAGGCGAAGAACCTCGCACACAACCCGAACGTCGTGCTGACGACAGGCACGAACATCTGGGACAAGGGCTACGACCTGGTGGTGGAGGGCGAGGCGGTACGGGTGTCGGACGAGGGCCGGCTACGGGAGCTGGCCGCCGCGTGGGAGACCAAGTACGGCGACTTCTGGCGCTACGAGGTACGGGAGGGGTATTTCCACCACGGTCCCGGACACGCCGTCGTCTACGCGGTGGCGCCCCACACGGTTTTCGGCTTCGGTAAGGGGGAGCCGTTCAGCCAGACGCGGTGGCGGTTCGTGTGACGCGAACGCGGGTGACGCGACGCGAGTGACGTACGACGAAGGGGTCGTTCCATGCACATGAGCCTCGAAGTGGTCCTGCTGCCGGTGACCGACGTGGACCGGGCCAAGGAGTTCTACCGGGACAAGGTGGGCTTCCATGTGGACCTCGACGGCGAGGTGATGCCCGGGGTACGGATCGTGCAGCTGACCCCGCCGGGCTCCGGTTGTTCCATCGCCCTGGTCGACGGCCTGGAGGTGCCGACGGGGACCCCGCGGCCGGGGACGTACCACGGCCTCCAGCTGTGCGTCACGGACGCGAAGGCCGCGTACGAGGAACTCACCGCACGCGGCCTCGACGTCACCGCACCCCAGCAGTTCGCCCCGCGGGACGGCGCGACCTTCATGTACTTCAAGGACCCGGACGGCAACGGCTGGGCGATCCAGGAGTACCGGCGCCGGGAGAGCGAGCCGCTGCACAAGGTGCTGGCGGATCTGGCCGCGCGGGGCGAGTGACGGCCGCCGGCATCAGACGCTCCCGCTCTGCGCGTACCGGCACCCTTCCAGCCTGCGGTACCACCAGACGTCGGGGCGCCACTCCCGGCGGACGGGGACGAACGGGTCCGGCAGGGTGCGGGCGAGATAGACGGCGTCCAGCACCGCGACCAGGCGCCCCAGCTCGGCACGGGCCCGCGGAGGCAGGTTCCGCAGGGCCGTGCCGAGCCGGTCGCGGGCGTGTCTGACGTCCCTGAGGGAGCAGCTCCGGCAGTCGCAGTCGTCCAGGTACGGGTACCGGATCCCGAGCCCCGGCGGACTCAGGAAGGCCCGGTAGCGCCGCAACGCGGCGTCGGTGATCCCGGGGAAGACGTAGTAGTCGGCCGAGAGCGCCTCGTACCGGTGAATCGCGAGACTGGTGCGGGCGGAGAGGCCGTGGATGCGGTCCGGGGCGGGGGTGTCCCAACCGCGCGGACGGTGTCGAAGCCGCTGCGTCCTGCGCAGCGCGCCTGGCCGGTTACGCGGCATCGGCCTTTCGGTACGGAGTCATGGGGGTCATTGTGCCAGCGCCCGCCCAGTCCATATCGGCGGCCTGAGGCGGTCTGAGGCGGTCTGCAACCTGGCCGACGCCGAGGGCGCCTGGATCGGCGGACCTGGCCGCGCTGCGGGCTTCGGCGCGACATCGCCGGCCCTGGCGGGCGCGGCAGTGGCGGGCGCGGCACTGGCGGGTGCGGCAGTGGCGGGTGCGGCAGTGGCCCGCTTGCCATTGGCCCGCTCGGCACTGGCGGGTACGGCACTGGCCCGCTCGGCACTGGCGGGTGCGGCAGTGGCCCGCTCGACACCGGACCGCTCGGTTTGGCGGCGGCCGCCGCCCACGCGCTGGTGGACCGGCGCCGCAAGACATTTCCGGCCAGGCACCGCCCCGCAACGCACCCGCTGAGCCGTCAGCCCTCCGTCTCCGGCAGGTCGAAGCGGGCCAGGTCGCGTAGCCAGGCGCGGGCCGTGCTGTCGGACGGTGCGCGCCAGTCTCCGCGTGGGGAGAGCGAACCGCCGGCCGAGACCTTCGGCCCGTTCGGCATGGCGGATCGCTTGAACTGCGCGAACGCGAAGAAGCGACGGCAGAACACCTCCAGCCACTGCCGGATCTCAGGCAGGTCGTAGGCCACCCGCTTGGTCTCCGGGAAGCCGGGCGGCCAGGCGCCGGTCTCCGCGTCGTGCCAGGCGTGCCAGGCCAGGAAGGCGATCTTCGACGGCCTGAAGCCGTAGCGCAGCACGTGGAAGAGGGTGAAGTCGTGCAGCGCGTACGGGCCGATCTTGGACTCGGTGGACTGCATCTCCTCGCCCGGTACGAGTTCCGGGCTGATCTCGGTGTCGAGGATCGCGGCGAGCGTCTTCCCGGTGTCCTCGTCGAACTGGCCGCTGCCGATGACCCAGCGGATCAGGTGCTGCATCAGGGTCTTCGGTACGCCCGAGTTGACGTTGTAGTGGCTCATCTGGTCGCCCACGCCGTACGTGGACCAGCCGAGCGCCAGCTCCGACAGGTCGCCCGTCCCGAGCACGATGCCGCCGCGCTGGTTGGCGAGCCGGAACAGGTAGTCGGTGCGCAGTCCGGCCTGGACGTTCTCGAAGGTGACGTCGTACACCGGCTCGCCGGAGGCGAACGGGTGGTCCATCTCCTTCAGCATCAGCCGTGCGGTCGGCGTGATGTCCAGCTCGGCCGCGGTGACGCCGAGGGAGCGCATCAGCTTGTGGGCGTTGTCCTTCGTGTAGTCGCTGGTGGCGAAGCCGGGCAGGGTGAAGGCCAGGATGTCACCGCGCGGCCGGCCCGCGCGGTCCATCGCCTGGGCGGCGACGATCAGCGCGTGCGTGGAGTCGAGGCCGCCGGACACGCCGATGACCACCTTCGGGCCGCCGATCGCGGCGAGCCGCTGCTGCAGTCCGGCGACCTGGATGTTGTACGCCTCGTAGCAGTCCAGGGCGAGCCGGTCGGCGTCGGCGGGCACGAACGGGAACCGTTCCAGGCGGCGGCGCAGCCCCAGGTCCGTGGTCGGCGGGTCGATTTCGAAGGACACCGTCCGGAAGTCCCCGGTCCGCACGGCGTGCGTACGGCGGTTGTCGTCGAACGTGCCCATCCGCATCCGCTCCTGCCGCAGCAGGTCGAGGTCCACGTCGGCCACCGCGTACTGGTCGCCCGTCGGGAAGCGGTCGGACTCCGCCAGCAGGACCCCGTTCTCGTAGATCAAGGTCTGCCCGTCCCAGGACAGGTCGGTGGTCGACTCGCCGAGACCGGCCGCCGCGTAGACATACGCGGCGAGGCAGCGGGAGGACGCCGAGCGGCACAGGAGCTTGCGGTCCTCGGCCCGACCGACTGTGATCGGGCTGCCGGAGAGATTGATGAGGACGGTCGCGCCGGCCAGGGCGGCCTCGGCGCTCGGCGGCACCGGGACCCACATGTCCTCGCAGACCTCCGCGTGCAGCACAAGGCCGGGGACGTCCGCCGCTTCGAAGAGCAGGTCCACGCCGAACGGCGCGGTCTCACCGGCGACCCGGATCGTCCCGCCGCGCTCGTCGTCGCCCGCGGCGAGCTGCCGGCGCTCGTAGAACTCCCGGTAGTTCGGGGGGTACGACTTGGGCACGACGCCGAGGACCCGGCCGCGGTGCACGATCACCGCGCAGTTGTAGATCCGGTTGCGGTGGCGCAGCGGGGCGCCGACGACCAGGACCGGCAGCAGCCGAGCCGACCCCTCGACCACGGTGCGGACCGCCTGCTCGACCTCGTCCAGCAGCGTGTCCTGCAGCAGCAGGTCCTCGATCGAGTAGCCGCACAGGCCCAGCTCGGGGAAGACGGCCACCGCGACCCCGTCCTGCGCGCACTCGCGTGCCTGGCGCAGGACCGCTTCGGCGTTGGCGGGCGGGTCCGCGATGACGGTGTGGCCCGTGCACGCGGCGACGCGGGCGAAGCCGTGCTGATAGACCGACCAGAAGTTCAAGGGTGCTTCCTCGGGAGAAGGGGACACCGTCAGTGTAATCGTCAGAGCGACACGATGGGCTGGCGACCCCCTGCGCCTTCGCCCCCTCCGTATCGCCGGTATCACAGCCACGCCCCACCGTGAGCACGTTCCGGGCGATTCAGGACAGGCAGTCCGGTTCTGCCCTACAACTGACGTACGACGCGATCGCGACGCACGTATGACGCACGCAAGACGCACGTATGACGCACGTCCGCAGGAGGAACAGTGGGCAACTGGCTGTTCGTCGCCGCCACCCTCACCGTCGGCGGCATCAGCAACGCCCTCTTCGCGCTCGCCCGCGCCCGCCGGTCGAGTCGGCGCACACGCGAACGCCCGCTTCCCGACGGGGTTCGTCGGGAAGCGGGCGCCCATGGCCCCGCCGCTGTCGTCAGCGACGGCGGTACGCCTCCACGTAACCGCCCGCCGGCGTGCCCACGCCGGTGACGTCGTCGTAGCCCTTCACGGCCTTGAGCGAGCTGTCCGCGCCGAGGGTGCGGACGGAGGTGAGCAGACCCTCCGACGCGTCGTAGCCGTTGGTGTAGTCGACGCGGGCCACCGCGAGGCCGGAGCCGGTGGGGTTGTCCGTGACGTCG
>Ga0307514_10005780_pt1 | contig 10930 bp, 11 predicted proteins | sample 16_EM_MG_FD_203088 | JGI IMG/M metagenome (GOLD analysis project Ga0307514, IMG submission 203088) | Populus trichocarpa ectomycorrhiza microbial communities from riparian zone in the Pacific Northwest, United States - 16_EM | ecosystem: Host-associated > Plants > Roots > Unclassified | place... | reverse complement strand
GAAGATGTTGTCACCCAGCACCAGGGCGCTGGGGGAATTTCCAAGGAACGGCTCGCCGATGAGGAAGGCCTGGGCCAGGCCGTCCGGGCTGGGCTGCACGGCGTAGTGCAGCTGGATGCCCCACTGGCTGCCGTCGCCCAGCAGTTGTTCGAAGCGCGGCGTGTCCTGCGGCGTGCTGATGATCAGGATCTCGCGGATGCCGGCCAAGAGCAGGGTGGAGAGCGGGTAGTAGATCATCGGCTTGTCGTAGACCGGCAGCAGTTGTTTGCTGATGGCCAGGGTGGCCGGGTGCAGCCGGGTGCCCGAGCCGCCGGCGAGGATGATGCCTTTGCGTTGCGTCATGGTGGGGTGGTTCGCTTCCGTGGGGTCAAAGGATTCGGTCAAAGGATTTCGCGCAGCATGCGGGCCACGCCGGTCTGCCAGTGCGGCAAGCTCAGGCCGAAGGTGTTTTGCAGCTTGGCGGTGTTCAGCCGCGAGTTGTGCGGGCGCTGGGCCGGTGTGGGGAAGGCGCTGGTGGCCACCGGGTCGATGGCGTCCGGCGCCACCTTGAGTTCGACACCGGCCTGGCGCGCCTGTTCGATGACGAAGCGGGCGTAGCCGTGCCAGCTGGTTTCGCCAGCGGCGACCAGGTGGTACAGGCCGAACTTCTTGGGATCTTGCTGCACGACGCGGATGGCGTGGGCGGTGACGTCGGCCAGTAGCTCGGCCCCGGTGGGGGCACCATACTGGTCGTCGATGACGGTCAGGCGTTCGCGTTCCTTGGCCAGGCGCAGCATGGTCTTGGCGAAGTTGCCGCCGCGTGCGGCATAGACCCAGCTGGTGCGGAAGATGAGGTGGCGGCGGCAGTGCTGGGCCACAAGCTGTTCACCTTCGAGTTTGGTGCGGCCGTAGACGCTCAGCGGGCCGGTGGCGTCGCCTTCGGCCCAGGGCGTGTCGCCGCTGCCGTCGAAGACGTAGTCGGTGGAGTAGTGCACCATGAGTGCACCGATCTGCGCGGCGGCCTGGGCCACCACGCCGGGCGAGGTGGCGTTGAGCTGGCGCGCGAAGTCGGGCTCACTCTCGGCCTTGTCGACGGCGGTGTGGGCCGCGGCATTAACGATGACGTCGGGGCGCAGCTTCAACACCGTCTCGGCCAGGCTTTCGGGCCGGCCGAAGTCGGCGGCGTATTCGGTGCTGTCGAAGTCGAGCGCGACCAGTTCACCCAGCGGTGCCAGGCTGCGCTGCAGTTCCCAGCCGACCTGGCCGCCTTTGCCGAAGAGCAGGATCTTCATGCGGGGGCCTTGTCCATGGCGGCTGTGGCGTATTGTTTCTCGACCCATTCGCGGTAGGCGCCGCTTTGCACGTTGTGCACCCAGTCGCTGTTGGCCAGGTACCACTCCACGGTCTTCTTGATGCCGGTGTCGAAGGTCTCGGCGGGCTTCCAGCCGAGTTCACGCTCGAGTTTCCTGGCGTCGATGGCGTAGCGCCGGTCGTGGCCGGGGCGGTCGGTCACATAGCTGATTTGTGTGCTGTAGCTGCTGCCGTCGGCCTTGGGGCGCAGTGCGTCGAGCAGGGCGCAGACGGTCTTGACGATGTCGATGTTGGGTTTTTCGTTCCAGCCGCCGACGTTGTAGGTCTCGCCCAGCCGGCCGGCTTCGAGCACGCGGCGGATGGCGCTGCAGTGGTCCTTCACGTAGAGCCAGTCGCGCACCTGCATGCCGTCGCCGTACACCGGCAGGTTTTTACCGGCCAGGGCGTTGACGATCATCAGCGGGATGAGTTTCTCGGGGAAGTGGTAGGGGCCGTAGTTGTTCGAGCAGTTGGTGGTCAGCACCGGCAGCCCGTAGGTGTGGTGCCAGGCGCGTACCAGGTGGTCGCTGGCGGCCTTGCTGGCCGAGTACGGACTGTTGGGCTCGTAGGGGTGGTCTTCGGTGAAGGCCGGGTCGGTGGCCGACAGGCTGCCGTACACCTCGTCGGTGGAGACGTGCAGGAAGCGGAACGCGGCTTTTTCGTCCGCCGGCAGGCCGCTCCAGTGGCCGCGCACAGCCTCCAGCAGCCGGAAGCTGCCCAGCACGTTGGTCTGCACGAAGTCTTCCGGGCCGTGGATGCTGCGGTCCACATGGGATTCGGCGGCGAAGTTGACCACCGCGCGCGGGCGGTGCTCGGCCAACAATTGGCTCACCAAGGCGCCGTCGCCGATGTCGCCCTGCACGAAGTGGTGCCGGGCATCCCCCTGCAGGCCGGCCAGCGTCTGCAGGTTGCCCGCGTAGGTGAGCTTGTCCAGGTTGACCACCGGCTCTGCGCCCACCGCCAGCCAGTCGAGTACGAAGTTTGCGCCGATGAAGCCTGCGCCGCCGGTAACTAGGATCATGGTGTTTTGGGAGTAACGGGCAAAAGCCTGGGATTATCACATCGGGTTTTCCCCGGGCTGTAACCCAAAGGTATCGAACGCTTACATATTTCCCCGCGGACCGGGACTGACACAAGCCCATGGGATCCGCAGCGCCAGCCCTCATTCTGACGCTGTACACAACAATGAAGACAATTTAGAAGAAGACCCCTAAACCGTCTGCGCAGCAGCGCGTAAAGTCGGTCGCTGCAAACGGAAAATGTAAATCTGACCATTTTGGAGAAATCCCATGCCTTCCAAACCAACCGAATCCACGGATTCGCCCGAGTCGATCCAGCCCCCCGGCAAGTCTTCCTCCGGCGCGGTCAAGGACTCCGCGCAGCAGATCTGGCTGGCCGGCCTGGGCGCGTTCGCCAAGGCACAGGAGGAAGGCAGCAAGGTCTTCGAGGCCCTGGTGAAGGAAGGCCTGGGCATGCAACGCAAGACGCAGGCTGCCGCCACCGAAGCCACCAGCAAGATGGCCAGCATGGCGAATATGGCCAGCGGCCTCACCGCCCGAGCCCCCGGCCCCTGGGACAAGCTGGAGAACATCTTCGAGGACCGCGTAGCCAAGGCCCTCGCCAAGCTGGGCATGCCCACGGCACAGGACATGCAAGCCCTGGTCGCGCGGGTGGAAGAACTCGACCGGACCCTGCAGAAGCTGTCGGCCCAACCCACCACCGCCAAAGTCGCACCCAAGCGCCCCGCACGCAAAGCGGCGGCCAAACGCTGACTGGTCTTTTTACCCGCCAACCTAGCGCCATCCCTAGGTCCTCAATGGGCCCGCCTCGGTTAGAGTCGCCTTGAACACCAAAGAAGGCCCTCCATGGCGAAGAAGCCGCCACGTCGCACCGCGGAACGCATCCTGGAAGTCACGCTCGATCTGTTCAACCGGTTCGGCGAACCCAATGTGTCGACCACGCTGATCTCGGCCGAGCTCAACATCAGCCCTGGCAACCTGTACTACCACTACCCGGCAAAGGAAGAGCTCATCAATGCGCTCTTCGACCGTTTCGAGACCGGCCTGAACGAACTGCTGGGCGCCAGCGAAGGTGTGCAGGACGTGGAAGACGCCTGGTTCTTCATGCACACGCTGTTTGAGCTCATCTGGCAATACCGCTTCCTGTACCGCGACCTGAATGACCTGCTGAGCAACAACCGCCGCCTCGAACAACACTTCCAGTGGGTGCTGAAAAACAAGACCCAGGCCGTGCGCTCCCTGCTCGGCGGCATGAACCGCTCGGGCGCGCTGCACATCGATGCGCGCGAAGTGGAGGCCACGGCCACCAGCATGGTCGTGGTGTTGACCTACTGGCTCAGCTTCGAATATGTGCGCGATCCGCGCCGCGCGCTGGAGCCCGAAAGTGCCCAGCTCGCGCTGCTGCGCGGCGCCCACCACGTGCTGCACCTGCTGGTGCCCTATCTTGAGCCGCAGCAGCGAGAACATCTGCTGGGTCTGGTTTCTGCCTATACGCTGCAGCCCGGCTTGCAGTCAAATTCACCGGAATCATCCAACGCCAGGGAAGCAGCCTGAAAACGAACCGCGACGGCAAAACATCCAATCAGGAGACAGTCATGCCCAAATGGACCACGTTCCGCCACGCCAGCGACTACACGTTTACCGCAACCAGCGTCAAGAAGAGTTGGGGGCGCCTGCACATCGGCGACACCGAACCTTTGCCAAAGGACGCCAAGGTGCTCGAAGCCTGGGTGCTGTTTCATAACGGCGAATTCCAGCAGGCCGCCGAAACAGGTATCAAGGCCGGTGGCGGCGGCATCACCGTCGCCAACAAGGCCACGGCCATCTATGCCACCTACCTTGAGCCCAAGGAAAAAACCAAGCTCGACCTGTTCATGGAAGTCGCTGCCCGCGCCGAAGCCCAGGCCAAAGCCGAGCCCGGAAATCCCAACGCCTGGTACTGGCATGCCTACGCACTGGGCCGCTATAGCCAGGGCATCAGCGTGGCCAAGGCACTGGCCCAAGGGCTTGGCAGCAGGATCAAGGACTCGCTGGAGCGCACCATCAAGCTCGCCCCCAAACACATCGATGCCCACATCGCGCTTGGCGCGTTCCACGCCGAAGTCATCGACAAGGTCGGCGCCCTGATCGGCAGCATGACCTACGGCGCTAAAAAAGATGTGGGGCTGAGGCTGTTCCAGGAAGCGCTGCGCCAGAACCCCGTCTCGGTGATCGGCATGATCGAATACGCCAACGCACTTTTGATGCTCGAAGGCGACAAGAAGATGGCCGAAGCCACCAAGCTGTACGAACAGGCGGCGGCCAGCCAGGTCATGGACGCCACCGAGCGCCTCGACGTGGAATTGGCCAAGACCGAGCTCGAAAACTGAACCGGGCTCGGGTTGGCCTAACATGCGGCTTTCATCCTTGATGCACAGGAAGCCCATGTCCGATCTGAAAGCCGCATTCGATGCCGCCGTTGCCGATTCCCAGAACCTCAGCGAGCGGCCCGACAACGCCACCCTGCTCAAGCTCTATGCGCTGTACAAACAAGGCAGCGCGGGCGACGTGACCGGTGCGAAACCCGGCTTCGGCGACATGGTCGGCCGCGCTAAGTGGGACGCCTGGAACGCCATCAAGGGCACGCCGAGCGATGTGGCGATGCAGCAGTACATCGATCTTCTCGGCTCCCTGAACTAAGCCCCAACCCCAGTGTGCTCAGGCCCCGGGGTGCTCCCGGATTGAAAGCTGCCGCAAGGCCTGCGTTCGCTCGGCCTTGGGCAAGGCGGCCAGGCGCTTCACCTCGTCATAGAACCGCGGCCAGTCACCGCCTTCGCGCCTGAACAAGGCCTCGAAGGCCGGCACCAGGCTGTCGTATGCGGCTTGCACGCCGAAGCTGGCATTGTTGGCACGGTCCACGAAGACGTCGTAGCCGGCAAAACCCTGCCATGAAGCCTTGAGCACGGCGTATTCCGCGCGGAACTGCCGCATCGTTTCGGCTTTCATGGCAACCTGCGCCGGCGTGGGCTGTGCGTCGGGTTCTTTTTCGTCGGACTCCTTTTGCTGGTAGACGGTCTCCAGCCGCTCGCGCGTGGCCAGCATCAGCGCGTGGAATTGGCGGCGGCGGCCATCGAACTCGGCGTATTCGCGCCGGGCCGCATCGGAACCACGCGCGGCCAGCCAGCGTGCGCCGCCCAGCCGCTCCACGGTGGTGGCAAAGGATTCGTTGAAAGGGGTGTCGTCCTGCACATACACCACCTGGTGCGCAAGCTCGTGGAACAACATACGCGCCAGCTCGCCTTCGGGGTAACGGATGAAGGTGTTGAGCAGCGGATCGCCGCCAGCCCAGTTCATCCAGCCCAGCGTCGAATAGGCCGGCACGCCGTAGACGCTGGTCTCCAGACCTTCGGTGCCCAGTTCGCCAGCCAACGTCTTCGCGTCGGCCTCGTCGAAATAGCCCCGGTAGCCGATGCATCCGGTGACCGGGAAGCACCAGGTCTTGAGCTTGAGCGAATACGGCGGCGCTGCCACCACGTTCCAGACCACGGCACGGCGGTGCAGATCGGCATAACGGTGGTAGCTGGCGTTGTCGGGCAGGTGCAGCTCGGCGACGGCGAAGCTGCGCATCTGGCGGGCGAGCAACAAGCGTTGCTTCAGGTCGGCCGGGGTCTGCGCGTCGGCCAGCCACGCGTCGATGGGTTTGGCGGCTTGCAGCATCTGCAGGTGGCCGCGCGCGGACTGCAACAGGTAGCCGGTGTCCGCGCAGCCACCCAGCAACACAAGGCAGAGGCTGGCGACAACGGTCCGGCTTGTAAACGACACGGCGGCGGGCCGGAAGCCGGCCATGAAATGAAAGCCCATCAGTTTACCCAGTGCGGCAAAAACCCGCCTCGGTGTCGGTAAACACGGGCTTGTCCTACAAGGTTAAGCCGGGGGTCGGTTGACGATGGGGTAGCGCTTTGACAAGAATTTGGGTATGCAAAATCTCATACAAAAAATTGAGCATCAGCTGCAGCGCCTTCCCGTGCCGGTGGCGCTGCAGCTGCCGGCGGGCCAGCGGGTCGGGCCCAATGCCGCGTCGGTGACGCTGGCATTCAAGGACTGGTCGAGCCTGGCCACCATGGCGGCCGGCCAGATCGGCCGGCTCGCCGAAGATTTTGTCGAGGCCCGCGTGCAGATGCAGGGCCCCATGCGCGACCTGATGGCCGTGGCCGCCGGCCTGTTGCCGGGCAGCCCGGCTGGCGGCGCCAGCAGCGGCTGGTGGGCCAACATCCTGCGCCGGGCCCGCTCGCTGGCCGCCCATTCGCCGCACAAGGATGCGGAACAGATCCAGTTCCACTACGACGTGTCCGACGAGTTCTACGCACTCTGGCTCGACCCGCGCCGCGTCTATTCCTGTGCCTACTACCGCGACGCCAACATGACGCTGGCCCAGGCCCAGGAAGCCAAGCTCGACCACATCTGCAAGAAGCTGATGCTGCAGCGTGGCGAGCGTTTTCTGGATATCGGCGCCGGCTGGGGCGGGCTGCTGCTGTGGGCCGCCGAGCGCTACGGCGTAAAGGGCACCGGCATCACCCTGTCGAAAAACCAGCATGCCCATGTGCAGAACGAAATCATCCGGCGTGGCCTGCAAGGCCAGGTGGAAATGCACCTGCTCGACTACCGCGACCTGCCTGAAGAAGTACCTTTCGACAAGATCGCCTCGGTGGGCATGTTCGAACACGTGGGCAGCGCCAACATGCCGGCCTATTTCGGCAAGATCGAGCGCCTGCTGCGCCCTGGCGGCCTGGTGCTGAACCACGGTATCACCGCGGGCGCGCCAGGCCACGACCAACTGGGCGCGGGCATGGGCGAGTTCATCGAGAAATACATCTTCCCCGGCGGCGAACTGCTGCACGTGAGCCAGATCCTGCGCGAGACGGCGCAGGCCGGCCTGGAAATGGTCGACACCGAAAGCCTGCGCCCGCATTACGCCCGCACCCTGTGGGCCTGGTCGGACGCGCTCGAATCGCACCTCGACGAAGCCCTGGATGCGCTGCACGGCGCGGGAGGCGAAGCCGACAAGATCCTGCGCGCCTACCGGCTGTACCTGGCAGGCAGCGCCATGAGTTTCGAGCAGGGCTGGATCTCACTGCACCAGATGCTGTCGACCAAGCCCGACGGCAACCTGAACACAGGCAGCATGGTCGGCGCGCAATCGGTCTATCCGTTCAACCGCCAGGGCATGTACCGCTGACGCGCGGTTCGAGGCCGCATGCACAATGGGCGATCTCCCATCCATGCCAAAGCGCGAGACACCCATGCTCTACAAATTCAAATCCAAGAACGCCGCCGACGTGATCATGCTGGAGCCCAATGGCCGCCAGGTGCTGCAGATCATCGGCAAGCAGAGCGGCCCCTCGGGCATCATCCTGCCAGGCGAAATGACTGCCGCCATCACCGCACTGGAAGCCGCGATCCAGCAGGACGAGGCTGCACGACGCGCCGCGACGGACGAAGCCAAGTCCAAGGGTGATGACAAGGAGGCCCCCGGTGAATCCATCTCGCTGCGCCAGCGCGCCACCCCCTTCATCGACCTGCTGCGGCGCGGTGCCAGAGACGGGACCGAGATCGTCTGGGGCGCTTGACTGATCAGTCGACCTTCGCGCCCGAGACCTTCACGACAGGCGCCCACTTCTTCAGTTCCGAATCGATGAACCTGGCAAATTCCTGTGGCGTGTTGCCGCTCGGAATCGCGCCCTGGACCAGCAGGCTTTCCTTCACGGCTGGCGCGCTGAGCGCCTTCGCCACCTCGCGCTGAATGCTGTTCACGATCTCGGGCGGCGTGCCCGCGGGGGCGAGCAGGCCGAACCACGAGCTGGCCTCGAAACCCTTGAGCGCCGGGCCACCGGCCTGCTCCACCGTGGGCACGCCGGGCAACGCGGCCGAAGGCGTGGCGCTGGTCACGGCCAGCGCCTTGAGTTTGCCGGCCTTGATCTGCTGCATGGCGGACGGCAGGTTGTCGAACATCACGTCCATGCTGCCGCCCACCATGTCCATCAGCGCCGGGCCGGAACCGCGGTAGGGGATGTGCAGCATGTAGGTGCCGGTCATCACCTTGAACAACTCGCCGGCCATGTGGATCGAGGTGCCGTTACCGCTCGACGCCATGTTGAGCTTGCCGGGATGCGCCTTGGCGTAGGCGATGAAATCGGTCACGCTATTGACGCCCATGGCCTTGGCCTTTTCGGTGTTCATCACCATCACATTGGGCACGCCGGCCACCAATGTGATCGGCGCGAAGTCTTTCACCGGATCGAAGGGCAGCTTGTCGTACAGCGCCTTGTTGATGCCATGCGTGCCCACGGTGCCCATCAGCAGCGTGTAACCGTCGGGTGCGGACTTGGCCACGATGTCGGAGCCGATATTGCCGCCCGCGCCCGCACGGTTGTCGACGATGAAGGGCTGGCCGAAGGACTTGGTGAGTTCGTTGGCCACCACGCGGGCCAGGATGTCGGTGGTGCCGCCGGGCGCGAAAGGCACGACGATCCTCACCGGCTTCGTGGGATAGGCCGACTGCGCCTTCGCAGGCGACGAGAAACCACCGAACCAGGCGGCGGCAATGGCGCCGCAGACCAGGGAGCGGCGCAGGCGGGAGAAGACAACGGCGTTGTTCAAGGGGTGCTTTCGGGTGTCGGAGGGATGCTTGATGGGCATGAGGAAAATCTGCAACTGCCGACAGGTTTTTACCCTGCGAAGGCATGCCCCGCACAGCAGGGAAACCCGAAGCGGCATACCGGCCGCGACGGACAGCAAAAAACCCCGGGCCTTGCGACGACGGGGCTTGATGGGAGACCGGCACCAGACCGGCACAACACCAGCCTGAATGCGTTGCTAAATCAGTCGGCGTAAACGCCGGCGGCCTTGATGATCGGCGTCCACTTCGCGATTTCGGCCGCGACGAATTTCTTGTGTTCGGCCGGCTCGACGCGTTTGTCGTTCACCACCACGGCGCCCAAACCTTCTTCTTTCTTGATGAAGTCCGGGTCCTTCAGCGAAGCCTTCAGCGCGGTGTTGATCTTCGCCAAAATGTCGGCCGGCGTGCCCTTGGGCGCGTAGAGGCCATGCCAGATGGTGACTTCGAAGTCCTTCAAGCCCGACTCCTGCAGCGTGGGCAGGTCTTTCAGCGCCGGCGTGGTCAGGCGGTGCGAGGTCGTCACAGCGAAGGCCTTGACCTTCTTGGCTTCGATCTGGCTGGTGGTGTTGGTGGTCTGGTCACACATCAGGTCGATCTGGCCGCCGATCAGGTCGGTGATCGCTGGCGCCGTGCCTTTGTAGGGCACGGGCGTCATGTCGGTCTGCAGCGCAGCCTGGAACAGCAGACCACACAGGTGCGAGGCCGAGCCCACGCCGGCGTTGCCCAGGTTGATCTTGCCCTTGTTCTGCGCGATCCAGGCGGTCAACTCCTTGAAGTTGTTGGCGGCCATGCTGGGCTTGGTGATCACCGTCATCGGCACGTCGTTGACCAGGCCCAGGTATTCAAAATCGCTATCCACCTTAAACGGCAGATTGCGCACCAATGCCGGCATGGTCGCCATGCCGATGTGGTTCAACAGCAGGGTATAGCCGTCGGGCGTGGCGCGCGCGGCCTTTGCCGAGCCGATGGAGCTGCCCGCGCCGGCCACGTTGTCGACCACCACGCTCACGCCGCCGAACTGCTTGCGCAGGGCTTCGGCCAAGTCGCGCGCGACGCGGTCGGTAGGGCCACCGGCCGCGAACGGCACGATGATGCTGATGGGTTTGGTGGGATAGTCGGCAGCGTACACACCCGACATGGCCGCGGCCAACATGGTCAATGCCACAACTTGCTTCATCATCATCTGATCTCCTGGAAAATGCGCCGATGTTACCGGTGGAACTGTAGCCGACCATCAGGGAAATACGTACAGCAGCCCCAGGGTTTACGTGGAGAAATCCGACATCTCGCCCACGCCCTCACTCGTAGCTGCGCGCATCCTCGATCACACGGCCGTCGTTCGGCAGGCTGCCGGGCGCCACCAGCACGATTTCGCCGCGCAGTTTGGTCACCTCGCGCACCGCGTCGCCGATGCGTTCCGCCAGGCCCTCGGGCATCTCCTGCGCTTCGACCAACAGTTGCATCCGGTCGTTGGCCATCTCGCCACTGACCACCAGCCGGGCCTTGTGCACCTGCGGAAAACGCCGCACCACTTCGGCGATCTGCCCCGGGTGCACGAACATGCCACGCACCTTGGTGGTCTGGTCGGCACGGCCCATCCAGCCGCGGATGCGGGTGTTGGTGCGGCCGGTCGGGCAGGCACCCGGCAACACGGCCGACAAGTCGCCGGTGCCGAAGCGGATCAGCGGGTAGTCGGGGTTGAGCGTGGTCACCACCAGTTCGCCCACCTCGCCGTCGGGCACCGGGTCGCCGGTGCCGGGCCGCACGATCTCGACGATCACACCCTCGTCCAGCACCAGGCCTTCGCGGGCCGAGGTTTCATAGGCGATCAGCCCCAGGTCGGCCGAGGCATAACATTGGTAGACGTTAACGCCACGCGCGGCAAACCAGTCGCGCAGCGTCGGCGGGCAGGCCTCACCCGAGACCA
>Ga0307514_10005779_pt1 | contig 10930 bp, 8 predicted proteins | sample 16_EM_MG_FD_203088 | JGI IMG/M metagenome (GOLD analysis project Ga0307514, IMG submission 203088) | Populus trichocarpa ectomycorrhiza microbial communities from riparian zone in the Pacific Northwest, United States - 16_EM | ecosystem: Host-associated > Plants > Roots > Unclassified | place... | reverse complement strand
CCACGAGCCCCCACCAATTAGGATTGCCGTACCCATTAGCAGCAGCATATTTGGATCCAACTGTGCCACAGCAGAAGTGGTTACCACACTGGTGGCAACTTCAATAGCATTCCGTCTGCTTACAGTGACAGAGGTGAGGTGGTTGGCGTGGTGTTAGAGGTGGGGCCACTTGCCGGAGCGGTAGTACCCCCGATGACCTTCTGAATGGCAGAGACAGCTAACCCCGCTGCAGAATTTCCTAAAAATCCATATATGCAATCGATACCCTTAACTAATGCTGCTTTCGCGTTGGGGCTGGTGCGCTAAACTGGAGCTCGTTTGTTGGGAGGGGGAGTTGGATGCTTGAGGGTTGGTTCTCGAGTTCTCCAGAGTGGTAACGAGGTGGTTCATGGCATCCGTCTGTCCGCGGATAGCGTCGACCATCGCCTTTTGAGTGTTGTGTACATCAGCCGTGACTACAAGTAACAGGTCAGCTTCACACTTCCGTTTCCACATCCCAGGGGATCATAGCTTACGAGAAACCATCGCCTGCGTCAAGCCTGCTATGGTACCTTCTGAAGCTCTCAGCTTTAGGCCTGGGCAGGAGGCGAGATGTCTCGAGGCTTTTGTGAAAATTTTTCATGGTTGCCCCTGCATATCTGTGTGTGAGACAGTGTGATATCTGCTAAAACGGTGTGACAGCCTATGTAATATTAAAGGCAGAGTGCCTTTTCTCCGCTGCATTCTAGCCTCAGGCTGCATTCTGCCTTTTCTCTGCTGCACTTTTCTGGCTTGATGTACAAAAGCCTCGAGACGTCTCGTGTCCACTGCCCAGGCCTAGTTCCGATGTCCTCTAGTCCCTCTCCCACTCCACCATTCTCACCACCATCTCCGCGCCCTTGGTTCCGCTGATTCATTATCGCCAGGTGTAGTCCGGACGACCATTTCTGAATCCTGTCCTTGTGCGGTCGGAGCCACCCCCACCAGTCGCTGCGCCCTTCGCCTTGTATTCGCCTGCCCTCGCCCTCCCCTCCACTCTTTCTGCTTCCATCTTGTCGCGGTGTTCCCAACCGCCGTATTTCACTTCCGCTTCCTCGGCTTACTCGGCTATGCTTTCGAAGCGGCCTTCCATCCTTCTGCACTTTTCTTGGATCTCCTCCAGCTCCCTCTTGGCTTTCATCACCTCCTCTCGCTTCCTCGCTCCTGCCGGGCATTCTCTGGTCCAGTGGAGTCCGTTGCACCTACTACACACTGGTCCCCTCTTGCCTCCTTTTCTCCGCGCCAATACTACGGTGTACTATTAAGCCTAAGGACAACAACCTAAGGCTAAGACGTTACGGCGTACAGCTCTTCCTTCGTTCGTGTGTTCGTGTGCTCGGATTTTGTGATGATTCGTCCCCCACAGAGGAGGGGCTTGGGAGAGACCCTGATAGCTTCAATCTGGCCAAGCCCGCTTCCCACTAGCTAGCTAGTCTGCTACGAGGGTGTTGTGCCAACCAGACTACTAGCTACCTATCTAACCTAACTACGTCGTGCTATGCTAAAAGGAAAAAACAAATGCTATGCTAATACCCGTGGTATAGTACCACCCCGCCGAGTGACTACCCTGCTCTCCTGCTGACTACAGTGGTGTCGAGTTATAAGAAACTTTGATATAAGAAACCTCGCTTTATCAGAAACGGTGCTCCGGTCCTGTCAATATTTGTATGGGAAAATAAGAAACTCTCGTTACAGGCGGTTTCTTAATGATTCGCTTAGTAATACATAGAGTTTCTTATATCAAACCTCCAGCGTCTATTAATGAATTCTCCGGAGGAGGCCATTCTGAATACCTACGAGCCTACTCCTGTCCATGAGTTCGATTCTGATGCAGATAACATCCAAGATTTACCTGTTATTTCCTATAAAACTGCATTGGAAGGCCTTGAAGCCCTCGGTCTCTTTCGTCTCCAAAATCCCCATGTCAATTCTCACTCGGTGAGGAAACAACACCTGAAATAGCTCCTGAATGGCGTTCCGCGCATATAAAATCCCTCCGACAGTGAAGATGCGAAGCGAAATAGGGCCTGAGGTTATGAAGTGCAAGGACTGACTAAGTGAATATATGGTATATGGACTAGTACTTGAAAAGCGATATATAGTAAGCAAATACAGGAGGGGAGGAACTTACTCCATTGGCTGCAAGCAAGAGCCGAGTTTACAGGCGACTGTGGGGGTTACTATACCCAACCGGGTAACGATCAATTACTAGGATTGCAACCCGATCTGGCGCGACATTGAATAGAGTGATTTATTCACAGTATCCAACTATCTCATGGAATCACAGCGTCTATAGGCTAATTACAGTCTCTTAATTCGATTATGGCATCGACAGACCGCTCAGAGTTGCCTCGAACTCACTATAACACTTATAACCTTTGTAGAGTCTAAAACCCCCCCCTCTATTCCGAATGCCTCTGCCTCGGCCACTCTTCACTCCACCTGGCTGTTAATAGCAGGAATAGACTCCTTATGGTCTCTTATACAATTATCATAAGCATAGTGTATAGGCTAACTTCATGGATATACTGTATGCATTATAAAATGTCAAAACTACTATCCAATAGTTACACATCTAACTCGGTATGATATTTTCTACACTGTAAGAGCCTTGACTGAGAAATTCTCATGCAGCAACGTTCTTAAGACTTCCAAGTACCCCTGCACAGGGTTCTTGAGGTCCTAGCTGTCCCAATAGCATTTACCGCTGTTGGCTCTTTGGTCAAACTTAATGACAACCCTTTACCCCCTACAGCAACAGCATCTGTAATCCAAACTCTTTCATGGCCCATACAGGCTTGATAGGTAGCTGGCAATGCCTTTAAAATATTCTGCAACTGCAGTGAGCTTATATTTGATATATCCCCTTCTTCAAACCCACTCCAATCGTTTGCAATAGCTAATCTATATTGTAGCCCTGCCCTCACCTGTAGATGTAGCACAAGCAATCTCATAGCTTATATCCTCATACCTGTTTGATGGAGGGCTCAAGACACTTTGAAAGGGTTTCACAGTCCCACTTTACATGTGCTTGTAGGGCATCCCTACTGTCACTACCTACTCTCCTCTCTCACTCAGTGGCTAGTAACAATCATAATAGCTATGGTAAAGCATTATACAGTATTGTAGAGCATTATAGTGCTATCTTTTATCATACTCAATGGATTCTTGAGCATAGTATAACTATATCAAAGTGTATACTTGAACTTTGTTTATATGAAGATAGAAAAGTCTCAAGACAGAAGAGGAGATTGAAGTAGAATATCTTATATGTAGCAAAGGGCTGAAATATAGCCTAGGCTAATATAAATGAAGTTCAAGAAAATCAACTGTTTGTGCAAGGCCATAGGCATGACTCCAGTAAGCCTACAAAATTACTATGTACAGTCAAGTAAGAAATTTATACATGATAGTAAAGAAGTTTTGGTTGCTATGTATTGTATGAGATTTATAAGGATGATATCTTGGGCTATCTGGTGGTTGTTCCAATTGCGGATATATAGAGAATTCCCTGTTGTATACTATTTGTCAATGCATTTCCCTGGTAAGCAACCAGTATGGGTCTAACTTATACTTACTTCCAACTGGATATTGCATATTCCAAACTGATGACATGGTTTACATACAACTTTAAAACCAAGATGGGCGGCAATACCCCTCTTAGCAATTCCCAGAGCATTTTGTGTTTCTACAAAGAGGGAGACACAGAAGTACTCAGGAGTAGTTCTACTGGAGGAGACTTTGTACAAATAGCACCAGCGGTACGAAGAACCAATCGATCTAGTACTGTCATCACAAACTCCACCACTTTGGTATCGATTCCAAATTTGAGCCTTTCAATTAATATGCCTGTTCAGCCTGGACCCGATAACATGCCCAAATATCCTACAACCCTACCATGTATGGCAACCTGATTCCTCGCATTTTATTATCTACCGAGGAAGAACTTCCGCTCATATTGACTTGCAAACAGTTTCCTATCAACCTTTGTTTTTCATTGTCTGTCAACAAGTCACAAGGGCAAACAATAGGTATGGTAGTAGGGTTGGATCTGCATTCACACATGGTCAGCACTGTCACGGGTAACTACCTAATATAACTAATCTCGCAGTCTTGCATCATGTTTCTCCTGTTTGTATAGCTAATGTATCCTGAGTTGTTAATACAATAAACATGTAACTGTGATCAAGCACCCTAAGCATGTTAAGTACCTCGAGCGTAAGCGAGATGGCAGAAACCCGTAGAGTGCGGAAAGCGCAGAGCCACTCAGACCTTGGCTCAGCAGCTGTATTCCAGCTCTGTTGCAATAGGCTTCTTCTTCTCACGGTCGCTTTCTGAGATGGTTAATTCTAATTAATGTAAGGCATAATTAGAGACGATGATAGCTCCGAAGATCCCGTCTCATAGCCGATGGCTCCATAGACGTATAGACTCAGAAAAAAAAAGCTTCCGAAGATCAAAAGAACAAGTCTACCTACAGTAAAGATTTTTTAGGTTTTAAGGTGGCTATAATAACCCCCCCTTTTGCACCGACTACCACTCCACCAATTCTTATCAGAACAGTCTAAAACTCACGATATGCCTTCTCAGGATCAACCTGCTATAGAGGGTGCCGAGTGCGTGTTGCCTATTGTGATAATTCAAACGCAAACCTCACTAGAATAACCACCTATTTTGAACGGCAATTGCCCCTAGTAGAAATTCTGTTCGCTACCGAGATTTGCACTGGCTGCAAAATCCCGCTTACTAAGGATTACCGGAACACTTAACAGGAAACCTTGCAAAATCCCTCCCATAGAGCCTACCTACGGTAGCAGCTGATTTATAGAAGGGTGTTGATCGTACCTATATACCAAGTTATACAATGCATGCGAGAAGGACGCAACTAGAGCCAAACGGAAAGCCAATAAGAGAGCAAGCAGAGCTCATAGAGTGGAGAGCGCAGATCTTGACTAGGAGCGTCTAAAGCCACGTAAGAGCGTACTTACATGCTGGGGGATTTTGTAGAGTATAGTGCACTGCATACTGAGACTAGCCCAAATGGGCCTTGGTCCGTCGCCACGATCTTGCAGAAGTAGGGCTCTCGTTAAGCACAGGTTTACAACAGTCACACTTTGGCAACCACAATCTATGGGCTGTTTTTCCTTTCTCTCTTTTCTTCTCTTACCCCTCCTCCCTACTTTCGTTATCCTTTTCTTTTATCTTTCCTGAACCAGAGGAAAGGACGGCGGGGGGTGGCGCGGAAATTCGGAGGGCTTGGGCTGTTTTTCCTTTCTCTTTTTCTTTTCCCTCCCCTCTATACTTTCGTTATTCTTTCCTATTATCTTCCCTGAACCAGAGGAAAGGACGGCGGGGTTTGGCGCGAAGATTCGGAGGGCTTGGGCTGTTTTTTCCTTTCTCTCTTTTTTCTTTCCCTACTTTCGTTATTCTTCCTTTTATCTTCTCCTCCATAAACACAACGACACACACAACACAACACAACGACAACACCATCCCTTTAGTCGTGATATCTACATATAAAAGCCATGGCTAAGGTACTGCACGCGCGATGACTGTGGTTAAAGTTGCTGGCAAAGTCTGGTCGACTGGCTGGAGGTATTATTAGGTAAGAACCCCCCAAAGCAATTTGACCTACAATCAGTAATAAATAACTTTCTATGGGGTTAGGATGCTAGGAATGCCCAATCCGAGATGAATGACCTTACGAACAGCATTATGGCTCTGCAAACTGCATTTCAACAAGTTAGCCACTTGGTGAAAAGTCTTGTTGCCACCAAGCTGATTGCATTGAAGCCCCCTCGAAAGTAGCTCTTTGGAACTTGAAAAGGAGTTTAGCCGAATTCTTCGGAATTTACAGCCAGCACTATGACAAATGACAGCGAAAAAACCGCTGAGACAGGTTGAAGGGGCCATTTCAAAAGGCAGATGTGGAACAAATTCTTCAGTTAGTTGAGCGGCATAAATCAAATTTGACTTTTGCCATGAATTCTGACCAGATGTAAGAGCCTATCTCGACTGGAGTCATAGTATATGCTAATATCTATACCTAGGATGGCTGTTACTCAAACTGACAATCGAGTGGAGGAAAGTGACCACTATTGACATAAATCGCTCAGTATACTAATTTGTGGTACGTATACAGTCACTGCAACAAGGCACAAACATTGCGATGTTACTACGCGCTGAAAGTGCTGCCCATAACGACTGGCTCCGGCAACATGAGGATCGTTGTTTGCAAGATACACGAGTAGAGCTCCATAAGCAGATTATGGACTGGTGTGACAATCCGAACGGTAAATGCATCTTTTAGCTTCACGGAATGGCTGGGACTGACAAAATCCATATTCTTATGCCCAGGCAAATCCCCAATTTCTCGCACAATTGCTCTAGAGCTAGGTTGTTTATCTATGTTTCAACAACGCTTCGATTTATTCAAGATGGCATAGCTGGTCCTGAAGAAACACTCTCTTTGATTCTTAGTGCAGCCAAGTCATCCCTTGTCGGCAACAGAGCATCTTGATAGCATATATGCAACACTGCTCCAGCACTCAGTTCTTTGAAAACAGGGTTATCAAGAATGTGAACAATTAGCAGGACGGTTTAGACAGGTAGTTGGATCCATTGTAGTAACGTTTCATACTATGCCAGCTAGAAATCTAGCACGGCTGCTTCCGGATACCATTCAAAATGGTTTCAAGAACTTTGGACTCTTTGCGCTCTGTCAAGCTAGCCTGTCCGATCATCCCATCTACCCTCCACGACTTCCTACGGGACCCTCAGAGATGCAGCGACTCTCGATTTCAGATAGGTGAGAAAGAGAGACATACCAGCCTATCCCGAAAATGGAGCTTATATCTCTGCTTCAGGAAAATATACGTGATCTTTGGGGGCCAGGAGTTCCGATTACTGAGATTCTATCACAAAAGCATTCCACCATACGTTCAATACGCATGCCATTACTGGTTTGATCATGGGCGGCTTGGGAATCTAAGAACACATCAAGACTATGTGGCAATTTCTTGAACAACACTTGCTTCATTGGTTGGAGGGACTTGGCTTAATCGGAGAGGTATCAAATGGAGCTCATATGATAATAGCTCTAGAGGAAATATTATCTGTAGGTTGCAATGCTCATTAGTTTATACAGAGAATAGTATTGACCTGAAAACAGGGACAATTGGGGGACTATGATCCAGGACTGTTGGGACTTGCCATACGACGCCAAACGGTTTGTATTGCACATGGGGTCAATTATTGAAATGGCACCCCTTCAGGTCTACTATTCGGGACCTTTGTTTACCCCAGGATCAAGCCTGATTCGAGGAGGATACTTCAAAGATATCCCTTGGGTTACTATGGAACCCAAAGCAGCAGATTGCTGTGTTTTCACACGATGGAAAGCTTATTACCTCTGCATCCGAGGGCGAGGCGGTTAGATTATGGGATACATCATCAACAGGAAAGCAATGTGGAGTTTTTTGAAGGTCATACCAATTCAGCCCACTCAGCTGTGTTTTCACCCAATGGAAAGCTTGTTGCCTCCGCATCCTGGGACGAAACGGTCAGATTATGAGATGCTACAGAAAAAACATCCATAGCAGTCATAGAAACTCATGACAACACATCAAGATGAAGTTTTCTAATGACGGAACGCATCTACATATGAGTCACGGCACACGGCAGCTCAAGTCATCTCTTCACACTAGTACCACGTTAACTCATTCCCTGTATGTTACTGACCAGCGAACCACATGCAACATGAAGAAATTGCTGACCATCCTGTTCTGCAGTATATGTCACTGTTAACCCTATTGTCATTGGATCTGCCTATGGTAGAGTTTATTTTAGTATCTATTGATTTTACTGCTCTCCCGGCTGCATATCTCCAGTCATATGCTGTCACAGCAAGTAAGGGTTCCTTGGATATAAGTTCCCTTGTTGGCTGTTGATGAACTAATTCACTGGTTGGTGTATTTTAGGTGCAAGTTAAATCAATGGAACCGCAGTTTTGGTAGATAGTCTGGGCATTGGGTGTTGGTGTGTTTTTGTGTGATGATTTGGATATGAGCAACGCAGGAGTTATGTGAATACCTACTATAGGGTTAGGGGAGGGAGGGGAAAGAGGACGCAAATTTCCTTAGTTATTCACTCTGTGATTAGCTCTATTTGTACTTCAACCCAGAGCCAAAACTCACATTCCATGAGCGACAAGAGCAGGAATATTACTTTCACATAGCTCGAGATCTTGGTCTCACGGGTCATCCACCTGCCCATACAGCCAGCCAGGCCGCCATATATGGTGAAATTCCCAAGGGCTGACTTTTCCTAATCAAAATAAAAAATACGGAAATTATCTATAATGCCACCCGTTTGCCAAGCAAATGTTTACAATGCCACAGAGCTTTTATAATGCCACGGAGCGGGGACAATACAACACAACACAACATACATAAGGTAACAAGTTGCATTTGCGCTGGGACAAGATCTATGTTTACATCTTTTGAAGACTTTAAACATGCTATGGAAAAGTGGGCCATTTTGTCCTTTTAGAAGATCGAGAACTACCTCTGCTTAAATGCTAGATTCTATTTGACATAAGCTTATGGGCAATACGATTTAAGACCGCTTACCCCATATGACTAATCCACGACAGCATATCCCACAAATGCACTCCCAAGTTGAGGGTCGCATTGGAGAAACTAATGGAACAGTATACCTAGTCCATCCAGAGAACCGGACGTGTGGATGCCGTAGCTTTCAAGATGAGGATTCACCTTGCAGTCATTCACTTGCAGCTATCTATGCAACTCATCAAGCTCCCATTGACTTCATGCCGATCTAACTTCGTCGTACTACATACCTTGGGATGTATGATCAAAACCTTCCACCTATTAGCCAAAGTAACTTTGACATTCAGGATGGGGATCAGAGCATAGCACCAATCGCTCGTACTTAGAAAAGAAGATCACGGAAGCAGAGATTGCGTGGTGGTGAAGTAAGAATTCGGAATTCTACATCTGGAGAAGCTGGGCATAACGCACACAGTTGCCGGCACTAGTACTCTCATATGCAAATTCTGTCACAGCTGCTTTATGTAGCTTGTTATGTAGCCTCACAGGCACCAGTCTCTCATATACCTATACCTTATCGTATAATTGTTATTATCCCGTGGCCCGCCTCATAGCCCAAGGCTCCCTTCGGGAGAAAGGCGTATAGACTCAAAAAAAAAAAATTATCCCGTGACATTATAAAAACCCGTGGCATTGTAAACATTTGCTTGGCAAACGGGTGGTATTATAGATAATTTCCGTAAAAAATATCACAGGAGGGCTTCTACCTTGAGAACGAATCATCACTACAACTAGAGCCGTCAATTGATAACCAAAGCCATAAAGTAAAGAATAGGTACCTGTGGTGTTGCAACAAGGTATATATAACGTTTGACTTAGCGGGCTCGGTCTGGTGTCAAATGCCGATTGGGGCTTGGTTATGGATTAGTAATATACTGTACATCACAGGTGCACTCATCATGCAGTTCGGTACGCGTACGCTTACGTATTTTTATTAGGCCTTACAAGCACGATTACATGTGTCAATCGCGGTGACATGGCGAAAGGGGGACACACAAGGGTAGCGCATAACAGGATAGGGAGGCTTTGTGTTGATTTTTGATTTTTGCTATCTGATTACCTATATCTTTAACATCTAGGGTCTATGAAAACACAGTGAGAGTACCACAAATACTAGTATCGAACTCAGTGCTCATGATCAACTCTTTGGATTATGCTTTCTATGCACTTGCCTAGCTATGGTCCCAGTTAGCAATACGGTATTGGAGGATAATAATTGATATGGAGATCACGAAATTAGTCGACTTTCGCGATTCTAGAATCACTTGATGCAGCACCTTTCTCATTTGTGTAGTGGTGAAGCTCACACTATTTCACTTACATATACTCATGAAGTCGCCGGTAAAGAGATCAAATGACTTGCTGTTTAATTACGCCAGGAGCTAGAGCCAGAATTTCTTACTATATTCGAGTGGTGATGTATACAGTAGCATGCGCAGGGTCAGTGGAGAGAGAGCCACAGGTGGATGCATATGCATACAGAGTACGCTCGATACAAGCATATTATTCAGACAAGAGGAGATATTCTTGTATCTTACATCTGGTATGCTTATATCGAGAGTACTCTGTATGAGGAGTACATACATCGGATAATCAGATAAGTAGATCAAGCCGTATGCGCGCTTTGCTTTCCACCACTTCACTCAATGCAATGGGGTTCTTTTTTATATATATAGAACCTGTATTTCTCCACCATTATTCCCCGCGCATAGGGCTAAATTAGGGTAAGTTCAAATGGTACCAGTGTACAGGCAAACCTTGCTATAAGGAACCCCGATATACGGAAAAACCCTGCTATATGTACGGAAGCCCCGCCACGGATTGTTTCTGCACACACAGCTATTTCGCCCTCGCTATAGTGAAAAAAGGGCTATAGTGAAAGTGAAGTGCCTTGTGCAATTTATTAATTTAGCTACAGGTAAAAAATACTTGATATAATGAAATCTGCGACAGGGTGTAGCAAAATATAAGAGTGCAACTAAGCGCTGAAGCCAACTATCAAGCTGGGATTGCGTCTTGTGTGCATCTAGGTGCTGAATGAGAGATCGTTGAACATGGGAAAGAGATTTTATGGGATCAGAAATATTAATCTCAGGAGAAGACTCGGGTACAGCTGGAAGTGAGGAAACTGAAAGTGATTGAAAGTACAATGTAAGGTCTTGCAGAAATGTAATAGCTGTAGCATTGGTATTGGTATAGATACCATGTTGCCTTCATCCGTAGACTCAAGATCATTAGCTATGCCAGTAGAAGATGTTAGGCCAGCATTAATGCATTCAGAT
>Ga0307514_10005778_pt1 | contig 10930 bp, 11 predicted proteins | sample 16_EM_MG_FD_203088 | JGI IMG/M metagenome (GOLD analysis project Ga0307514, IMG submission 203088) | Populus trichocarpa ectomycorrhiza microbial communities from riparian zone in the Pacific Northwest, United States - 16_EM | ecosystem: Host-associated > Plants > Roots > Unclassified | place... | reverse complement strand
TGAACCCCTGTACTTTGGGTATAACATTGGTGAAATTATGTTTTTCAATTCCTGTTATGATGAGATTTCATGTAGCTCTGTTTACATGTGTGGCATTTAGAAGGGCCTTTTTTTCCTGTGTTTTTTTTCTATGCATATCAAGCATCTCTGAAGTGTTAAGAAGCTGATTTCGGCTGCTTGTGCAGGTCATACCACAAGAGCAGGTTGACATTCAGACTTCAATTTTAGCTGAGCTCCAAAAAAGGGTTGTTAAAGCAGAAGTAACAGTTGCACAAAAGGAGGAGGAAAATGCTGCACTGAAAGATCAATTGCAACAGAACGAGAAAAGATGGTTGGATTATGAGGCAAAGATGAAAGCAATGGAAGAGATGTGGCAAGTGCAAATGGCATCATTGCAAGTGAGTTTCCTTGTTAATAGTATACGCGTAACTAAGTGCATGCATCATATGCTTTATTGTGGTATGTATAACAGGAGCTTAAAAAACATTTTAAGAACTTTGGAGAAATTAATTATAAGTTATGGCTTCTATATTGAACTGTCGTTGTGTTTCACTAGATATGTAGACTAGGTAGTGTTAGATTGTCAATCGAAACTGGTTTGAACATGTCCTTGTCTATATTAGGCATGTTGGCTGTCCATGATGATCTGCTAAATAAGCAAGGGACTGCCAATGATCATTAACTTTAGCTGGTTTAGTCCCACTATAGAACCATGAAAGGTTGAGGAAATGTAAAGTATGATCACGTTCTTGAAGTGAGCTGTGTCTTCAATCTTGAAATGTTGATTGACTAACTTCTCATTGGAAACCAAGAGAAGTTGAGAAGGCTACTTCAATTAATATCTTCTGATGAATGATTCAATGGCTGAAGTGTTAAAAGTTTGTTGATGATTGGGCTCAAGGCTCAGATCCATGTCTTCATAGGAGATCAAAACCTTTCTTCTACTTTGTTACTGATCCTCCCCACTGTGATCCATCTCAAAGCCAAGAGTTGAGATTTTTTTTTTTTTTTGTATGTGAGAAGCAATTTCTTATGGTTGCTGCTGTCAAAAGCTTCAAATGCAATATGTAGAAGTAAAAATGCTGATCTCTTATTAATATGTGTGCACAAAAACACACAAGCCTGGCAGGCACCCATAAAAGGGTGAGACCTGCACATACCTCATTAGTCATTGCCTGACGAGATATTCTTTGAATCTGTTGCAGACGAGTCTTGCTGCAGCCAGAAAGAGTCTTGCAGCTGACAACACTGCAGGCCAACCTGGAAAACTGGATTCTTCTACATCACCTCACTATTATGATTCTGAAGATTATGTTTCTACGGAATCTCGAACTCCTGGTGGGAACACTCCCAACATATTTGCGAATACCTTCCCTGATTTAAGAGCAGTGAGAGAGAATAATGGTCCTGTGCATGCAGTCAGCAATCTTACAAAGGAATTTGAGCAGCAGAAACAAAATTTTGACGACAATGTCAAAGCATTAGTTGAGGTAAGGGCTGGACAATCAGCTTCTAACATGAATCCGGATGAAGAGCTTCGAAGATTGAAACTAGGGTTTGAGACATGGAAGAAAGACTATAAGGTTAGATTACGGGAGACAAAGGCAAGGCTTCACAAACTTGGGCATGGAGAAGTTGATAGAAATCGTCGGAAGTGGTGGAGGAGATAGGCACAAGAGTATCAAAATGATCCAGTTTATAATGTGATCATATTTGATGGAGAAAGTTGAAGAGAGTACTCAAAGCAGCAATTGAGGAGCAAACAGTGCTTCCAAGAAGCTTCTTCGTTTCCAATTCTGGATGTGTTGCTTTAATTCTAGCTATGAAAACAGCAATTGGTGTTTATATTTCGTGAGGATAGTGTAGTTGGGGAAATTGTATGTCTACCAATTTTTGTTGCTTGGTGGAAGGATTGATGGTCATGTGAATAGCTAGCTGGGTTTGTTCCAGCCCCAGTTTCTTTTTTTATAGTTTAGGTTAGTTGTATATCTTATTATAATAGATGTAAGGACGAACTTTGTAGTACCAAGTGTGAAATATGGAATGAAAAAGTAATTTTTTTTTCCCTTGGAAGCATCATCACAGTTCTGTTCTACTTGCTGTCGTTGTTTTGTTCGTACAAATACAAAGTTCGTGTTTGGTAGATCCATTACTTGAATCGCTCAATGAGAAACACTGTTTCCCGTGTTTATTCTTAGTCTCTTGAATACCTATAATGGCTCTATCTTTGTTTTTTCGTCAGCGTTCCGAATATTTGATACAATAGCATAGCAGGAAGGTTTGTATAGCGCATGCCATGCCTCTAGGTTCATCTTGTAAAGAAAACATTAACCCTTCACACAACAATTTACACCGGATCACACAACGAAACAGATTGTACAATTTACTCTGGATCCCAACGACAAAATCTTCAAATCTAGAAATACAGTAACCACGACAATCCTGGCAAGATCTTTCCATTGGAATCCGAGAAAGTAAATGTCAATTTATGACCCAGGCACAAACTTGGTGGCGTAGACCCAGGCGTTGTTGGCAACTGGGTTGTCAAGGTGGTCCAAGAGGTTCTCCAGGGGACCTTTTCCAGTAACAATAGCCTGAACAAAGAATCCAAACATGGAGAACATAGCTAGCCGGCCATTCTTGATTTCCTTCACCTTGAGCTCGGCAAATGTAGTTGGATCATCGGCCAGGCCAAGAGGGTCGAAGTATTGGCCACCAGGGTACAGGTCATTACCCTCTCCTACTCCAGGGAGACCATTGATGCGGAATCCCTCAACAAGGCCCATGAGGACAACTTGGAATCCAAGGACAGCAAGGATGCTTTGGGCATGGACAAGGTTGGGGTTGCCCAAGTAGTCCAAGCCACCTTCTGAGAAGATTTGAGCTCCAGCTTTGAACCAAACTGGTTCCTTGAAGTCTACCTTAACCCATTTCTCAAGGACTTCTGGGGTGATGCAACCTAGTGCTCCTAGCATAGCCCATCTGCCATGGATGACCTAAAAAATTGCGCTACAGTTTAGGGGAGCCACCAGCCCATCAATCCTTTATCCATTCGTAAAATATGTCTATGAATGCTTCGCAATATCACATAATGTACTGGGTGAGTAATATTTAAGTCACATTTTATATCAAATTCCATTCCATAAATGATTTTTCTAAGGTTATTATTCATCATAGAGAAACTAGTCATGATTTTTGTGACAAAAAGGTTACCTCAAGAGCTCTGTTCTTAGCAAAGGCCTCAGGATCAGCTGATAAACCAGCAGTGTCCCATCCATAGTCACCTGGGAATTCTCCAGTCAGGTATGAAGGAGTCTGAGCTGAAAAAGGTCCCAAGTACTTCACTCTGTCAGGTCCATACCACAACTCATTACCCTATCCAAAATGAACTTAAATATATTAGCCCCCATCCAAAAAAAAAAAACTAGAGAAGAGAGAGATAAACCTACCATGATGTATTTGCCATTTCCCATGGAGACAACATCTCTAAGAGGGTTAGCATTTGAACCCTTTTTGCCAAGAAATGGGGTGGGTCTTGCAATGGTGCTTGAGCTAGCAAGAGATGCCATTGTCTTCCAGACAATCCTTACTGTTTTTCCCTGGGTTAGAACTTAGTGATCTCTCTCGAAGAGCAGAAAATTGTAGTCTGGAAGCGTGTAGAAAGGAAGTGCTAAGCTTATATGTGAAGGAAAGCAAGAGAATCAGAAGAACGAGTGGTTAAGAATACAAGAGAACAAGTGGTGGTGGGGATCTTTGAGGTTTAAATCAACCAATGAGGAGGCTGCAAAGGATTTTAAAGTATCTCGAACTAATCTCCTTCTATCCTCGTATTATCTTGTATGTACTTCAGATAGTTTTGTTATTTTTTGGCCATGAAAAATCTTTTGCAACATTGCAACTACAATTCCTAGTTCGCATAGTCGCCATGCCCTGTTTGGAATTTTGATCCAATTAAAAGCTTGGGTTAATGGGTTTGATAAGTTATTATATTAATTCAGATTAATTATTTTTATTTTAAATAATATCATTTTAGATTTTTTTTTAATTTGGTGAAAGATGATTTAAACGAGTCTTAGATTTATAGGAGTTTGAACCTTTTTATTTTTATAGAAATTATTCAAGTTTCATGACGTAAACTATAAATTTGATGGATTAACTCGAGTTTTTTTTATTTTTTTATTAATTTTTTTAAAATTTATCCTTCAACATTAAATTGATTGAAAATTAGACTTTCTAATTATTTTGGTTGATTTTTATGAGGTTATCCCTGTATCATGACTCGGGTCATGAGTTCGGCTAGTTAACTTGGGTTGACTCGAATTGTTTTTTATGTCATTTCTTAATTATTTTTTAAAATTTTATCTTTCAACACTGAGTTGATTAAGAATTGGGCTATATAATTTATTTCAATTAGCTATTTATTGGGTTATCCAAGTCTCATTACCTAAATCATGGGTTTGACTTGTGAATCCGGGTTGACCACGATTATTTTTTGTTATTTTTTTAATTGATTTTTTTTAATTTTATCATTTAACATTAGGTTTATTTGAAATTGAGCTTCATAATTTGTCTTGATTTATTTTCTACAGGGTTATTATGGTCTCATGACTTAACATGCAAATTAACTCAGGTTGATTCAAATTAATCCAATATATTTTTGTCTCTATATTTAACAAGAAAATCTCATCTTGAATATTTATTTTGGATCGAACTATGTTTTTAATAGTCATCTAAGTTGCTTTTAGACCCACCAAGTTGAACGAGTCACATCAGATCATTTCATACATGATTTTAATTTCTTTCTAGTAGTAAAAAACATTAACAACTCTTTGATTTTTTTTCTCATTTTAAGAAGAAAAATATGATCTAACCTGCAACGTAGCACATATCATAGATCTAGATAACATATACTAAAAGAGCTTGGATTTTCACTTTAGCAATGTATACTGAAAAACCAATCACTTTTTCACTTTGATCCTTAAAAAATTTTAAGACTTTTTTTTTTTTAATTTCAAACTTTTTTTTTAACTTCATCCCCCAACATTGGTTTTACTATGTATAAAACTTTATAATTGTTTCAATTTTCTTTTTATAGAATTATCCTAGTCTTATGACTCAGGTTATGAGTTTTGCAGGTTAGCCGTGTTGACCCGAGTCAATTTTTTTAATATATATATTTTTTTAATTTTATCTTTTAACATTGAGTTGATTAAGAATCAAACTTTATAATTTTTTTCAATTAGCTTTCTATGAAGTTACCTCGGTTTCATGATCTGGATCACAAGTTTTACGAGTTAGTTGTGTTGACTTGGGTCATTTTTTGGTCAATTTTTTTAATTATTATTTTTTCAATTTCATCTTTCAACATTGGGCTGATTGGTAATCATACTTTACAATCTTTTTCGATTTTTCTTTGTATGAAGTTATCTCAGTCTCATGACTTGAGTTGCGAGTTTTGCAAGTTAGCTGTCTTGACTCGAGTTATTTTTCTGTCCACTTTTTATTTTATTTTTTTCAATATCATTCTTTAACATTACTTTATAATGTTTTTTGATTCATTTTCTATGAAGTTATTCTGATATTCTAACCTAAGTTTTGCAGGTTAGGTTAACTCGGGTTGATTCAGGTTATTTTTTTTTGTTTTTCATTTAGATCTTTAAAATTGGGTTGATTGAGAATTAAAATTTATAATTTTAATTATTTTATTTTTATGAAATTATCACGGTCTTATGACCCGAGTCATTAGTTAAGTCGGTTAACTCAAGGTTTTTTTTAGTTGGATTTTTTTAAAAAAATCTCATTCTTAAATACTAGGTTGATTCATGAGAATTAGGCTTTATAATTTATTTTGGTTTGTATTCTATGAGGTTATTCCGGTCTTATGATCCAGGTCACGAGTTTGGTCGGTTGATTCAAGTGTTTTTTTGTGTTCTTTTTTTAATTTCACCCTTCAACATTGGGTTGATTGAGAGTTGAGTTTTATAATTTGTTTCAATTTTTTTTATAAAAGGTTATCATAATTTTATAATCTATGCTTGACAGGTTAACTCATGTTGATCGATTTATTTTTTTAGTAGAATTTTGTTTTCAATATTATATTGATTGAGAATTGAATGTAATAAAAAAATTATTTATTTTTTATAGGGTTATCAGGATCTCATAATCTGAATGATAAATTTAATAAGTTAACGTGAATTGATTCAAGTCGATCTAAAATATTGTAGTTTTAATATTTTAAAAAAATACTATCAAGTTTAAAAAATAAAAATACTATCAAATTTATCACTTTCTTTCTGTTAATTTTTGTTCATTCTTAAAAACCGACTTTCTATCCTCCCTGATCCTTATCAAACATGGTGATAAAGGATAGAACAGGGAGGGAAAAAAACATTTAAGAGAATATTCTTTCTAATTCGTATGCTATCAATGTCTCCTGATTAGTCCTTCATGTGACAAAAGAAACCAGCGCGAGAGGCTAGCTTTTATTCCTCCACTTCAATATTTCAAAATTTCCCAACGGTCGAATTACTTGCCCCGTAAAAACCAGACTATTACCTTCCCACCTTCCTCACATAGCAGATCTCGACCGTAAAATTTCGGTATACCCCAACTAGTCCACCAATCCAACGGTGTATGACTCACTCAAACAGAGATCAAAGGCACCTGTCTTGTCACGTAAAATAAAAACACAGTCGTTTTAAGGCTGTCCACAATGGGAATTTTGTTAAAAAACAAAAAAGTGGAGAGAGAGAAGCCGATTAGACTGGAAATGGAGAGTTTGGGTTCTTTTCAAGAATTCAATAAAGAAACACGAACACTGTGATTTTTTCTTTGAAGAGCTCTTCATCACTTAAAAAGAATCCGTAAATGGCTCTTGTAAATAACGCCAAGGATCACTGGGCATTTCTGGTAAATCTCTCCTCCTATTTTCTAAGGGATTTTTATGGGGTTTACGAGTCTTTTTCTTCTCTTTGACAGGTTTTGATTGAAATTTTGAGGATTTTTGCCCCTTGAATTTGGTATCTTGGTAGTATCTCTGATAATGATATAGCAGATCTTTTATTTCTTGTATATTTTTAATCTTGGAACTTTATTTTCATTTTTTAGTGGATTTTTTTTTTCAATTTGATTTCTAGTAAATTTTTTTCTTGGTTTTTAGATTTCATGTGGAAAATTTGTTACAATATATATATGTATGTATGTATGTATATATATAATGTTGATTTTGGACTTAGCTGTCTCAACTGAATTGATTTGAGTATAATTTAGTGCAAACAATTACAGTTATTTAGTGTTTTTCCATCATTGGAATATCTTGCATTATATGGTTCGGAATTAAAATTATTGGATTTCTTTTCAGAATTTTTAGGCTCAGTTGATTCAAGTTTCGTTTCATTTTCACATTGTTTAATAGCCGCGGCTGTTTGTTTGCTAATGGTGGAGTTCATAATTTATCTGGATTTTAATGCATTCTTTAGGTACACTTTTTTTTTAATTTTGTTATGCTTGTTGATCAACGTTTAGGAAGAAATTGAAGCACCAATGTGGGTGGATTTCACAATAGAAGAAAAGTCTAACTACCAAGATGTGTGAGTTCCTCACTTCCTCTCTATGTTATGAACTACCATTAGAATTCCATGTTTTTTCAGAATTCGGTAAGAGAAATTCTGTATTTGTGATACCAATACGTTTCTTTTTTCCACATTGCAGAGATGATAAGTGGTTTCATACTAGCCATCCGTAAGCATCTTTATTTATATTTCTTTTTTCCATATTTAGCAGTGGGTTTTTGTTTGTGAAAATCTAAATTACAATAGTGATGTTCATTAACAACTAAAACAATATGATTACAGGTTCCACCAGTGTACTTCTCTCCGGTTAAAAGCTGCGTTTGCTCATTCTAGTGAGAGGAGTATGTCTTCAGATTTTGAGTTTAAGGGACCATCTTCCCCGAATATTCCATCCTCTGTCTCAAGATCAAGGGGAAAACATTATGCAGGCATGAAATGGGGAGGAGGTGAATGTGATCTTTCAATGAATAAGAAGCATCCAGTTAAGGTGTTAAATGATAAGTCTTCAAGGGTGAATTCAGAACCCAGTGATGAAATAAAACCAAAACTAAGCTTAGCAAATTCTAAAGGAACTTCTAGGTCAAAATTAAGTATGGTTTCTGGGAAGAGCTTCACTAGAAATGCTAAGGAAACTGATTTAAAAGCTAAATCCGGTCAAGGTGGTAGTGAAAGTAGTTTGAATTCTGGGATGGCTATGGTAAGTGATAGCAATACAAGTACTGTTACATTTGGGAGTGATCATCAAGCACGGCAAGGGAACATGGAAGTATTAAGTCGAGGATTTGATCACACAAGTGGGCTTCTGTCTGCTGTGAGGAATGGTCTTAGGAAAAGCTTTGTTACAAGAAAAGCATCAAGGGTGGAGATTAATGATGAGAATAAACAATTAAGAGATCGCAAGTCTTCATCCAGCAAATCTAGTGTTGGATCGTCTTTGAAACCTGGTCATGATGTCAAGAGCTCAACAATTACATTGATGAGGAACAAAGAACGAACTCCAGATAGCAGAAATGTGGCAAGGATGACTGAAGCAGCAAGGAAGAAAAAAAAAGATTCTAACATGTCCAAGACTTCGGATGTTCGAGTTAAGGAGAAGGTCTTTAATTCTAGGAAGGGAGCTATAAGTAATGTCTCAAAATCAGCTCCCCAAGAAGCTCTGAAATCAAAGGTTAGAATTAGAATTTGTACAAATTCAAGATATGTTGGTTACAAAACATTTTTCTAAGTACAGAAACTTTTGGATTTTTGACAAAGTATGTCTAAAATAATTTATTACATTCTATCTTAACACAGCAATAGATTGCCAAGATGAGTGATACTTTTTGTAGAACTTTTCATACATGACATCATAATGATGGGACAAGTTGAAATTGTTCTAAAATTCACAGGTTCAGAAACAGACCATCCGTGTAACAGCATTGGCCGAACATAGAGGTAACAAGCAACACTCGTTACCTGGTACTGCAAAATCTAAGGAGAAGGTAAGAGTTAGTAGGCTCAACAAAATGGTTGCCCCTGGAAAAGAGAATGTGATGGGAAAAATGTCCTTGAGCCAAAACTGCAGCAGAAGAGGGACTAAACTGAATGTGCCACAAAAGGGTGACAAAACGGTGTTAGTTTGACAAATGGTACAATTTGTTGATCATCAATTTTCTGTCCTCAACTTTGATTTTTTTTTCCCTGAAAATTGCATAGTCGTCTACGGACATATGAGGTTCTTCAGCAATTCATGAGGAATTTCTTTCTCAGGGAGTATTTCTTATTGGAATTGCATGCAGAGCTTTTAGTCCTTAAGTTCTATTTCGCAAGCGGTAAGCGTGTCTTTCTGTCTGAAAGGAATGGAATGTCTTTAAACAAGAACCGATGCAACATCCCTTTGAAGATGTCTCTGTTTTTCTGTCTGAAGATGTCTCTGTTGGATGGGTGTCATTTTTGTGGCTCTCTTTTGATTATTATTTTTTTGGTACTATATGCAATAGTTTTATACAATCTGATTTTTCAACATACTATCTAGCAGGGAAAAATCAGCAGCCCAGGCAAGGGGAAGCATCCAACAAATGCGATTCGGAGGGTCTACCTTCGATAAACAAGCATTGCAGGACAGTTTTTGTTTGTACATATATTGCCAACGTAGTCTCATTAACATAGAAACGTGGAATTTCATTCAAGCTTTACCAGATTCAGAGGCAAATTTTGTTATCATGCCTTTCTGCTGACCATGCCTGTGGCTTTCTTTCGTACAAGTGCTCTTTTATCTCAGGCTTTGTTATTTGAGCATATACGAATTGGTGGTCTCTCTTCCTTGCTTCAATTTCAACTAACAAGTACGGAAATTATTGGTCATGTTGACAATGTGATATCCAGTTTTTTGACACCTGCGTCAATCAAATTGATTTTTATTAAACGAATTGATGTTGTTATCTTGCAGTTTAATATATGGTGATTAGCCGCATTTTTTTAGCAGATAACTCTTTTAACAGGGTTTGAACTTCTGAGATCCACCAAGCTGTGTCATTTCAGTGATCTTGCAATTAAATCAAGTAACCCCTCTATTTCTAACATAAATTTGGAACGCACCAAGCTGTGTCCAAAGTTCTACGTTTTGGGGTATTATCAGTAGAACATTCGGTGCATAAAGTTCACCTCTCTTCCTCCTGCAAAGAAAATTAAGCCAGCAACCCCAAAAAATAAAATTTCAATAAGATTGGAAAGAAAATACATGATTAGGAGAATTCCGTAATGGTTTTTCTATACATCAGTGTTTACTGTTGTTATTTCCCAGAGCCCTTCATCATATCACATGTTTCATCCTCGTACAATATTTTCTGTTTCTTGGGTATGTTGTTTTAGACTACAGTGTTTTCCTGAATGGTCTTGATAGTGTATTATTGCTACATCCTTTCTAGATTATCACCGGGCACTCATGTTTGCATTTTGCCTTTTTACATTTTTGGCTTTAGGCAAAATGTTCAGAGACCATGAAACTGTTGGTATAAAGAAAGTTCTTCAAGATAAGAGGCATAAGAACCGTGAGTTGCGAACCACTCGAATGTTGTCTCTTCAAGGCATTGCTTCTTTCCAGCAACGAAGGATGTGCTTTATCTTAATCTGGTTTTTGAGTACGTTCCTGAATCTGTTCATCGTGTGATTAATTTATGTCGAACTTTATACATGTTAGATAAAGAGCTATTCAATTGAATTGGGTTTTTACAATGGGCTTCTAGCCCATGAAAATTGAAAGGAAAAGACTGCTGAGCTTCCATTTAATGGACTGTGATCCAAGTCCAATTCCACATTCATATTCAGTCCAATTATATTTGGGCTTCGCATATATTCTGGTCTCAAATTACAACTTGTTT
>Ga0307514_10005777_pt1 | contig 10931 bp, 9 predicted proteins | sample 16_EM_MG_FD_203088 | JGI IMG/M metagenome (GOLD analysis project Ga0307514, IMG submission 203088) | Populus trichocarpa ectomycorrhiza microbial communities from riparian zone in the Pacific Northwest, United States - 16_EM | ecosystem: Host-associated > Plants > Roots > Unclassified | place... | reverse complement strand
CGTGCGGCTGGATCGACAGGGTTCCGGTGGTGCACATCAGCAGCGTGTGCCCGTCCGCGGGCGCAGTGAGCATGGCCGAAACCGCGATGTTGCCGCCGGCGCCGGGCCGGTTGTCGACCAGCACCTGCGCACCGAGCCCCTCGGCCAGCTTCGGTGCGATCAGGCGCGCCACGACGTCGTTGGAGCCGCCGGGCGAAAAGCCGACCAGGATCTTCACCGGCTTCGACGGAAAGGGATCGGCCGCGAACGCATGGGTGGCGCACAGCCAAGTGGCGCCGGCGACGAGCCACGGCAGGAGTTTGGGAGGAAGCGATCGGATGTTCATGGCTGTTCCTGGTTCATTCAGACGACAAGTTCGTTGCGCGCCTGCGCAATGCGGCGGCAACCCTCCAGCAGCTGTTCGGTGCTGGCGGCAAAAGAGAGCCGGAAGTGCGTCGGCACGCCGTAGGCGCTGCCTTGCAACGCCGCCAGATCCTGCGCATCGAGCAGATGCATGACCCAGTCGTCGCTGCTGCCGATCTTCACCCCCTTGGGCGTGCAAAGGCCGAACAGTTCGCTGCATGAAGCAAAGATGTAGAAGGCCCCATCGGGCACCTGGCAACGGATGCCGTCGATGGCGTTGAGCGCCGCCACCACCGTGTCGCGGCGCTCCTGATATTCGCGCCGGTTCGCGGCAACGATGTCCTGCGGCCCCGCGAGCGCCGCGATGGCCGCAGCCTGGGCGATCGAATTGGGGCCGGACGTGCTTTGCGACTGGAGCTTGACCATCGCCTTGATCAGCTCCGAAGGACCCGCGCCGTAGCCGATGCGCCAGCCCGTCATCGCATAGGCCTTGGAGACGCCATTCACCGTGAGGGTGCGGTCCTTGAGGTCGGGCGCCGCCTGGGCCATGGTGGCGAACTCGACGTCGCCGTAGATGAGATGCTCGTAGATGTCGTCGGTCAGTATCCAGACGTGGGGGTGACGCCTCAGCACCTCGGCCAGCGCCTGGAGCTCGGCGCGCGTGTAGGTGGCGCCGCTCGGATTGTTCGGCGAGTTGAGCATCAGCCAGCGTGTCTTGCCGGTGATGGCGCGCTCGAGATCCGCGGGCCGCAGCTTGAACCGGTTGGCGGCCGGGCAGTCGACGAACACCGGCACGCCGCCGGCCAGCCGGGCGATGTCCGGGTACGACACCCAATAGGGAGCCGGCACGATGACCTCGTCGCCCGCCGCCACCGTGCACATGAGGGCGTTGAAGATCACCTGCTTGGCGCCGGTGCCGACGATGATCTCGCCCGGCGCGTAGTCCAGCCCGTTTTCGTTCCGGAGCTTGGCGGCAATGGCTTCCTTCAGCGCCGGCGTGCCGCCGACATCGGTGTACCGGGTCTGGCCGGCAGCCATGGCGCGGATGGCGGCCTCCTTGATGTGCCCAGGCGTCTCGAAGTCGGGCTCGCCGGCGGTCAGGCTCAAGATGTCCCGGCCCATGGCGCGCAGTTCGCGCGCGCGCTGGCCGGCCATGGAGCTGGGGGAAGGTTTGATGCGATGGAGCCGGGGAGCGATATGGAGCATGGGCGCAGTATCAAAGGCCATGCGCCCCGGCACAAACGAGAAATCGGAGGATCTGGGTATTCCTTTTTTTCCTGCGGCGCAGCGGGCTTACATTCCATTGGAATGAACTTCACCTTCAAGCAGCTGGAGGCCTTTCTCTTCAGCACCAAGCTCCAGAGCTTCAGCGCGGCGGCGGTGAAGCTGCACACCACGCAGTCGGCGATCTCCAAGCGCCTGGCCGAACTCGAGGAGTCGCTCGGCGGGACCCTGCTGCACCGCACGTCCCATGGGCTGGAGCTGGCGCAGGCCGGCCGCGAGCTGCTGCCGCTGGCCGAGGAAGCCCATCGCCTGTGGCAGCGCATCCAGCATGACATCAGCGTGGACAAGACGCTGCGCGGCACTTTCCGCGTGGGTGTGACGGAATTGATTGCAATGACGTGGCTCACGCGCCTGATCCAGCTGCTTCAGAAGCTGCATCCCCAGGTGACGCTGGAGCCGGTGGTGGACGCGGGGCTGACGCTCTTCGAGCGCCTCGAGGCCAACAAGCTCGACCTGTCCATCATGCCGGGCACCTTCTGGGGCCAGGCCTTCGAATCGATCAAGGTCGGGCAGGTCGACCAGGCCTGGATCGCGAGCCCGCGGCTCGGCATTCCGCAACGCGCCCTGGCGCCGCACGAGTTTGCCGACTATCCGGTGATCGAGCAGCCCGCCGGCGCTTCGAAGAACAAGTTCTACGAGGCCTGGCGCGCGGAGCACGGTTTCCGCTTCGGCAAGGTTCTGCTCACCAACAGCACGACGGTCCTGCGCGAGTTGACGATCAGCGGATTCGGCATCAGCCAGCTTGCGCTCGACTACGTCCGCCCGGACATCAAGAACGGTGTGCTGCGCGTCGTGAAGAGCGATCCAATGCCGCCGCCGCTGGTCTACAGCGCGGTCTATCGACGCGACAGTTCCAGCCCCGCACTGGCGCGCATCGTCGAGCTGGCCGTCAAGACCTGCGATTTCAAGTTGCGGGCAAGCCAGCACGACGTGGCCCCGGCCCGGCCGCTGCGGGGCACGAGCTCGGGCCTGCGGCAACGGCCGGCACGCAAGGGCGTGAAAAAGAAGCCGGCAAGAAGCTAGCGTCGTGGCATTGGCCGGCGCGAGCGCCGGGCCCGCATCCGATGCGGCATACTTCCCACCCCCCGAACTCGCCAGAGACCCGCTGAATGGACAAGGAAGTCGACCCCAAAGTGCTCGCCGTCATCGATGAGATGCGGCTGTCAGGACCACGGCTCACGCCGGTCGAGATCGTCGCGAAGATGGGTGTCTTCGATGCGCGGGAAAAGCCGTTCGATCACGCCTGGCTTGCGACGGGCGACAACGTCATTGCCACCATCTGGGCCGAATTCGTGAACATCGGCGCCGATGGGCGCTGGTTCTGCCTCGAGTCGCTCGACACGCAACACCGCGTCGGCGGCGGCGTGCGAAGCCCCCAGCAGATCCAGCGCGCCAAGGACCGCCGTGCGCTGCTCAAGCGGACCTTCGATGCGGGCCAGGGCTTTCGCGCCGTGCTGCAGACCAACCGCGTCGCGATTGCCGAGCTGGAGAGCAACAAGAGCGCGAAGGTTTCGACGCGGGTGCGCGACGACGCGGAATGGCATGTCGCCTCCTGGGATTCCGACCAGCAGCTCGCGGTGCTGGTGCGCGGTGCGCGCGGCTGGGTGCCCGGCGAGGCGGAGATTCAGGCGGCCAAGGCGCGGGGCAGCGTGCCGGAGGCTGCTGCCGGCGATCCGGGTGCGGCGGCTGCCGAGCGGTCGGCCTCGCGGGAAGAGGTCCAGGCCGCCGCCATCGCCTATGTGATGCGCCACTTCAAGGGCTACGGCTACAACGCCGAGGACGTCACCAGCCAGAACCTCGGCTACGACCTCGAAGTGTCGAACGCGAAGGGCGCCACGCTTCTCAGGGTGGCGGTGAAGGGCACATCCACGGGGGTGCCCAGTTTCCGGCTCACGAGCGAAGAACGCGCCTGCTCGGCACGCGAGCCGCTTTGGCGGCTGCTGGTGGTTTCCGACGCGATCGGCGCCGCGGCGCAGCACAAGATCTACAAGCCTTCCGAAATGGAACAGGCGCCGGGGTTCGAGCCGCTGGATTAGCGGGAAGCCGCTGCCTTCGTGGCGGCCGTGAGCCAGGAAAGCCCCCGGCTCATGTGAACAGCTTTCCGTTGAACGCGATGCGCAGGGTACGCACGGTGAGCACCGCCAGCGCCACGGTCAGCAACCCGAGCAGCAGGACTGCGATGACCCAGAGCGGCGTGCTTGCCCGCAGTTGCGCGTACTTGAGCGCCGCGTTGGCCAGCGCCGCCATCGGAAAGCCGATCGCCCACCACGCCGGAGAGAACTTCACGCTGGGCCGGAACACCTTCGGCGCAAGCACCGCGAACATGAAGAGCGCGAAGTAGAAGAGCAGCGCGGCAAAGCGGTCGATGCTGCCCGTGATGTTCGTGTAGGCGAGGAACCCGACCGCGAAGGGCCCCACGAGGATCATCAGCGAGGGCGTCATCGCCGGCGCGAGCGGAGCCTGGTGCACCAGCCGGCCGACGATGAGCACGAACAGCACCAGTGCGAGCACCGCGCCCACGGCCATCGCCAGCAAGTTGAGCTCCACGGCCCAGGCCATGGACGGGTCGTGCGCGGCGGTCACGGCGATGTCCAGCGTGGCGACGCCCGGAATCAGCCAGGCGGGCACCGCATGCGATGCATCCAGCTGCCCTCTGAGCAGGCGCGAGACCACCACGAAGCCGAGCGCGAAGGTCGCGATCGCGCCCAGGGTCCACAGCGCGTGCGCGGCGGACGCGCTGTAGGGCGCGATCACGGCCGACAGCAGCAGCATCGAAATGACGATGGTGCCGAAGAAGTTGCCGGTCACCGGGTGATGGAATTCCCCGCGCACGGCCTGCGGGTGCCTTGCCAGCTTCGTCGCATAGCCCAGCGCCAGCAGCACGAAGACGCCAAGCGCAAAGGCGCCGATGGCCTCGCCGATGACTGCTGGGGCGCCCAGGCTGCCATGTGCCAGCCGCCAGGCCAGGGCCAGCCCCGAAAGCCCCATGACGGAGCCGAACAGGTTGACGGGCAGGTTGCGCAGCGAAGCCTCGCTGGAGGGATGGAAAACCGGGAAGGGTGGATTCAATGACTCGTTCTGCATGATGACCTCGTTGGCTGAATTTGCTGGTGTGGATAGTTTCTGCCAAACTGCCCGTGCCGCGGGCGCCGCGGCACGACGTTTTCCGCCAATCACCGAGCCTTCACTGCCATGCGTGTCGCGATCCTTGCCTTTCCCCGTGTCCAGCTGCTCGATGTGGCCGGTCCGGCCGACGTGTTCGCCGAGGCGGCGCGCCAGCTCGGGCAGCCGCGCGCCTACCAGGTGCAGGTGATCGGCACCGAGGCCGGGTTGCTCAAGAGCAGCAGCGGGGTGCGCTTGGCCGTCGATGCCACAGTGGGTGCGCATCGCACACCGATCGACACCTTGCTTGTGGCCGGCAGCCCCGACATCGACCAGGTCGCCGGCGATGCGGCGCTGCACACCTGGCTCAGGCGCCAGTCGCGCACCGTGCGCCGCTATGGCTCCGTGTGCAGCGGCGCCTTCGTGCTCGCGGCCGCCGGGCTGCTGGACGGCAAACGCGTGGCGACGCATTGGAACTCCACCGCGCGCCTGGCAGCAGCCTACCCGCTGGCATCCGTCGAACCGGACGCGATCTATGTGAAGGACGGCAAGCTCTTCACCTCGGCCGGGGTGACCGCGGGCATGGACCTGGCGCTCGCCATGGTGGAGGAGGACCACGGCCGCGAGCTCGCGCTGCGCGTCGCGCGCGAGCTGGTGATGTTCCTCAAGCGCCCGGGTGGCCAGAGCCAGTTCAGCGCCCACCTGGCGGCCCAGACCTCCGAGCGCTCGAATGTGCGGCAGGTGCAGGACCATGTGCTTTCGCACCTGAAGGACGACCTGTCCGTGCCCGCGCTGGCAGTGCGCGCTGGCATGAGCGAGCGCAGCTTCGCGCGGCTCTTTCGAAGCGAGACCGGCACCACGCCGGCCGAGTTCGTCGAGAACGCCCGCATCGATGCCGCCCGCCGCCTGGCCGAAGAATCGCAGCTGCCGGCCAAGCGCCTGGCGGGCGAGGTGGGCTATGCCAACGTGGACGGCTTCAGGCGAGCGTTCGGCCGGCGCCTTGGCGTGAGCCTTGTGGAGTATCGGAGGCGATTTGCGAAATGAAGGCTCAGTGCGGCGCTGCCATGCTTGCCGCGGATGCGCTCATTCCACCGCCGCTCACCGAGTCTCCAGGCGCAGGCCCCGCATTACGTTGCCGGCACAGCGGCTTCCGGCATGACATGCTGCAATTCGGCCGGCCGCCCGCCGCCTTCGAGGTACTTCCAGGACGCCACGTAGCCCGACAGGTAATGCTCCACGTCGTCGATGCGCACGCGGAAGCTGTGGTGGCGGATGAAGGAACTGCCCACGATGCGTGAGGGGTTCCTGAAGAACATCGCGAGCTCTGGCCAGAAGTGTCCCGTGAGCAGGTAGCGCGCACGCTGCTCCAGCGCACGGTAGAACTTCTCGACGTCGAAGCCTTCCAGCAGGTGCGCATGCCCGGCATCGGCCTGCAGGCGAACGATCATCTTCTGCGCCGCCATCATCAGTTCGAGCAGCGTCGGAAAGGTGGTGATGCGGTCGAGCACGAAGTCGAGGTGGCCGCGCACGTTGTCCAGGCCGAAGCGCAGGTAGCGCTCCTCGGGCCGGTAGAGCGTGAGCTCGTTGACGCAGTAGCTCAGCCAATGGTCATGGGCTTCCCAATGCCGGGCCGCGATGAAATGCTCGAACGCCTTCTCGACGGTTCGCAGCCAGCGCGGGTCGCGGGTCAGTCCGTACAGGCGCATGAGGCCGAAGGCGGCTTCGCCGTCGTAGTAGATGATGCGGTTCTCTTCCTTGACGCTGAGGCCGGGATGGTTGAGCACATGAACGAAGCGGCCCGTTGCCGGGTCCTGCATGTGGACGATGCCCAGCGCCAGCTGCTCCAGCAGCGGCAGGTACTGCGTGTCGCCGGTGAGCTCGGTGTACTTGACCATGGCCAGCAGGCACACGGCATTGCCGCCCAGCTTGATCTCGTCGTCGATGTCGACGAGAAAGGCCGCTTCCTCGCCGCCCGGCAGGGTGGTGCGCTGGATGAGCTCGCCGGTCAGGTGGCCCAGGGCCCGCTCGATCGCCGCCTTGTGCTCGGGCTGGCGCGTGAGCTCCCAGCCTTCGAGCAGCGCGTAGGTCGAACTGGCGTGGCGCAGCGCGTTGTACGTGGGAATGGCGCGATCGAAGCAGGGGAACCAACCATAGTGATACGCCCCGGACGACCTGACCTGGCGCGCCAGGTAGGCGGTGCTGGTCGCGGCGATGTCGCGGACCCGGGCGGCATTCCACGCCGGCAGGCGCCGGTAGCCGCGGTTGCGCCCCTGGTGCTCGATGGCGTGGAGTCCCTTGCCATCGGTGAACACCGCCCGCGTGTCGAAGATCCAGACCGGCAGCTGCGCGTCGGTAGGCCAATGGAGTTCCTGCCCGTGGCGGTGCTTGCCATACAGCCCGAGGTTGACGGCGTTCGGCGTCGCTTCGGAAAAATTGCCGTCGTAGAGCACGGCATGCGCGCCGATCTCTTCCTCGAGCATGGCCACCGACAGCTCGGCGTCGAATGCGATGCCATGGCGAAAGTAGTTGCGCTTGGTCGTCGCCAGCGCCTGCTTCAGCGCCTGCCAGGTCATCGCGTGCACGGTATGCACCACGTCCACGCGCAGCCAGATGGGCGCGCTGCCTTGCTTGCGCAGCCATGCCTGCAGCAGCTGCGCGCCGCGGCGCCACACCTCTTCGAAGTTCTTGCCGCGGACCGTCACGACATGCGCGCGCTCCTTTCCATTGCACACCGACATGAAGAGCACGCCTGCAGCGGAAGCCTCCATGCACTCGGCCCATGTGGCGGCAAGCGCCGGCCTGGCCGAGGCCAGCAGTTCACCCAGGCTCATTGCGCGTTCCTCTGGCCGTTCTGAACGGCGGCTTCATGCCCATCTCTTGGCGGCGGCTTCTTCATATTCCTGCGGGGTTCCACAAAAGACGATCTCGCTTCGGTCGATCAGCTCGTAGGAAACGCGTCCGCCTTTCTGGATGAGTAAGTTGTAGCAAGGCGCGACGTAGTATTCGCCGCGGTTCACGAGCTTGTTGGCCAACTGGTGCTCGAAGGCATCGTTGAAGATTCGGGCGTCGGCAAAGTGATAGAGGCCGTCGCTGCACAGATTGGAGATGCGCTCCTTCTCGGTCGTCCGGAGCACCGCATGGCCGGGTCCGGGTTCCACGAACGACCAGTGATCGCCGTCGCCTTCGAATACCTCCAGGTAGCCCAGCGCATCGGCGGCCAATCTGGATTTCCTGAACCCTGGCCTGATGGTGTCGATGTTGAAGATGTACACGGGCTCGTCGGATCGAAGTTGCTGCAGTCCGCGGTAGACGGAGTCGGCCTGCCCGAGGGTGTCTCCTTCCAGCTCGACGATGCGGAATTCCTTGACGCCCAGGCTCTTCAGTTCCTGCCTCAGGTACCCCGCAATCTCGTGATCGCGCCGCACCACGAAAAGAAAAAGGTCATCCTGGAAGTAGTGCTCGAACGACTTCACGACGTGAAAGAAAACGGTCTGGCCGTGGAGCGGCAGGCGGTATTTGGGCAATGCATAGCCGGCCTCCGTGAAGCGGCGGCTCTTGCCCATCATGGGAATGACAAACATCTTTCAGTGCTCCATGTGCTCGAACAGGCGCAATGCATTGGCGAGCATGGCGCGCTGGCGGCGCGGGTTGTCCTGGTGCAGCGGCAGCATGGACAGGAACAGCATCACGGTGACCGGCGCAACATGGCGTGCCGTCATGCCGTTGAGCAGGGGCAGGCCGGCGAACAGCTTTTGAATCGCGGCGGCATCTTCGTCGGCATGGATGCGCAGATGAAAATCCAGCCCCGCGCCATCGTCCACATCGAAGGCATCCGCGACGATGTAGTCGTACAGGCCGATCACCGAATGCGCGATTTTCGCGAGGTCGTAGCGCAGGTCGCCCAGCAGTCTGGGTTCACCCCGGAAGTTGAGGCCGCGCGGGTCGATCACCTTGATGCAGTCCGAGCGCGTGTCGAACAGGATGTTGCTGAAGCACAGGTCGCCATGCATCACGCCCGGCGCCAGCGGCACCCGCGCCGCGGCATCGACGCAGCGTTTCAATATGTCGGACAACGACGGCAACGGGCGTCCGTTCAGGCGCGTGGGAGCCGAAAGGCTCAAGCCGCAGCTGGCTGCATAGGCATGCATCCGCTCGCGGGTCTTTTCCTCCAGCATTCCCCGGCTGTCTTCCTCCACCAATTGCCGCTCGCTCGCGGTCAGGGGCACGGCGGCCTGGCAGGCGCTCAGCCAGTCGGCCAGGTGCTTGAAAACCCGGGACCAGAACGCCGTGGAGTTGCGGCCATGCACATACAGCTCGTTGAGCGGCGCCATGCACATGTATTCGAGCTCGTAGCCATACCCGTCCGAATCCACATGGCCGTGGTCCAGCAATTGCGGCACATACACGCGCAGGCGGGAAGGCAATGCCTCGAACCACTGGGCCTCGGCCTTGATCTTTTCAGCGGGGCGGCCTGTCTTGCGGACACGGCGGTCTCCGATCATCAAGTCGTTGAACGAGCGCTGCGTGGTGATCTGGGCCCGCGATCGGTAGAAGGTGTTGACGTGGCCGAAGTCCGACCACTTTTCGGAGTGGATGCGCTGCAGATAGCAGGCTTCGTCATAGGTGGAGACGGCCTTTTCGAACGAGCCGCGCGCCGCGACCAGGCACTTGGCCAGCCGGCTGACCGATTGAAACGCAAAGTAGCCGCACCAGACCCGCGCGCCGGCGCCTGAACCCTGGTCGACGTGCCAGTCGTAGTCGTCGGCCGACTCGGCCACGCAAAGGCAGTCCCAGGCGGCCGGGAGGTCGAGGATCAGCGTATCGCCAAGCAGGATGCGAAGCCCCTCGTCGTAGCTGCCGACCGTGTTGATCGAAAAAAGCAGCGAATCGGCCAGGGTGAGGCCGTCGGGCACCCGCAGCACCTGGATCGTCTGTGCTTCCAGCGCGCGCACATCCCGGTGCGCGATGGTGTAGCTTTCGGGCAATGAGAGATAGATGCTCTCGCCGGGGAAGTGCGTGTGCAACACCGAGAGCTGCCGCAGAAACAGGCGGCGGTTGCCAACGGGCAGAAAGGCCGGTGGCAGGCGGCCGAATTCCGATTGCAGTTCGGAATCGACGTAGGCCGCGGAAGTGATGATGATCACTTCTCATGCTCCAGCAATCGAGCGATTTCTTCCTGGCTGTACTTCAGGAACTCCGAAGGGCGGATGGCGCGGTCATCCACATAGAAACCTTCTTCGCCGCACCAGGGTTTGCCCACGTGGATCTCGTCGTAGGGCACGTCGTGCCGGCCCAGCCACTCGATGATGATCGGCAATGTATGGGCATTGATCTTTCCGATGTTCCCCGCAAAGCTGTTGACGTTGCGGCTGGTGTATATCGCGATGGAGAACCCCATGGCCCGATAGGTGCGGAGCCGATCGATCATCTCCAGCCGCGGCCGGGCGTTCGCATAGTCCTTCGCCTCCGCGATGCACAACGTATGGTCCAGATCGAAGATCAATCGCTTCAATTCATTTGCCTCTGTTCTCGAAATATGGCTTCGCGGTCAATGGCATCTTCAGCCCGGCGATGCTGGATCGAGGGCCAGAAACCGAACGACCTCTGGCGTAGAGATCCGAAAGGAACCCACGGCGCGCTGGACGGCCCGCATCAATACCGGATTGTTCGCGGTCGAGCGCTGGTCTTCATGGGTCCATTGGTTCGGCTGCCGGTTCTTTTCGCGCGTGACCTTGTCGTCGTCTTCATCCAGTTCCTGAAGAATCTTCAGCATCAGGGAATGTCCGCGCCAGACCTCGTCCCGGATTACCGGCGTGCCATCGGCGAACCTCCTGCTGCGCAATTCTTCGGGGATGATCATCGGCGCGTCCTGGCTCTTGGCGAGTTCGGCCAACCGGTTCCAGAAATGCCTCACGTCATAGGGATTCGGGTTGAGGAAAACCCGTTCGTTGAGCTCCTTCTGTGAGGAAGGAAGCGGGGTGCTCCACATTTCGCGATTGCGCTCGTTCTCTGCGAGCGTGACCCATTCCGCCCATTTCGCCATGCCCTCCAGGAACCAGCTTGCGCGGAACATGGTGTAGCCGTACTGATAAAGGTGGAACAGCTCATGCGGAATGAGGTAGTCCTTCACCCGCTCATGATTTCCGCGCATCGTGGAATTGATGCCGATGGAGATCGAGCATTTGTCATCGCGGTTGCGGCTG
>Ga0307514_10005775_pt1 | contig 10932 bp, 8 predicted proteins | sample 16_EM_MG_FD_203088 | JGI IMG/M metagenome (GOLD analysis project Ga0307514, IMG submission 203088) | Populus trichocarpa ectomycorrhiza microbial communities from riparian zone in the Pacific Northwest, United States - 16_EM | ecosystem: Host-associated > Plants > Roots > Unclassified | place... | reverse complement strand
GGATTGAGATGACATGAGGGCATTAATTGTGATGGCTACATGGTAGCTATTTGGCTTCCTGGTCTCATGCTTTCGGTCTCATGCCCGACTCTAGTTAGGGAAAGAATGTTCATGCTCCAACATATACTCTAGGTATGTCACCTTTGATCCCTGCTGACAGTTGGCACGATCATCCGGTTGGCAGTGCAACCTGGGTAGGTACCATAGGAGTGAGTTCAAATCCCGCTGCCCCAAATAATGCTGTTGAGAGGAAAATTCGGGTCTGGGTGCGGGATAGAGCTACATGTGCATAGTAGAGTTTAACTAAGTCTGGTTGGTTAAACAGCCTCTGAAGCTCTGTTAGTCTGGTTGCCTTCTAGGTGGGGGATTCCTATGCTTGTTCGTGATGATCAGGATCAGAAGGATCCTGGCAAACTATCTAGGCTAATGCCAAGTAACTCCTGACTAATCCGACACTCCTGACCACCAACATACCAACATGCCTGTACAGATACATATACTCAAACCTTAGTCTAGTCTGGTTACCTTAGTCTGGTTCGAGACTACCTTAATCTGGTTGCAACAGTGCTGAGACTAACCTCTTTTAGGTCAGTTACTGGTTTGGTACTGCAACACCAGAATTTATTGCTATAACTCTAGGGCTATTGAAGTACTGCTGTGGTTGATACAAGACTGGTGTTCTCGCTCCCAGTCTCTTATCTACCGTGGCCCGATGTTAGTCCAGTTTTCGACCCCATAGGGAGTATGAACAAATGGTCGAGCCAATCTCTGACGCAGACTATGAGATCCTGTCTGTGGTCTTGTCTTGGATCGTCAAATGTTACCACTCCACCCTCTTTGACGTGGGGGGAGGGCAGGTACTGGCCCGTGTGGGAGAGAGAGGCCACCTAGTCAGCCAGGAGCTGCAGTCCATCGCCATACTCTAGATAGGGTGAATGCGATTAATGATTCTTTAAATAAAATAAAAAAACCCTCTTTGACGGTCAGGATAATGGGGCAGAACGTATTCATTTAATCGCACCAGTCCTATGGTCGGTTGTCCAACTCCTCCCGGACGTGAGGGTCAATGTTAAACAAGACCTCGATGGGAATTGAATCCATGCCCACGTTCATTTTGAGTTCATTCTGACTCGCGGCTCCAAGCGGGTGTGTATTGTGGAGGCTAAAGAGGACAAATTCAAGCAAGAGTTGGCCCAGAGCGTGAGGTATGTAAAATTATATAATTACTTTACTAGGAAACAAAAGTCCCTAGTATGGAGAGTACCTATTTTGCTGATGGTTTACAGGTTGCTGCAGAGTTAGATAACAGTCATGAGGTGTTTGGTGTTGTGACAAACTTTGAAAAATGGATATTTTTGAAAATTTTGGATGATAAGGTTTTGTGTGATGAATTCAATTTAGTTTCATTCAAACATGGCATACCTGTGAGAGAGCAACTGATAACTGTGGTGGGAAAGTTACGATCTATTCTTAGTCAGTGAAGGATGGGCCTTGGTAGTGGGATAGGGAGCTGCGGAGTGTACCAAGTTACAGTAGCAGAAATAAGCCTGGAACCATAGAAACATAAAATGTGTGGGATAGATTTACATGAAAAGGGACCATAGAGAAATTAATCACGAAACGTGAGACGCGAAAACACCAGACATCTATCTCAAGAGCTAAAATAGTGATAATATATCCTCGTTCGACCTCTTTTGCTGTTGTGGCTGTGGTGGTGGGGAGCTGCCAAAATTGAGCCCCTCGAACCCACTTACAAGGCCGTTGCTATCAGGAGCTGGCCCACTGTCGAATACACCCAGTAGATCATCCAGGTTGTTGCCGCCAGAAGTTGGAGGAAGCGGTGATGCTACCCTAGCTGGCGTCCCACTGCCCATGCTGTCAAGAGCGGTTGGTGGAGATGCACTGGCGGGAGCAGCACCGTCAAAGTCGATATCCAAAAGGTTTTCAGCGTTTGCGCCTTTGACCCCAGCGGCCTGGGCGGTACTTTCGCGAGCACTTTGTTGTTGTTCCCTTTTGCAAATGAGTTAGTGGTGAGACGAGAGTGGAGTTTTGGATCATGACTTACTCGATAGCTCGTTTCTGGACAGCGTCCGCACCGAATCGTCCCTGTCCAATAAATGTTTCTGGTGGTTTGTGGTAGACAGACGCGAGTGTAGATATCTCGCCCAGTAACTGCTCGAGTAAGCCAGGAGGCAGAGATTGCATAGTTGAAGTAATGGGTGGTTTGTCGGAAAGGACAATGTTCTACCATAGTCGGTTAGCTCATGTCTCCAATACTCAAAAGCCCAATTCACCTTTGCAATTTGAGGATCGCTTGAGAGTAAGCGCCAGTACACATAAGCTCGGTCTCTCAAATCTGGGTTGTCACACTCGGTCGTGGCGCATTGAAGCACCTTCTGTACCAGGCTCTGAGTTTTGTCTGGCTTTTTCAGGAATAGCTTCACTGTGGCAGTCAAAAGTTGCAGTTGTACCTATTGTCAAATCTTAGATACGTTACCTGAATGCTCGCCACGTCCCACTTACTTGAGTATACTCGTCCTTGAAACCATCGATGAATGTCTCCAAAATTTCACCCGCATTACTGATCTTCTCCGCATATTCCCCAACAATCCAGATCAGAGAACCACGGGCATTTGGCTCATCAAGTTCATCAAGGCATTTGCATAGAGTCGGAATAATTCCTTCGTATCCATCGTATCTCCGGAATATATCCTACCAATTGTCAGTCCATCTATACTTTCTGGTGAGTTAATAGCAAAATTACCTTGATCACCACTATAGCCTCTTGCACCACATAGTTGACCTTAGTATTGATCAGCTCCAACAGAACATTAACGCACTTCTCGCAGGCACTCTCAATCTTGATAGCACATTGGCCAATTGCTTTAACAGCTCGCCGCACAAAGTCCATATCAACTTCCAAAGCATACTCCTTCAGCTCCATTAACAGCTGCTCGTAGTTCTTCTCATTCGCTATCCGTATCATAATCTCCAGTTTCTCCAGCTTGACATACGGTGGGTCATTATATTTGCAGAAAAATACCCGCATTTCCTTAGCAAGGATTTCGGGTTGCTTCTGTAAGAGCAAATTGATATTTCTGAGGGCGACGTACTGCACCTCTGGGGCCGAGGATACCAAGGTCACTAGTGTGGGTTAGCTGGGCTCCCAAACTAATCACTTCAACTCCATGTACCTAATGGGGGGGCCATTTTCCGTGTATATTGTTTTGCCAAATCGTGGCCAATGACCCTCATGTGAATAAACACTGCCTTTACAGCAGCCAGGACGACACTGGGATTAACATGCTGAAATTGAGGAACGACACGCTCGCAGATATGCTCTGCCTCCTTCACATCGGTGGTCTTGTACTCTGCCAGCGTTGTCAAAATTGTTACACGGCCCCACCTACATAAAATGTCAGAAAGATAAATGCCTTGAGCATAGAAGATCAACACTCACTCTGTACACTCATTCAGAGCCATGAGCAGCTTCTTGAGTATATTAGGGGTCACCAATAAGGCTCCGGTCTCTGGGGAGGCCTCCTGAATCTCGGCGAGCGCAGTAACGGAGTTTGCCACAACCTACAATCATGAAATGAGCATACATGGTTCTCACCTGTGGTCCGATATTGGAGTACCATTGGGTTAGAGTCACCAATCATTTCCTTAAGGGTATCAAGAAAGCCATTTTCCAAACACAATGACGGATTGAGGTTGAACAGTTTTGCTACACAAATTGCGGCAGTCTTTCGAACATATGGACTCTCATCCTGAAATCATCCATCAGCAAGCTATAGATACCGCTGACAGGCGTCACAAACCTTCAAGGTCTTTCGAAGTGGCTCCTCCAAGTACTCCACAATTTTGTCAACCCGAATGCATCCCATAGTTCGGATAGCCAGTGCTCGGATCAATGGGTTTGGATCTTCCGAATCCTACAGCTTATTAGCCACAGCCTCGGCTTGGAGCTTTAATTCAGAAGGCGAACCTGAACGAAGGTATTGACAGCAAGGATGCAAAGATCGGGATGAGTTTTGGCATAATTCCTGTGCAATGTCAGAGGTGGGTCTCGAAAGATATATCATAGGAACGCCCACATTAAATAAAGGTATACGAGCTTCTTCTGATCCAGATCCGATGTCGCCATATTCTTTAACAAGTCTGGAAAAAGGGCCGACACATCCTTCCCCAGCGTCATTGCAGCAATGGTGCTCCTGATAGCCTCCTTTCTACACTAATGTCAGCAATTTGAAGACCAATGGAGTTATTTGCGTACCTCTCATGGGCAAACTGTGAATTCAAGCCAGTCCTAAGCTCGAATGTCTCACCCTTCCGCGGGGTAACTGGGAACATATTTCGTATCCTGTTCGCCGCCATGGTGGGGAGGCAAGAATGTTGATGTTGGAGCGGCACTCGACGTTGGGATGTGAAATTGGTTGCCAGAGCACGTTGTGACAGGGGGCAGCCCCACGTAGCCTCATACATCGAAACTTACATAAGTACATTACCTGTATGGAGATGTATACATTATATAGACTTACTTAACTACTTAAGTATCTAAATATACATACTCTTTATATCCAATTCATATATACACTACAGGAATGATTTTACCAGGTACCAGAAGAACAACCTGAGCCTTTGTGGTTGTGTAGTGTTGTTAATGATTAGAAATAACCAAAAGCTTTGTCCCTCGTAGATGGTGCTGAAGATGAGTCAACAAGTTAAGCCTCCTGCATGTATTCCACTTGAATTCTTCGGTCTAATCCCGCCTCATGTTGAAACATGCTTGTGCAGTTTACACTCCACCACATGGCGGTACCTCCCTTCAATTCGCTGTTGACGAGATGATGGCGTGCCAATGTAGTTTTGCCTTTGGACCTCGGGGAGCTGTGGTCAGGGTATCATATTTTAGACGGCACATGACTTCAAAAGGAGGTCTGGAAGAAAATGGATATATCTCTGAAATTCATACACAATCACGGCTTCGAATATCTGCCCACAACCACCGAGCGGGGCACGCGATTACAGTAGCCAAAAAAAAAAACAGAAAAAAAAGTACATACCAGACATATCTTGGACCTCAACATGTGTGGCCTTAAGTATAGGGTCGAAACGTTGATTTCCATGGGCCCCGATAGAACTTATCTGATTTAAAGATAAAAGTGGGGTCATGCCAAGGGTGTTGGTCAACAGTTGCCTCACCCCAGCACTACAGATCCAACAATGTCCGCCATAATCCGTACTGTAGCCAAATCTGTTCAGAGGCTCTATCCCGAGGCCTTAGCAGACAAGAGCTGGGACAATACTGGGTGTAAGTCTAGCATAGCATTACTTTGGTACTCAATTGGCTGTTTAAAAGCTAAGATGGGAATTATAGTGTTACTCGAAGCACCCTACAGGACGGACATCCTCCGGCCATCGAGGAAACACATCGTACTATTAACCATTGACGTGACCAAGGCAGTTGCTGCCGAAGCTATTGAGAAGAAAGCTGCAGCTATCGTATCATACCGTGGGTCTTCTTACCCATTGCAGTCACCGACAGATCTGATAATATCAGTCTTTATTTTATCTTTTTTAATGATATATTGATTGCATATCAGATAATTCATCCCTCATGGCCATTGCTCGTCCATCTCTCTCCCTCTTTATGTAACTGTAGCTAAGTAACTGGTCCTTCCTGGGGCTACATTCAGATCCTATTATTTTCCGCCCTCTCAAATCGCTCACCCTCCGTGACACTCGGCAAGACTCCCTCATTCGGCTTGCCCAAGCAGGGATCAGCGTGTACTCTCCACACACTGCTGTTGATGCTACCCCTGGTGGAGTTAACGACTGGCTTGCCGATGGGATCTCTGGCGGGAAAGACAATGAGGAAAGCAGGGATGTTCTTGTCCCCGTGAACGGCGTTGAAGGGTTCGAAAGTGCTGGGATGGGGAGACTAGTTACCTTGAAAGAGACTGCAAGTGTGGGAACATTGGTCGACAGGGTGAAGAAGTATCTAGGGATGAAGCATTGTGGGTTCACCACACAATGGTCCACGGAGCTAGGGTAGGTTACTGATCCAGCTGGACTGTAGTGATGGTAGCAGAGGCCACAAAACACAAGGGTCACGCAGGGTACGTCTTTGATTTCCCTTTCTTCCCCCAATGCAGCTTCATTTTGAAAACCGCTCACACGACACCGTCCACTCACAGCATTCGCAAGATCGGCCTCTGTGCAGGCTCCGGTGGGTCCCTGTTCAAGGGACTTGATGCCGACCTGTACTTTACTGGCGAGCTCTCCCACCATGAAGCTCTTGCAGCAAAGGAGAATGGGACAAGTGTCATTGCCTGTACGTGGCGCGCCTTTGCCGTCCATAATTGCCAAAGTGCGTCTAACAGGGTCATAGGTTTCCACACCAACACCGAGAGGGGTTATCTTTCCAAGGGTATGCAGCCACGGCTACAGGAGGTACTGGTCGACGAGTGGTCGCGTGTGGCAGAAGCCGAGAGGGAAGGTAAGGATGGCTTTGAGGTTGTAGTGAGTACCGCAGATAAGGACCCTTATGAAATTGTGTAGATGGTGAAAGAGGAGGAATGTAAGCTTGCTCGCTCCTGGTAAATATAGAACGCCGTAGGGTGTTGCATTAAGTGTATATGTCCGGCCATGGAAGTGAAACGGATAGTTTTTTCAAACAAGGTATTAGTGGCTCCAATATAAACTCCCACAAGACCAAACATCAAAATGCACATCCCCAATTATATAACCCCACTCGGTAAAGATACCCACTTCCAACCCCCCCAGGGTTACCTACTCGCCCCGTAGAGCTCACCCTCAGTGGTAGCTAATAGAATCCGAGGAATAAGTTCCATGAAAATCTTCACCTAAGATTTGGGCTTCAATACAGTGATGTCCAAGCCGAGTAATAATCATGCGAGTTCTATTGCAAAGAGGCTCCATGGGTACAAATTGCATAACAACATAACTGGACATCCAACCTTATTGGAATCTGACGTACAGTATCAATTGCGTGGAAAGTTTGGTTCTGACTGGGAAACTTACCGACTGAAGAATTAATAGCTGACTGAAATGCCAATATGCAACGATCTGTAAATGCCATCAAGTTATTTGATGAGTGGCTAGGACTGTGGGAGGACATATAAATCTTCGGGCTGGTTGAATATATGATGGGAGAGAAATTGTACCTATTTTATGTTCTCGTGCCCAGATTGGGAGCGCGCACAATTAATTGTCTTGGCGACAGCGCAGGTATAGAGTCTGGGCACGAGAACACCTATTTTAAGGTTGAAATATCGCAAGAATTATCTGACCCCGCTGGTTTGCGGCGGTTTCCCTGGCGTCCCGCATGTGTATGTGCCAGCAGTGTCCCAGGCGTCCGATGCCCAGGAGACAAATTATATTTTTCCCTGATGCATTGGTGGGATTCCGTTGTGCAAGTATAATATCTCGATGAGAAGGAGGCTGATATTCATCGGGAATAATAATAGCGATTTCATTTGTTGGAGGAAGGTTATGACGTCGCTGGTCAACCCACATTGCTGAGGGCCAATTCCATTCGAGGATTCAGTATAACTTGTATCTGACTTTGAGATAAGCTGCTAGCTGCACCCTTTGATATGCAGCTGTTCGATATATAGAAATAAAGGGATTACACTCATTTAACATAGCCAACAATTGACGTAATAAAACAATATAAATCATGGAGGGTAAGACTGGATGAATACGCAATTGTTCTACTACATCATCTGGATCATATAAAAAGACTTGGCAAACTGGGGGCCCAGCTAAATGATATGACGCTCCATGGATTTGGAGACATTGGATGCCTCTAGATGTTCACTGATCTGCCTGATATTTGAAAGAAAAACAAGCAAGTGCGGAGTTATATTTTCGGATTTGGGTGTGGGTGAATTGATGTAGGGGAATACTATGAACGTAAGAGAGGAGGTAGTGGGAGTAGAAACATCGTAAACATCCCCTTGATAGCAGCAAGTACTGAATAACGGGTTATAGTTTGTACTTTGATATTTGTGAAGGCGTTCATCGAGAGTTGTGCATTTAGGCCAAGAAACGGCCATGGTATATTTGCTACTCCATATATATTAGACCACTGCTGTAGTGTAACTAACAACCACGTAACTAGATCTGTGCCCTACGTCGTCTCCAGTTTCAGATCGCTGCCAAGATTATCAGATATAGTGCAGCTGTATCTATAAATATCCACAAGTACTCCAAGTCGGGATTCCAATGCGAAGTGCAAGAACTGGTGAGCAAACAAAACGACAACCACCTACGTAAGGGTTGGTATCTGCAGGACGCCGCGCGAAGACCTGGACCCCCAGCATACTTCCCTCGTCATTGGCCTCCCTTCAGGCGATGTATGCAATGATGGAAGGTTTCCCTGCCAAGCGCCGATGCAGCTTAGCTTAGACCCGAGTTCTTCTCACTTGGGACAACTTTCATCTCGACATCAGAAAATTGCGAAGCTGATGCCACGATGCTTTCCCGCAGGATATGAGGAGCTACGCAAGCACCAGCAAGGCCGCAACCACCCAGTCCTGCTTGTCGACGTTCCTCCTACAGCGCTGGCAACCGAAACATACACCTGACGGAACACGATGGCAAGCTCGAATGGAGCTCACGCTCATGGATCGAAATTGGCGAATGGTAGTCATGCAGCAATAAGTGAATCTGGCACGTCAATCTCAACAGGGAGTCATGCAAGAGGGAACAACACACATTCCCGAACAGGTTCCCGAAACCGCTCGACGCGACAAAAGCCCTGGCGCAAGCTCCTCTGGGTGAAGCAGAATTACCCCGACAATTGGGTCGACTCTTCGTTTCTGAATCAGCTCCAGCGGAATGTCAATGTCCACCCCTATGACTTCTGGCCCTTGGTCACTGAGAGTACAGTCATTACCCAGCACCTAAGCTCTGTAGTAATTTTCATCACATGCTTCATCGCCATATTTACGGAGAGAGCCAGTCCTGTGGTTGTGGCGAGTGGAAGTAGTGCGTTTACGGTGCTGGGCTATTGGGTATGGGACATGGGGTGGGAGGTGAGGGAAGCAGTAGTCTCTAAAAGGGGGAGGGGTCCGGAGGCGGGAGGGCCAGGGCCACTATACTCGGCGGTCAATACACCCTCTCATTCGCCAACAAGGAAAGGGAGCAATAAATCGAGGCAGGGGGTGTTAAAGAATACATCACGGGCCAGTTCCCCAACCAGAAATACAAAACGACAGAGTTTAGGCCTTCATCTTCAGATACCCAATGGAGGATCATCATCTACTCTGGAGCTACATACGCCTATACCCAGATACCAACATCAACTATCTCTTGAGGATGGTCACTTGCGACCTTCACCTACTGGATCACCCTCCGCAAAACGAACTCCCAATCCATCAAAACAGCAAAATGGCAAGCCGAAACATCCACAAGGAGGCAAACACTCCGCCGTGCCTAGCCCCGCACCTCCTAGTCGTAACAACAGTCTGAAATCAAGAGGCAAAGGCCGGCACACCCGAAATAATTCCAACACACTTACAGAAGAGCAAGACCTCACCTACCGTCGCCGGCAACAACGTCTCCGCCGTCTCCGCACCGCGAAATCTGCTGTTTTGATCTATTGTACTCTTCTCGGGCTCTCCCCTATCCTCCGCTCTCTCACAGAATCAATCTCCTCGGACTCCATCTGGGCAATTTCAAGTTGGTTGTTCATTGCCAATTGCCTTTCCTTCGACTACGGCTCCGGCGTATCTGTTAAATTCCCTGCATCACTTTCCACCAATGCTGCAATAATGGCCTCTGTCGTGCTTGCATCCCGTCTGCCCACCACCACACATGTGTTCTCCCTAGTCCTGTTCTCCATCGAGGTATTTGGGCTCTTTCCTGTATTTAGGCGGTATTTAAGACACATTAGCTGGTACGGCCATGTTGCCTTGACGGTAATGCTAGTTGGGGGAGCAGCCGTAGGGCTGGGTATGAACGTGGGATGGGGCTGGGCCTGGGGTTGGGTAGGACTAATGGGCCCAGGGATCATGGGGGGATGCAGTTGGTGGTTGATGTGGCTGCAGAGGTATAAGAACGAGATTCATGGGCCCTGGGACCCGGCGAAGCCTATAATTAGGAGGCAGTGGGAGGGGTAATGATTATGGATATTATATAGTCATTCAGCGCGCATACCAGTGTGTTAAGGGATGTAATGTAATATATGATTCGTCTCTGTAGAACTAGCTTCATTGCCTGATGTTTCTTGCAGATATGCATTTAGTGACGGGGGTAGGGTGGTGCAGAGACTTACCCCTGGAGATGTCAAGGCCAGGATGTGAAGCCGACCCTTTGACCTTTGACCCTCTCTGGAGATTGAGAAACCAGTCATAACAGGAGATATGATCGATGGACAAATGCATCTGATGCACGAGCGGTACTTAGCCCCCCTCCCTACGGTATTCCCCACCCCGGCCCGGACATTGTTGATCCCGACGGGCACGTCCACCCCGAAGGCGGAGTAGGTAATTTGGCGGGTATAAGGGGTATACAGTGAAGAGGAAGGTGAGGGAGTTTGAGGTGGCCCGCAGGGGGTGGTGAGTTGGAAGAGGGAGTTTGGGAATGAGGGGGGGGTGAGGGTGCATGGATGAGCAGGAGGTGTCGGTGAGTGATGGGAGGAGGTCAAAGAATTTGATTACATGCGGCAGGTGGGCGTGGCGGCGAGGTGCTTATGCTGGCGTATATCTTCCACCCCTACGGAGTACCGTATCTGTGTTATTTTCTTTAATATTTTTTTTGGCCTAGTTAGTTTCTGCTACAGTGGCAATTTGATATTTAATGGAGCTTTTAAGTTTATGGAGTTGGGTTCCTTCAGAAGGGGTATCAATGAAGGAAAAAAGGGAAAAAAGATGGAGAATAGAAATCCGAGCGTTCCCTTTA
>Ga0307514_10005774_pt1 | contig 10932 bp, 9 predicted proteins | sample 16_EM_MG_FD_203088 | JGI IMG/M metagenome (GOLD analysis project Ga0307514, IMG submission 203088) | Populus trichocarpa ectomycorrhiza microbial communities from riparian zone in the Pacific Northwest, United States - 16_EM | ecosystem: Host-associated > Plants > Roots > Unclassified | place... | reverse complement strand
TAACAGCAAACAGAGCAACTCCTTTCTCCAGTAATACATATATAGAATTTCAAAGTCTCTAATCTTCAAGTTGAGCTAATAAGATATTACCGATGCAATCAATTAATGTCAAATCAGGTTCTTAGTGACCCTTTGTTGCATCGAAGGACCTCTCCAATCAGCCAGTGGCTCTAATAGAACTAACCATTTTGTTTGTCCGTTTGAATGTGTCCAGACATGTTTGCTCTTTCAAAAACTGTAAAAGGTAAAACAAGTGACAACCATCAGGCCTGCTAACGATCAGGAATCAGCTACATGATGCGCTTGAGTATCCGTAGATCTTGCAAGATATTAGACCCAACATCCTTGAATTCAGATATGCACTTTGCCCAAGCGCCTACAAGTCTGACAATATGCCTGAACCAACACCCTTGGAATTAGTTATGCACTGAGCCCAAGTGTTTATGAATCTGGTAAGGTGTCAAACCCAACACTCTTGGGCTTAACAACGTGTTGAGCCCAAGTGTTTATAGATTTGGCAAGACATCAAATCCAACATATCTAGATTTAGAATCAATCCAGGTCCGGATACATCTTGAATTGAAAGTCTTTATAGATCTTATACCAAGTCACAAAACTATTTTATTGTTCATGACATAAAATGTTAAGGATCTAGAATAGTCTTCTCTCTACACTCCTACACATATAAAAATCTTTCAAAAATCTATATTGTTCCAATCATCATTAATTTTGACTAAAAGCTATTCTCATCAACATTAATATAGTATTCAGAATAATATATAAAATCTCATATGGATCTTATATATTTTCATCGATGTAAATGTTATTTCCTTCAATGTTAATATTGTGTAAATAATGTTTTCTTCTTGTTTATGTTTTCAAGAAACATAACTCTCCACAGCTCCACGCCTTCAGCAAAATAAAAAAGTATTCACGGGCTATAAATATCCTCTAAATCATCCAAGTAAAGGGTTCATACATTTCATATCCTCTTAAAGTATTCATATATTTGTAACATTTATCATGCATAAATAAAAACAAACACTTATGTTCTTGAATTTAAAGCTCATTCTCTCATTTATTGTAATTTTTTATTAAAAAAATCATTGACTTTATCATCGTAGAATCTCTAAATCTTAAAAAAAAAAAAAAAAAAAAAAAAAAAAAAAAAAAAAATATTTTTTATTTTTAAAAAAAAAAAAAAAATAAAAAAAAAAAAAAAAAAAAAAAAAAAAAAAAAAACTAGTTTTACTTTATCACCAACTATCAATTTCTTTAAAATTTATGGAGGAAGTATGGAAGTGAACATCTAACCACCCTTTATCCCAACACTCAATTCGAATTAATGAACATAGTCGATTTTGGAATATCATCACCAACCATCCATGCATCATATTCTGGACATTTCCAGTCACCTTTGTCCTCACCACCAGTCTCATGATAAGGATCTAATACTTCAATAGACATTGTAATTATAACTGTTTTTCAAGGTAGATATAAAAAAACTACTTGCTTCATCATTTTACATATTATCTTATCTTTGGAGCCCTACTTTTAAGTACTTCAACCATAATGACAGAAGAAGAGATGTAGCCTATCATGTAACCAAACTTTACCAAAGTGTGACGTTCAAACAATGGAGCAAGATATGAGAAATAAGATCAGCATGACTAACGGGAGTAGAGAATGCAAACAGATGAAGTGATCTTCATGTGCGATAGAGATTAGAAGAATAGAGTTGAATTTGCCAAGATTCACAAGCGGAGAAGACAGATCAATTGAGTGTTATCTTCTCATTAATTAATCTATCAATCTATACAAATTCTCATAAAGATTGAGAAATTAGTGAGCAGATCCTTCAGGAGTTGTATCCATTTCTGAATCCAAAGACAAACATAGGTTTTTATCTTGGCTTTGTATGACAGGAGTTGTGATAGATGAGTTCACCTCATTCCGGCCACCATGTGAGTCATAACTAGCGTTGGAAATATTGTTCAGCTCACTCTGCAAATTAATTCAAAACAAAATAAATAAAATGAAATCACAATCAGAATTTGCATAACTAGTCAGGAAAATAACATAGCCTTCCCAAAACATGTTTGCAGCTTCAACTAAAGGCCATGCCTTCCCAGCAGTTGATTGCCTTTCCAGCATTCAGCCAGTACTTGGAGCATATGATCATGCTCCCACCCACTAGGTTAAATATGACTTCTGTTCCAAAGGAACATTGAAAAAGTTGTACTTTCTGGTATCGCTAGATCATTTTCTATTGATCTTCTCAAGAGATGGGATAGCCTCAATTATATTATCAATGGCACCTTCCTCTTAGTTATTTTCCTATTCGTTCAACGCAGCACTTAAAAACAGATAGTATGGCTACCCATGAATATCGTAAGACAAGATTGGGTCTTGAACAGTACAATCTTCAGGATTTTGGAAAAGAGGAAAAGAGACGGATATTAATATGTAAAGCACAGGTCAACAGATTGCAGCTGGTAAGAAGCAGGCATTAAAGAAAACAAATTGGTAGAAGAGCATTTAATATATCAGCTTCTCCGCAGCAACCCAAGTTCGCTTGTCTGCTGGTTTTATCATCATTCACAATCTTCGCACCTTAGTAAATTTAAAACTTTTACAAAAGGTTTGATGGACTCCTAAGATAAAATAAAACAGAAAGAGATGGAATGCTTGAGCAGCAAACCTACCCTTATGAGGCAATAAACACTGAGAGAAGAATATTTAATGAAGAGTTACTTCCATGTTTAGCAATCAAAATACCAAAGACCAGACACATGTTCAAATGAATGCCAAATGCTTTTCCTGAATTGTGATGAAAAGGATTGTAAGTAAAAATTTCATGACAAAACCTGCAGATAAGTAGAAATGTCTTCTGTTGTCACCATTATTCCACCTTGCTGCTTCACTGCCATCCAGTTACTCAGTTTCTCCTGAAGAAAACAAATGGTAATGTATGAGTGGATGGTCTTCACGAACATCAAAGGCATGTTCTATTTTCCAAAGGGTTGAATAAAGCTAATAATGGAGATGCCAGCAATCATGCACATGATTGCACCACTCATATGCAGCTTATCATGATAATCCCATGATATATAGAGGAGACTTGAGAAATCCAGTTGAGCAATCTCAGCCCAAGAAAATAATTACCACTAGCTTTACTAAAACAGTGCCAACAAATATCTAGTGCTTCCTTGTTTGTTTCAGCAATAACCCAATCTGCTTATATTAACAGAAATGACAGCACCAAAGCTAAGGCTAAATAACTACGACTAAGCAACATAATTAAGTGCGTGCATGCAAATATGGTCAAATTTATCATATAACTTATGGACCCTAGTCGAATAAACATATAACAGAATTGTCAGAACCAGTTTAATCACTACATTTTTCCATCATTTTGCTGCTATCAATCTAAGATTCAACCAATTTAATGTAAGTACTTCACTACTCGGATAAGAGAGCGATCAAGAAAGCAAAGAACTACCATTTGTAAGTTTCAATAAGATTTTCAGCATCCAACAATCATAAAAATAAAAACTTGGAAATCTTTTTTTGCTATTTGATCATTGAAACCCAGAAAATGAACAAAATGTGATAATTAGGAGTCTTCTCATTGTACCAATACGATCTTTAACTAGGAACATTCAAATCCCATTGCTATTCCAAACTTGCCCATAGCTTCAGACTTCAAAATGACACCAAGCATTCAATAATCCATAAGAGGCCAAAAGAAAAGAAAGAAAGAAAGAAAAACATCGTTCATATCATTCAGTAAACACGGTACTCAATCAATTCACTCAAGTTAAAACAACAAATCAGTAAACTTGATATGAGGCTAAACCAAAACCAACACCTATGATAATTCATATCACATACGTTCTAAAAAGCATAATAATCGTAACCAATTATACATTAAAGATCAAAACTTTCAACAACAAACACACCATCTACCCTCAAAAGTAGAATCAAAACAATCAAACCCCAAATGGGTTTTCCACAAATTCAATAAAGATGAGTCATGCCATACCAAAACAAGAAAAAGAAAAGAAATTGAACAAAAAAAAAAAAGAACTTTTTGTGGTCTCACGAGAGCATGTCTTTGTCCAGCTTCAAAAGAAAGCTTGTTATGACTGATTGCTTGAGAGTATAATTGAGAGAGTTCATTAGCAGAATTTCTAAACGCTGAATACAAAACTTTGTCACTCTCATCTACTATCGCTGCGCTACTTTCCACTTTCCTCTTCCTCGCCATAACTTTCGTTTTCCTCCTCTTCTTTCTGAGTAATTTTTTTTTGTGGCTATTTACAATAAATAATCTAATCCTTTTCTTTTATGTCTCCAGTTCTTGTAGTGGCCCACAGAATCCCCACTTTGGTCTTCTATTTGGCCCAAAAAACTACACTGCTCACAGCCACAGAGGAATCAATAACTGAAGATGGGACTCTTTAGTTTTCCCAAAGTTTGGAACTTTGAGAGAGAGATTAATGGAGTGGATAAAGACAAACAGTTTTATAGCTTTCAATGCCAATTTGCAAGTATTTGAGGAGTTCTCTTTGGCGTGTTATATTATATGGATTGGTGAGTTAATAGGTTGCTAGAGGGGTTAATCACTCCAACTTGGTCCCTGTACTATTCTAGTTTGATTAATTGAGTCCTCTTACTTCCTATACATTTTGATTTACATTCACGACGGGCTCTCTATCATGAGGTTGATGTTTAACTCGTATTATTCTATATGATTTGTATACCCTGTCAGTCTACTTATGAAATTGCAAAGTGAAAGAACAAAAATCTGACAACATTGTCGAATCAAACACGTGTGAAATCAGAAAACCTGAATTGTCCCAGAGTCATCTCTTAGAGTGATGAGAAGTGCAGGCTTTCCAAGAGCTCTGCAGGCAACAATTCTCCCAGCAATGGATACTTGATCATTCTCACTATTCGACTCTTCGTCATTGGCTAAATTTCACCTTCATTTAATCTCACTTGTGTTTTAAGAATCTCACAGTTTTTTGTTTTTTATTTCCCCTGGTTGCAGATATATGGTTTGAGCTTCTGGTGCCTGAAGAAGCAACGACTGAGCGAGGTGAGATTGGCGGATTTATGGGAGCAAAAACAAATTGATTTTGCAACATAATTATTAGAAAATGTTAGTACATTTGAGCAGATGACATTGTCACTGCATACCAAGATATTCTCAATATCCAGGGAGTGGTCAGAGAGGTATGAGGCCATATGGGACCATGAAAGGAAACATCCATGATTCTTTGAACAACTGCAACAAAATGCCTTGTCTGAAAATGTCTAGGTGGTCATTGGATGATATATTTTATATGTATGTCTCCGTCCTTTCAATCAAATTAATTTATATCCTACGCTAATACTAAGAGAATAGTGCAGGCAAAGCATTAAATATTAAAGTTTGAAAAAATTTCATTCATGCTATATGCATAGGGAAGTCTTCTATATATGCCCATTTTTTCTATGTTTATAGGTTTTTTATATTTTTTTATCAAATGTTTATGGATATGAACGGCTGGCTTTCCTGTCAAACTATCCATCTTCAGACATGGTGCCCAAGTTGTGCTTGACTCCTCTTTTCATGTGTTGCCAACCAAAGGTCAACCCTTAAGGCTTAAACTATGACCCATCTTCTCTGCTCCAAAGTCCAAATTGTAAGGGCACTATCGAACAATCATTTTGATCACAATTTACGTTATTGTTGGCTGCATCCAATCTGAGAAGCAACCCTCACCTCTCTTTCAGATCGTGTATTTGATATGATGATAATTTTTACAGTTATAAATTTTTAAAAATATATATATAAATTACAATTTTTTAAGGTTTTTTAACGTCACAAATAAATCAAAAAATAAGCTCATATCTGTGTCACTACCTGTGATTTTTAAGGTTTTTTTCCCTTTTTTTTATCTAAAAATGTGTCACGACATGAAAACAAAACAGCAGCAGCAAGCAAACAACAACAAAAGAGAGTTAGGACAGTTGAGAAAGAGGATTAAAAATCTGTCTTGAAAAAAAAAAAGAAATAGCAAAGAGAGGAGAGAAGAAAAATGGTGTTTAACAGCTTAATTGTATTATCAGTAGCCCACGTATCAGCAGACGTATGGCAACAAATAGCATGCATAAGGTTCCAAGATCGTGTAAGCAGTCACCAGCTCCTTGATCTTGTTTGCTGCTTTCCTCTTCAACAACTGGGCCGTTTAGCTCTTTTCGTCTGGACTTTCCTCTGCTTGCCTCCACCTGATTCTTTCCTGTCTTCTTACTCTTATTACTCCACATCATCAGATGATGAAGATCGCCATCAGTATGGTCATCATCATCATCAAGCCTCTTCTTCTTCCTCCTCTGCTGATGTTGAATACTACTACTATGACTCTGACTGATTTACTCCATTTTGTTTCATCATTTGTGTACGGTCTCTCTCTCTCTGTCTCTGTCTTTCACTTGTATATGTTTAATTTGTTTCTTTTGTTTTGTGGGGATTTTGTTTTGTTTATGAGGAAATTGTTGGGTTGTTTGGATTGGTGATGCATGATAATTTTGTGGAGACTAGTGTATATATCTACTGATTTTGTGGGTTTTTATCAAGATTCTTTTTTTGTTTTGCCTCAATCTGGCTTTTCTGTTCTTTTCTTTTCTTTATATTTATATGTCAAGATTGCATCTTGATGAGTGATGGCATCGTTAAAAGGCTAGGTCATAGCCATGGAGAAGATTTTAAAAAGAAAAGTTTGCTTGCTATCCTTGGAATTTGCTGACTTGTATGTGTTTGTGCATATGCAATACCATTGAGGGTTATGTCCATTTTGAACTTGGATCCAGTAGGACTCCGCTAGTTGGTGATGATTGCTTTTTGTCTTATACTTGTTTGTTATGAGGATACTGCCCAGAACCAAAGTTGATTCTTTTCTCTTTTTTGAGCAGACAGCTAATAGATGCCTATCAAATATCATGTTATTTGACTAAAAAGATATGTCAATTCCTAGAAGCAAACTTTTCTCTTGAGGTGAATGAGATCTTTATAAGTATCTAATCCTCTCGATGATCAATTAGTTGATTACCCTGAACATTTTAGTTTAGCTATTAGAGATGGAAGATATATAATCTTGAAAATTTTCACCTAGATTATCATTTAATGCTATCTATTGATTGATTTCATTGGAAGTGCAATTGTCAATAATCATTCTACTTTCTCAAGTTCTTGGTTGCTGAAATTTCATACTTCATGTGGAAAACTTGCAGGGATAGAATTATTTTTGTAGATTGCTTAGTCTCTTGTCCATGTATGCAGTTGTAGAGTTTGTCTTGATAGAGGATCGGAAAAGATGATTGTGTTCAAGTTTTGACTTCAGTCGGCTACATCAAGCAAAGAGTTTCCAGATGAGTAAGATAACTAAAAGGAGCTTGTTTATGTTCATCTTGTTTGTATCCCTCTAGCTGTTGACAGTGCTGAATCTTTGTAAGTAATTAATTTCAGATTTTTCAAAGTTCCGTATTTCATGGTTGTGTGATTGCTTTAAAACTACAGATACAGTTTCTAATGCAAAATGTATTATAGTTAACTGTTTGTACATATGGATGATTCTGGGACTTCTTGTTTCATTCGTTTCGAATGACTCTTTAAATCGACTACTTTACATGTGTGACCATTATGAAATTGTGATATTGGCCTAATTTCATTCAGATTTTTTGGGATCTTTATTTGTTATGTAGATGTATCCAATCTTGTAACTTTTTGATTATTGAAATAGAAATTTATACAAATTCTGGATTGGTTATACATGATGGGATAGGATTTCGATTTAAGCAATTGAAATAAACCATGAAAGACTGGATGATTACTTAGAGACTGAGTTGCTTTTAACCAAATTGTTCTTGGAAATTAAATTGTTAAAAGCCTCACAAAAGAGTTGTGTTGCAATCAAACTTGTTATGCCATATCCCACATTCATATACCTTGTGAAATAGCAATAACAACAAATGACATTGATAGAGAGATGAAAAGAACTGCATATGTAGCTGAATATCATAGCTCTATACATTGAAGTATGGAAGAAGCAAGTAGTATGAATATTCTCCTTCAAAAACTGTTTTACAAATACTCTTAAGATCGTATGACAAATGCAAGAAATATGTAGCAAAGGAGATGGAAATTTTGGGCAGTTGCAGAAAAGAAGACAAAGAAGTTTGAAAAAAGAAACCAGATTAGCACAGGTGAATGCCCATAAAACAGGCAAATGATATGGCCTCTCATTTAGATCTTGAGGTCGTGAGTGATCCTCTGTCAGATTGTTTTGCAAATTGCTGAGAAGATAGAGATAAGAAACTCTAAAAAGGGTCTATGATTTGGTTGATAGAATATTGTGAGTTGGAATATGCCTGGTAACCGTTGGATATTGTCTGTTATTATTCTCACTGGTGTAGGGGAATCCAGCCCTAACATCAAAAATTGAAAAGACAAAAGGCCAGCTCTTTCCAATAGTTAAAAGGAATCCATTCCATTTTATGAACTGGCTTGCTGGTCCTTTCTCGTGAAATATATGATTTTCGGTTGCACTGCCACATGACTCAAAACATTGCTGCAGCTCGATTGCCCTAACCTACAGACAGACATCCTCAAGGAGAAACATAATTTTTCTCAGATGGCTTTTGAAGATTGCAAACCATATGTAGAGACTGCAGGTTTCTCATTACTTTTGACCCTATGTTTCCCGTGTTGCTTTCCGGAGAGTTGCCTGAAGCAGCTATGGTTGGTATCCCTATGCTCAAATTCTAGCAGCTGCATTCTATGATATCGCATCTGCCTTATTAGTATTAATCAAAACGATCAGTCTCTTGAGAATGAGTTATCCACATGTGGTTTTCCTGTCCTTTGTTAAAACAGAAACTAGATATGGAAAGATAAGAGAGGAAATATGTTGGAAAGTTGGCAAGTTAGTTTCGATGAGAATCGAGTGTAGGGTCTTCGGCATCTTCACTCGTCGTTTTCAAACTTCTCTTGAGGCCGTCATTAAGAGGGTCTTTGCGAGTAAGAAGAGCATCCACTGGCCATTTTACAGCCTTCAGAGTGTTGGGAAAGTCTCTGCTATCATCAAGTAGCAAGAAAACTTGTGCATTGGGAGATTAGAGGGCCTTGAAATCTGGGGTGAGTAACAGTTGGGAGTTCTGGTACTCTGTGTGTAAGACACAGCACAGTTGAAACCTGTTCAGGAAGGCTCATCGTTCGTCGGCAACAGCCAGGCCATCTTCAGTGAGATTCATGGGACGATATCCCAAATCAGGGGAAGCATTTATGTGCGGGACATGCTCATGGGATTGGTTCAGCATGCATCTCCGAGTCTCCATGTGCAGGACATGCACAATGACTTGAACACGACATGACCAGAACGAAAACACCATACAAGTCATTCATGCTAATTCTTATATGGTAATGGGTTGTCACAAATCGGATTTTTATTATATTTATTATTCAACGAGTAAAATTCTTAAAATAGAGTTTTGGATATGAGAGTTTAAATAGTGCCCGTACTATTTATTGTTTAAAATAAAATAATATATATATTAAAGTATAACTTGAACGGAGTTTTTAGAGAAAATATATATATATATATATATATAAAATCCGTCTTCTTATTAACTTTTTAAAAGTAAAAGGGAATCAAGATTGTAAAACAATTAAAAAGTCAACGAAATATTAAAAATAAATTAATTAAAGTTATCTTCTTAACAAAATGCGAGGTCATATCACGTGTTTATTTTAAGCTTGACAAACACCTAAAAAATAGTCTTTGAAAAAATAAATAAAATGGATTTCATTTAACTAAAAAAACCTTTATAAGTGAAACGCATCGTACTCTCATTCTACGGGGGACACACATATCTATCTGTCTAGCCTGTGTTCAGTCAGTCACCTTCCCGCCGCTTCCTGCCGCTGCCTCTTCTCTTCCTTCGACCTCCGCGTCCCGGCCTACTGCACCGGCTGCCTCTTCCGGTTAGTATTGCAACTACTCTTTCTTTCATTCTTTTTGTCTCATATCACTGTTAGACTTGGGACTTTTGAAGCATAAAAGAGTGTGTGAGTGCAAGGATTATGAACTAGCTCCTATCTAGTCAAAGGCATGTGCTTTATTTCATGGACATAAGAATTGTTAAATTGAAAACACAATCTGGGTTTTGCTCGTTTGATTAAAAGCAATTAATTACGTGGTTAAAGCTTGAATCTTGATCTTTATAGATTAGTTTTTGTCCACGGTTTTTAGCTTGAATGAGGTTGATAGAGAACACCCAAATATCCAATATAAATGAATAATCCTTGTTTAAGGAAACAAAATGTGCACCAATAACATTAATCTGTCAGGATATGCTTTTGACATGTGGTTACATTGAGGAAGAGAGATGAAGCTAGGCCTGAGCCGAGCGTGTCTTTATGGCTGCTGTTGCACACCGATTTTTCTCTTCATCAATGCCGTCTTTAACAACAATTAAACCAAAAATACCCCTCTTTTTTAGGCCACCTGATTCTTTAGCTGCTTCATCAGAACTTAAAAAATGTCATGGTTGGGCAAAACACGTTGCCTCCTATGTTGGGTCGTCTTTTGTGGAGTCTGATAATGGCCCTGACTCCACTCTCCTGTCCTGTGTAGGGAGCTCAATTGGCTCATTGAGGACTCACTTGTAAACCACTCCTCCTCCTCCTCGTGCTTTTCCTTTTCCCAGTATAAATATGATACTAGTGGTAAAAATGAGAATGTCATGTTACGGATAAGTTTGGATGATCTTTACCAATTGTGGGAGCAGACGATTGAAGAGAGGAGGCCTTACCAGTATATAGTAGGGTGTGAGCACTGGAGGGACTTGGTGTTGGGTGTGCAGGAAGGGGTCTTGATTCCGAGG
>Ga0307514_10005773_pt1 | contig 10933 bp, 7 predicted proteins | sample 16_EM_MG_FD_203088 | JGI IMG/M metagenome (GOLD analysis project Ga0307514, IMG submission 203088) | Populus trichocarpa ectomycorrhiza microbial communities from riparian zone in the Pacific Northwest, United States - 16_EM | ecosystem: Host-associated > Plants > Roots > Unclassified | place... | reverse complement strand
ATTATATTAAAAAGTCATTTTAATCTAGAAACTTAAATTATTAAATAAAATTTTAATATATAATTTATACTATTGTCAAGCTGGAACTATAGATTAGTTAAAAAAAAAAAATTAATGAGACCACCACTGTATATGAACTCATTCAATGTACGAAATGATAATGTACTCATTAATATTTAAATTCCACAATATATAACAACATTAAGATTCTCTTTTTGGCTCGGAAAGCAAAGTTAAAGCACCCCACTTACTCTAGCTCTCTACATATGCTATGGATGGCCCCTCTCTTCTCTCAAATAGGAAACCAATAAACCTATTCATGTTAATTTCACCTTTTATGTTTTTTTTCTTTTCCTTAACGATGAGATATACTCGGACCAACTTTCTTGTACCAAGTCTTGATCCCTCCTAGCTACATCAATTCTTAAGCAAATCATCCATACTCACAAGTAAATTGACGATAAAGAAAAAGAACTCACTTATCTCCTGGCTAAGTGCTCGTCGTTTGTTTATGTAGTGGCACAGACAACTATATAAAACCTAAACCTTGAAATTAAGATTTTAATTACACGTACGTCCTTTTATATATATATATATTTTATAGTCCATATAATGCCTAAACATGTAATTAATTAAGTATTCACGTGAAAGCATATCTAGAATTATGAATTGAGGAGAAACAAGGTCACCATCAAATTTTTGACAGGCACTAAATTCCCACTAAGAAAAAAGGACTTTGAATGTAATATGATAACAATTTTGTTGGTGAGTATATATCCATCGTTAATCATTGATATATACAATAGGCAAACATATATATATCACACAGAGAAAAGGGAAGAAGCAAAGAAAAGACAAGAACTGGCTCAAAACCATCTTCTCTAAAGGAATTCAAACATGGATGATTCAAAAGAAAGGCATGCAGCAGGGCCATACGTGGTTCCACTCGGTTTGCCACGAATATGTTATTCAAAGAAGAAAAGCAAGCAATGATGAGAGAAAAAATTGATCAGAAAGTGATCTTTGTTATCTTCAGTAGTGCTAGCTAGTGCCCAAATTGAGGTACTCTCCATGAAAAAAACAGAACCCTAGGGTACATTTACAGAGTACAAATTAACTAGCTATATAGAGCAAGATTTTTATGCAACATGATGTGCTCATAAAGAGATTGAAGATTTTTTGTGTATTGACTGGGGATCCTATGAATCTTGAACGTGAAAAAAAAAAGTTCGTCAAATTCTATCACAGAAACTTGTAAAGGGATGGTCTATAAGCTTTATTTACTACACCACTGGTACTAAATTATCAATTGTTTATTATAATTTTATGGGGTTTTAGCACATATTAAAATAATAAAAAGTTGGTTTTTTTTCTCACATAAATAATAAAAATCTCGTTGCTAACTCTGTTAGTAATTACTGACAGAAATTTCATGTCGTTAATCTCCATTTAACACTACCGACGAGAAATTTTACTTTCAAGAACTCGTTCTTCATGTCATCCTCTTCAAAATATTTCATTCCTCGATTTTGTGGCCTTCTCTTAACTAAGATGATGGTAGAAATCAACAAAATCTATTAAAAAAGTTGATTTAATTGCATATATATGACCAATTTTAGTAAGATATCTTCATTTTATAATTTTAACTCCATGTCTACATGTAATTTTTTTTTTTACATCCGTTTAAATAGATGGTAATGGTATGCTTAAATACTAACCAGCATGAACAGAGTTTTTTCAAGAATTGTAACAAGTAAATAATGGTGAGTGGAAATGATGTCAAAAGCATCACCACCATCGTTGACGGAATAGACCCGCAACACATTCTATGTTTTTAAATTATTGGGTTATTCTAGGTTAATTATTTTTATTAATATGATATTATTTTATTTTTTATTTTTTAAAAAAAGCATTTGTAGTTGATCCAACTGAATTTAGATTATATTTGGTTAGGTTATGAACCATTTCTCTAGAAACCCAGTTTGAACAACTAGATTTCATCTGGTTAGTATCTCTTTTTATTTAGTTTAAAACTTGATCTCAATCAAATTTTAGATAGTAAATTTTATAAATCAAACAATAAAATTAAATCGAGTTTAATAATTATAATCATCACACAATAAATAAAAGAAGTTATAATAGCATATATATATATATATATTCAACATCATCGTCAGGGATTTCCTCCAAATTGAATCGTATTTGATGCACAAATATACTTCTTATTTATCTTTTTTTTATCAAATATTTGTTTTGATTTTATTTTTTAATATTGAGATAAATAAAAATTTATTTTTGTAATTTATTTTTTTATTTTGTCTTTCTATAACATTAACATGGTTTGCAAGTTTGCTAAGGTAATCTAAGTTGTTTTGGTTCACAAGTTTGATGAGGTTTATTTTTTAATTGAACTTTATTTTTTTATAGTATATTTTTTTTTCTCATATAATTAAATTTTTTTTTATAGAAAATCTATTTTATTAAACTTTATAAATTTCATGAACATATTCACAAGTTTGGCTGGTTGACCTGGTTTGCAGATCTAGCGAGTTTAGTTTTTTTTTTTTATTTCATCCTTATATATTGGATTAATTAGAAATTCAATTTCATAATTGGTTTTGTTTCATCTTCTATGAGGTTATTGTTGTCTAAAAAACAATCTTGGTATTAGGTTGATATTCAATTTTACGATCATCTATTGTTATCGTATAGTTAAATAAAAAGTAGTTTTAAGAAAAACACAAATTATAATCTTAATGGAGTCAATAACCTTATTCACAAGTTTGACATGCTAACCCGAGTTATTTGATTCATAGATCTGACGAGTTTACCCATCGACTATATATGTTTTTTTTTTGTTTTCGGTCATTTAATTGATTTTTTTTATTTCATCCTTCAATATTGAATTGGTTTGGAAATAGAGTGCATGCTTGATATTTGTTTATTTTATATAAGGTTATCATTAATTATCTTAGATAAATGTTTACTTTTAGGTTATCAATTTTTGTGAGCATCTATTTTTATTATATAATTAAATAAATTTTTTTAAAAAAATAATAATTAAACCCAATAGAGTCTACAACTAGGGTTGTGAGGGGACCCGAGTCAATCTAATATGTTATTGTCTCAACATTGTTTTAAAAAAGTTTTCATCTTAAAGTTTTTTAAAAGTTAAGCCATATTTTTACCAGTCAGAATATATTTAAACCCATAAAATTGATCAATTTAAATCATGTTAACTCACATACAATTTAATTTCAAGTTTAAACAAAGAATTTTTTTATATTTTTTTATTTGAAAAAACAACTGATCCAGCCCTCATAGCACGAGGCGATACCGCGATATACTAGTTCGGTGTATAAATCATCTTTTGGGCATTGATCACAGGAGTTTTAAACTCTTATGACGTGGTGAAGTTGTGAGTTTCAATATCTCTTGCTCAATGGGCTTTTGTTTTGATCCTCAGTCCCGGTGTGGGCCCTTGTCACTAAATTCTTCTTGCCTGTGTATCATGAGCTGGGCTTTTATTTTGAGCATCAATTCCATGTGGGCCCTTACCACATTGAGTATCATGGGCTTAGACTCCTCATTACGGGATGACATGCCGGTTTACACAAAACTTGAACCGAAGAAGAATCAAAGCAAAGAAAATTCTCCAAAATCTGGTTGAAACTTGAAAGAAGTGAAATGGACACAAAAGCTTTAGCAAAATGAAAGAGAGCAAAAACCCAACAAAGCCCCATCAACTGAAAACAAGCAAAAACCTCAAAAATCAAGACTTCCTTCAAACTGGGATCGTTGTGGAGATGATGATGAAGATGAATTTGGAGTCAATCTTGAAAACCCACATGGAGATAACCTTAAAAACCAAACTTTGAGGATGATGGTCTTGTTTTGCCAAAGAGAAAAGGTGCTGACTTTAAGCACCTCTTAGATGAAGCTCTATCAAAATGTCACCAAGTTGACAACTTTCCTTCTCTTGAGGACTTCTTGGCTGGTATGTTTTTGAATATGTACCTAAGTTTTTTGAATTAAAAACTTGAATGATCATAAGGAATAGTAATTAATGTGCAATTGATAATGCAATTTGAATTGTTTTGCAATGAAATGTGGATGGATACTTGTATGGAATTGAAGTTGAATTTTTTCTTTATTTTTCTTTATCTGTTTCAAGTATAAAGGTTCTTTCTTGATCAGTAACTGGACTAGGCTTTCAAATTTGTGTGTGGTGGGGATTCAACAGGTTAATTGACATAGTAATTTGTTTAGGTTTGGTTGCAGTTTACGTGTATTTTGAAACATCTTCTCAGTTTAGGCTTCAGGTTTTTATTTCTTGTTTATTTGCTGTGAACATTTCCCATTTCGATTTGCTTCCGTAGCATGTCGTTTGCACTTTGCAATCACTTTGTAAAGTTCAGAAATTGATTATACTCTTGTCTGAATTGTTGCCAATTTCTCACTTAGCTAGCATTTTGACTGTGCACAATCCAGTTGTTACTTGTTGCTGATGATTATTGACTAATAAATCTGACTGTAGTGTTGGCAAGGTTACTGGTCCTTCTGATGGCTGGTTTAGACAGCTGGTTTTTGTGTAGAAGAAATGGTTGCATGAGGCACACTGTTTTTGAGTTATTTTGGATGTTGGTAAATTATTGACTTCAAGTGCTTGATGAAAGAGGAATTTAGGCATGGAGTAGACCCCTTGCTTTCAGTCAGGGAGAAAGCATTCTATCATGGATCGGGGATGATAATTTTGTTGTGGAGGATAAAACTACTTCAACTCATGAGGTAATTGCTTATTTTTCATTTTATTCATTAAATATTATCTCTCGTTTTTGTTTAGAGTAAGATATTAAAATGATAGAGAAAGGAGTATAGCAATTCAATTCAAATGTGTTAACTCATCTAATAATTTAATATTTAACGTAAGCAGCTTCTTGATATGCCATTAATTGTAGAAAGAGATTTACTATCATCTTTTTTAGTTTTTATTTTCCATTCTCTGCCCACCTGAAAATGGTCTGATGAAGAACTGTTAGAACCCGGACACTAGTTCATGCCAACAAAAATATCGCTTACCATTAGGCTATGTGCTAATTTTGAAAGTGCCTTTTGTGGTGATAAAAGTAATTTAGCTTGTGTTGGGTTCCCCTGTTCCTCCAAGTGCAACGATAATCTTAAATTTGAAAATTGATGTGCAGTAGTGTAAGGTTAGAGATGTTATACTTGGACACTTTATGTAGGGCTCTCTTCTTTAGTTTTCTTCAACTTCACATTCCTTACATGCAAGTCAGACAAATTGTATCTTGATCCTGGTTCCTGTTTGTTCATAGCTTGTTGGACAAACAAAATATCATGTTTACAGGAAATATTAACATCCAAAACATATGCTCAAACGTAGGTTTTATTTTGATGGATGAGTGATTTATTTTATATTGACACTTACTGTATTTGTGAAGTTCAATGAGTATCTTGGAAAAGAAAAGTTTAAAGTGCTTTGCTATTGGTATGGGCTATGTCCACGTTTCCTTCTCTAACCAGGAGAGTAAGGAACTCAATCCTTGTTGATAGGAGGTTGTGAGAAAAATTTTGAGTCCAATCCTTGCCTAGAATATTTGTATAAAGGTGTGCCACTTGTCCAAAGTGCGATTTAATGTTGTCAAATTATCCATTTCTGTAGGCTTAAACATTTAAAAATTTTGGAAGTGCAGAAGTACCCACAGTTTAGAATAAAGTGGTATTCTTGCAAATGGTAGTACAAGTACAATGCATTATCTTCATGCTAATGCGGTTGCTCCTGTTACTATCTTATTGGAATGCTACTTTCCTTTTCTTTACCTTCATATTGGTTGTCCAAGTTCTTTATATACTCTCCTAAAGTTTCCTTACCCATTTTTTTATCAGGCATAATTTCTCTCCCTTAATTTGCATGCTCTTGCAGAACAACTAGCTAAAGTAGATGTATCAGGGAGGCTCTTCATTGAAGCAGATCTATTAGCAACAGAATTGGTATGCTCTACATTCTCATATGACCTTTGAATGTGTGTTTTATATGGCTTATCAGTTATTACCACTTTTGACGTCAAGAAAAGTTTGTCCAATTGTGTAGGGTCTCACAGAACTGGGGTGTTTCAGTAACATTATGATGCTTCACGGAAAATGTTTCCTTCAGAGTTACCTTGTACTTTATAAACATGTACAAAATATTCAGTTAAAAGATATATAGAAGAAGATCTCAGTGATTGCTTGCTAGTAATATTTAGATCAAGAACTAGCAGCTTGAAAATATTCTTCACTCAAATCTGTTTCTCGTTTCACAAGGCACTTCCACAAATGGTTAATCACTCTTGGTTCTTGTTTTGCTTGCGTTCTTTTAAATAGTTTCTCTCTGATTATTAATTGGTGTGGTCATTTCTTGTTTCCAAAGTTGTCACTGTATGTCGCATAGTAACAAAATAAGGTTAGGATGAAAATTGCTTGTCTATTCTCTAGATAGGATATATTATGCTACGTGTAACATGGTTTATTGGACAATCTGGTCAGGGATCAAATACAAGCAGCAGCCAGGAATATGACCAATTGCAAACAACAGGATCTCTGAATAATTGGCTTTTGAAGATTTTTCTGAGAAGAATAAGGCTGTCAATCAAAATACCAAGGTTTTTGCTTCAGGCTTGACCATAGGCAATACAGACCCATTTTCATTCATTCAGGGATCAGATGTCAAGGGTAATTTGAATAGAAATCAGTGTGGAAAATCCAATCAAAGCACAGCTCCTGAGCCCCCAGAACAGTTCAATGTGAGTTCTGTTGTCCCTAAGAGCAGGCTGCCCACGTTTGAAGCAGAAGCTGCTGAGTCTAACCTGTATATGCTTCCTGGCTCGCTTAGTGAGACCAAGCTACTTGATTCTTCTTGTTTTGGGTCTGGTACTTTACCCATTTTAGAGAAAAATGCTCCTGGCACCTCTGCCAGAAGTTAGAAGAAATCCCACTGGTTCAGCAAAAAACTCCTACACTGCTGCCACCCCGGACAGCATACCTGATGATTTACTTGAGGAAACATCTGATTTACAAAGAGAAAGAGGCTGCTACACCTCTGCCACTACTTGCAAGAAATGCCCTTGCCTCTGCAAAAATCACTTCTACTGCTGCCACTTTAGATGATGTACTTGATGACAACATACTTGATGATTTACTTTGAGGAAGCATCTAATTTACAAGAGAAAGAGGTTGCTACGCCTCTGCCACTACTTGCAAGAAATGTCTGTCGCTTCGGCAAAAACCACTTCTACTGCTGCCACTCAAGATGACGTACTTGATGATTTACTTGAGGAAACATCTAATTTGTCAAACCAAAACAATTTGCATCAGCCTCTAGAAATGAAGGCTGCATCTTGTGAAATTCAATCTTCTTCTCTCCGTCTGTCAGTAAGTCGAAAGTTTTGGATTGACTTTGATGCATCGTCGGAAACAATTTAACTGCTTGTAATTTTACCAAACCTCAACCATGTATCTTTATTTGTTGTGCTTAATGCAATACAAGGATGTATACTTCCAAGCTGCTACATGGATTCTGTGTTTTACAAGTAAAAAAATATTTAGGCATTTCCAATGTTACATCTGCTGCTAAGGTTTTCAACCACTCTGCCATGCATTTTCTCTTGACACCTTAGATATTCAATAACGTATTTCCCACCTTTCCGTGTGTACTAATTTAGGTGGCCTGTCATGTAAGAGAGGTGAGATGTAAATAAGTGGTTACATGTGATGCAAAGAAGTCTTTTTCCTCAACCCCGACAGAAAAATGCCAACATGTGTTACCAAGAACCAGCTGTGCACTTAAATTTGCAGAAGTCAACAAGGGCATGACAAGTTCTGTAGCATTTTGCCTCCATTACATTATGAAAGACAAAAAATTGCCAGAGCAGAAGTCAGGCTGGCATCACAAATAGAGAGAGGTAGAGCTTGATCTTCCAATCTCCTTAAAGTTCCACAAATCATTGGAAGGAGAAGAAAACAGCAAAAAAAAATAAAATCCACTGTGTATTTCTTTCTTTCTATAACAAAATTATAATCTCAAATCTAAAACAGGAAAAAAGAAAAAGAAGAAGAAAAGGATAAAAAGAAAAAAAGAAAAGGAAATCAATTAGTTAGCTAGACAAGCACAAAATTGCAGAAAAATCAAAGCCATAAGGCTCCAGCTTCTTTCAAAATAGGAACCAATTCTCCAGAAATATGAGCAGCCATAAGTTTATCCAATCCACCAAACAACTTTCCACCAATAAAAAGAGCAGGAAACTGTACTTTCTTCTTACTCCCCTTTCCACCATCATTGCAGATCATTTCCAATTCTTCCAAGACACTAATCTCATCAGCCTCATCAATCTCATAAACTGCTGGATTCACACCAAGCCCTAGAAGCAAACGTTTCGCTACAAGGCTCATGCAGCATCCACGTCTAGCAAACACTATGATTGCATTTTCTTGCACCATCTTGCTCATATTTCCTGACCCTTTTAGCACTTCTTGAGTTGCAACCACCCCACCATTGTTGTGGCGGGCAATAAGTTGAAAAGGGCTTATTAGAGGCTTGTTGTTGGTGTATAAAGGTGGCCATGACTTGTAAGGTATTGCCTGCTGCATGGTTGAAGACACAGAGAGACAGAGAGAGGAGAAGGTTTTGTGTGTGTTGAGCTAAGGTGCCTAGAAATGGCGAGAAGAGAAGGGTATATAAGAAAATGGAGAGGGGATGACTTGATAAATATGAAAGAGTCAGGCGTCAACGGCAGTTAGCCTTATTTTTTTGGTTACACGCTGCATGATGGTTGTGGCTTACGTTTGATTTGTGTCATCCTTCACTATTTGCATTTATTTATTTTTAAATTAGAGCATCTAATGTTGCTACGTGTCATTAAGAATGACCTTTATCTTCTTGTCTCAATGATAAATGTGTTTGTTCTCGAATTATTGTATTGGATTTGATCTTAGCACACTCCGAGGAAGATAATTTTTCTGTTGATCACTTGTCCGATAATATCAAAGTTATTAAACTCGCATTAAACTCGGTTGTTTTTTAATTATAAATCAACTAAATTAACTTAGAATAATCTAAACCGAAATTATTTCAAGCTTTTTTTTAAAATATTATTTATAAAATATATGTTTAAGTAATGCATTGCAATATGTTTTTGTAAAAATATGTTTTAATTAAAAATATATTTTTTTATTTTTTTAAAAATATAATATTAACGCATTAAACTATAAAATTTAATGTTTTTATAGATAAAAAAATAATTTGAAAAACAAATTAAATTGTGTTAGCAAACATAATCAAAATTGAATAGAAGGTATGACTTTCAACTATATATATATAATTTGTGTTAAAATAATTAAGATCAAACACAAAAAAGATACTAGAATTCTGAATAATCTGTATATTATGAACGCTTAATCTTAATCTAAATACAAATGAAGCATATATAGGTTAAACTGAAAGTATTATTCTATCTTTAATAAATAAGACTATATAAATATTATTTAAAAATTTGAAGGGAAAGAATTTCTCTAGATTAAAATATAGATAAAAAATAATTTGAAAAATAGATTAAATTGTATTTTTTTTTCTGTTTCTTTAGTTTGAAGGGAAAGAATTTATCTAGATTTAGGTTGGTTTACATGATGTATAAAAGTACTATTTAGCATCCCATTGCTCTTTCTTAAAAGTCACTGCTTTTTATTTGATTAGATCTGTTTATGGGCCAGGCGTGAATATTGATTTCTTTACAAATTGTAAACGTCATTTTTTTTATTCAAATTTTAATAATTATGAGTTGTTAGATTGAGTTTTAAGTAAATTTATTCTCTAAGTTATTGTTTGAGTTTCAATCCAAACATCGAATCAGGAAGAACATAGCTAATTCCAATGAGGTAAATTAAGTGAAATCCAAGTCTCTCTCCCTCTTTCACCATCTTACTTGTACTAAATATATAATACTTTAAAATACTTTTTTTTTCCTTTTTTTGACATATCTACGTCGCAGTTAAAAAATACAAAAATAAATTATTATTTAATATTTTTTAAGATAAAAATTATTTTTTAAACATATTCAAACGCAATTCTAAACACAGAAACAAATGATTCATTAATGTTAATCTTTGTTTAAGACTGTTTTTATTTAAGTTTAAAAATATATATTCTTGTTTCTTTCTTCTTTTCTTCTTGTCTATCTCTTCTATACAAAATAATTATTAACAATTACGTATGGAGCACACTATAATTTATTCCCAATATACTTATATCTAAAAATCATTAATTATTATTATTATTAATTAACTACTTAATCTCTTGCCACGTATTTGACCATACACGCAAAAGAAAAATGCCGCTGGCGGACGGTGGGCGAGAGCTGACGAAAGCCAGCGACAAACTTTAGCCTCACAGACGCATCATCAAGAGTCCGCGTGACGCCAAACCCGGGACCCTCCACGTGAATCAGACAGCCCTCTCCCGCGGTTATGACGTGGGGTGACGTCATAAACAATGCCCACGTGTTCCAAGTTTACGGATGTATGATTGTGCGCTTCGCGGCTGCTCCGTGGCTTCTTTAGAAAAAGATAAAAAGTAGTCAGTGAAGTACATCCTTGAAAATAATTTTGTGTCCGAGTTCAATAATTTACTAGCTTTATACCCGCGCGATGCCGCGGATTATTTTTTTTACATAAAAAATATTAAAAAAAATAAAAAAATAAAAATTTTGGGTTTTTCTGCAAAGTTATACCCAATAATCTTGGGTTTGGCTGCAACGTCTGACCTAAGAGTAATATTTATAATATTAATAATAAAATTAAACTTACATGACCCAAGTTTAAGTGAGTCTGGCTGTAACACCGGACCCACGAATACTGGATGTGGGTCTGGCTATAAGGTCGTGTC
>Ga0307514_10005772_pt1 | contig 10934 bp, 15 predicted proteins | sample 16_EM_MG_FD_203088 | JGI IMG/M metagenome (GOLD analysis project Ga0307514, IMG submission 203088) | Populus trichocarpa ectomycorrhiza microbial communities from riparian zone in the Pacific Northwest, United States - 16_EM | ecosystem: Host-associated > Plants > Roots > Unclassified | place... | reverse complement strand
TTACTTTATTTACTTTATTGGTTCAGTACATTCATTTCCTAGCCCAACATATCTATTCAAGAAAAAATATCATCGACGCAATCGAATTCCAACGAAATGCACTTGAATGGATCTTTTACATGCTTCGGGTACATGTACAGCGACTTGATATCCCACAAGATTGTTGTGGCGTTTAAGGCCAGTAATGTCGTTTTCGCTATCCAACGGAAGGTTGTGCTGAAGACGGGATTAATTGGACACATGATGAAAATAAAGTGGTACGCACCGGATGATCTGTCAGATCATAAAAGCAATGGTTTTGAAGGGACGTTGAAGCACACTGAAGATTATAATTGAATGCTTAAACCAAATGCCATTCAGTAAGTCATTGAAACTCACCATATCAGTGACGCGTATTAAAGGTGTAAAGACTCAAGAGGGCCCCGGGGCCAGGGCTGCAGCCAAAGCAGGAGCAAACCACGGAGGCGCCAGAGCTGGAATTAGGCATGTAAAACAATGATATGAATAGACAAGCACAACTTACCAAGACTTTCGTGTTCTGCTCTAACCTCAGATTCATAGATTGCACCGTTTGGTTTGCGACATCGTGTCGTGTTGCCACATTTAAGAATAGAACATAATGAGCAGGAAAATGTAACCATGGCTGCACAGATACGGCTGTTACAGTCTACTGCATTGATTGGAGCTTGTAGTGTGCCATTTGTAGAAGGTCGTCTATGAAGATAACGTATTAAAAAAAATAGAGGCGTTTTGCTGCAGACTTACAAATACGAAGACGAGGAATTGGCCAGATGGTGAAGACTTCAAGGTGATTTGCCGAAGGCCGGCGTTCTGCGAATCTGCTTCAATCCCATTTTTGTACTTCATTCGTTATGGATACTGCAGCAAGTCGCTCTCGCGATACTCAAGAGAGGACATTTTGTAAATGGTGAGTGTTCTTTTTAAAGATCTTTCCTCCACAGACGAATATCTATACAGGTTAAACACCAAATTGGAGGCAAATGGATACCCACCCATGACTTCTCTCGTCAAGGACCTCCCGGATGGCGTCAGGCTCATTCAGCTCATGGTACTTTCTAAAATCGTTTGTGCTTGAAACCTGACAGCATTACCCTGTTTCGGTCACGTAGGAGATTATGGGTAATCGTCGTTGAACCATACCAGTCCAGCTTCTCATCCTGATCGCCCATCCGCTTTCCTCTGTTCTACAGGTGATACCTCCCTCGGAAAGTATAACAAGCAACCGCGTATGCGCGTGCAGATGGCGGAGAATGTGAACAAGGCGCTAGAGTTTATCACTTCAAGAGGTGTGAAATTAACAAATATTGGGCCTGAAGGTACGCCTTTGCGCTATCGAGCGATTTTCTTGAGCTGTACATCTTTTGTTTGCGGGTTCTAGATATTATTGATGGAAATCTGAAACTTATTCTTGGGATGATATGGACGTTGATCCTCCGATTCACAATTGCTGATATCAGGTTTGTTATTTTGATTGTTGCCCTGTCACTTCGGTGTTCACGTTTCTGGATGAAAGTGAAGAAGGCCTTCGAGCAAAGGAAGGTCTTCTTCTTTGGTGTCAACGTAAGACGGAGCCATACGAGGAAGTAGATGTCCAAGATTTTTCTTACAGCTGGTCGGACGGACTTGCCTTGTACGTTCAACGCTTCTATTGAGTATGCTGTGATCGAACTTATCCCTTGTTTGCATAATAGATGTGCCCTCATACATTGTCATCGGCCAGACCTTTTGGACTATGATAAATTGGACAAGGCCTGAATTATTCACCCCCTTGTTTGTTGACTCTTATTCATCTGCCCTATAGACTGACCGTCACGGGAATACCAGGCTTGCTTTCAAAGTTGCCGCCGAACACCTAAACATCCCTGTACGTCTGAGTTGGGTTGCGCATAGCTTGCAGCTAATTTCTGTTAAGCAACTCCTGGAAGTTGAAGACCTTTGCGATGCGCTTCGTCCAGACGAACGAAGTGTGATGACTTACATCGCAAGCTTCTTCCATGCTTTCTCGACAATGGGTAAATAGTTTTTGGCCTAGGCGAGAGTTTACACTCTAATGTTGTCTTGTGATTAGACCAAGCTGAGACAGAATCGAGGCGAGTGGAAAAGTTCGCGGAACTCATGCAATCTGTATGGTTGATACGAAACGATTATGAACGACGCATTCGATTGGTAATACCAATTTCTTTCCTTCACTGGACATCGGCTTACACCAATCTCCATGAGCTTCTCTCCGCTATGTCGGACATTCAATCCCAATGGGCCACAAAGCAATTCAGGGATACATACGTCGACGCAAAAGAACAATCAGCGGAATTCACAAGTTACAAGCAGACAACAAAACGAACTTGGGTGACGGAGAAGCAGGATGTCACGACTCTATTCGGAAACGTGCAGACGAAGTTGAAAACGTATAGCTTGCGAGAGTATGTGCCACCTCACGGGTTGGCGCTGTCGGATCTGGATACAGCATGGCAGAGATTGTTGGATAAGGAAGCGGAGAGGAGTCGGGAGATCAATGCACAAATTAGGATGTGCGTTATTCGTTTTATAGCCCAAGGTTACTGTTTAATTCATATTTCGATCAGGATAAAGGAATCTCTACGGAAACGGTTTGCAGAGCTAGCGAATGACTTCGAAAGGAAATTGCATGGTATTTCGACGGAGCTGACGGCAATTGAGGGTCCCTTGGAAGTAAGCACCCATTTCATGACTGCCTTTTATTGCTCTCTTAGCAACCTTTTGGCCTTCTTCCATTAGGAACAAATGGTGAAAGTTCAGGAGTTGCAGCTTCGGATACCAGCGCTCGAGGCGGCGTTGAACGAGGTAGCTGACGCAGAAGCCGAGTGCAACTTCGCGAATGTGGAGGAGAACGACTATACAATTTTCACGTGTCAAGATTTGCAGTTTGAGTTGGAGCTCGCAGTGCATAGCATTCAGAAGAAGATTACATTCATCGAGAACCAGGTCAGCTTGACTCTATCTAAAGAGCATTCTTTCGCTAATGTTGGTTTAGATCGTTTCAAGAAATATGACAAACATGACTCCTGCGCAACTGGAAGAATTCGAGAGCACTTTTCGGTATTTCGATAAAGATGAGACAAATACTCTCAATATCGCAGAAATGGTTGCTGCTCTTGCAAGTCTGGGAATGGTCTACTCGGAGGGAGACATGGACATGATTTATGATCAACTTGTCTCTGAGTATGGAGCGGTGACATTTGAAGCGTTTATTAACCTTTTGGTAAGAATGCTTTCTGTCGTCGACTCAGCGTTGAAGTAACGGTTTCGGCCGCGTTAGGTGGACATCACAGAAGACCAGACGTCGCCTGACCAACTTCGGGATGCATTCCGTGGGATTGCCAAAGACAAGGTAAACACAAAGCTTCTTTTTTCTGAATCCTCTTGATGTGGTTGTCCCGCAGCCGTTTGTTACGGAGCTGGACTTGCGCCTGGCACACCTACCGCCTGCTGCTGTCGAGTACCTGCGGGAGGCGATGCCGAATGGAAGGAATGAAGCTGGAGAGGCAGAATTTGATTACGAAAAGTTTATAGACAATGTATTCACATAGGGATGTGGGGTATTTATAGTGAAGCGCCCTCGGATTTTGCGGTCCGCTCGTTGAACCTTACTCGCACAAATCATAAATGCGCTCTCGCTCTTCTTCGCATACCTTTATCGATCTCACGGATGACCAAGATGAAGAAACTGGCACGAACATTGCCGACTCGGAACTTCATATAGCGGACTACTTGGCAGTGCTCAGAGCTCGAGTGCACGACCTGGAGTCTGAGAACTCGGCAATCAAGTTGGAGTTGGGGAAGATGAAGGCGGACTTACAGCTTGCGCAAGGGGAACTCAAGATAACTCGGGAGGCACTCGGACAGGCTGTTGTGGCCAATAGGCAGGTCGATGTTGTGCTATTTCATTGTCTGAGGTTTTTTTTCGATGATCTTACCTGTAGAAGGATTTAGCTCAATCTGTAGCTGTGCCTTCCAGCTCTGCTTCCACATCTTTGAAGAGGGTGAGTGTACTTCTATTCGAAAGCAACATAACTGAAAGATGGGATACAGGCTCGGTCATCTTCCACTGTTGAACTTGAATCCAACTCACGCGTTCGAAAAGTCAAGAGCAAGGTAAAAAGACTTGAAGTCATAGGAAATATTTTTGTTCAACCCTTGCAGACTCTTCCTATGCAAACCTCTACACCTTCAAAGTCGAAGCGTTTATCTCAACACCGTGACTCAGTCACGAAAATAAAGCAGGAGCCAATGAAGGATTCTCCCCTCTCAGAACGAAAGTGTCAACATCTTGCAGAAGGAACTTCATCTTTTACTTCCAAAACCAACTCTGCTTCTGGAGATGAGATGAAGTGCAATTCCTCGTTTCGGGGCAAGGCGAAAACTGATCCTGATGCCATCCCAAATGTAAAGCTGAAACAAGGAACTTCCACTCTGACACCAGACCAACCCGAATATTATCTCCAGTCCGCACCATCATATCAGATTCTCCCCCCACCTCTAACTACTGAAATAAAGCGCGTGCCCTTTGCCGCACATTATGGTGGCTCCTCCTATCATTTTCTGCAATATCTTAAGAATCCCTCTGGCCATGTGAAACGAAGACTTGTCTTTCCACTACCAGAAATGAACCCAGCAGTGCCCTCCGCTCCAGGTGAACCCGGCTTAATCTATGCTTCCAGACATGAAATACTTCAGAACCCTCCATGGTCTCTGTTTATTAAACGTGAACCTGCGATAGCTATATGGACGTATGTCGGTGATTATGAAGGTGAACTATGTGGGGTGATGAATGCAAAGATGTTTATGGCACAGTCAGAGATGGTCAAGATTTCTTTTCCCTTTTGATGGTTAATCACCAAAAATTAACATATTATTCTTTCAGGTCAAGAAAAGGTGGGCAGTTTTGCTTCTGACGCAGAAGCTTGATGTGTACCTCTCCATGCGCGTGAGGATTGCATTACGAAGAGCTGGGGCGATTCCTTTGGAAGATAAGGACCAGGAGAAAGAGGTGATTGAGCAAGAGAAGTTGGCTGTCAAAGCTGGCCGACCATTTTACCCTGTAACTGAGGATGATATCATCAGCGCATTCCTTAAAGGCGACGAGGTTGGTAATTTTCTAATATTATTCAAAGATATTCCGAACCACATATATATAGGTCATCGACATTATCCGGATGACATGTGTGTCCTATGATCACGTATTTGCGGCTGACATTCGAAATCAACTTGGAGACCCCGATCCAGTTCCAACTCGAAAACAGACGTCCAAAGCATCAAAAAAAGTAAAGTTATCAACGAAGACAGAGTTGAAGAAGCCACAGAAACCAAGATTTGCCTCTTCTTCTGCTGATGTCGAATCAGATTTTGAGGGAGATTCGGATGGTGTTGAGGGAGATTCAGGAGACGACTTTGCCGGACCCATGATGGACGAAATTGCCAACCCAATTCCAAAACCGGAATTGCGATCTCAAACCCGGAAAGCTCTTGTTCAAAATTTCGAGATGGGAGATGTGCTTACCACTGATGAGGATGATTCAAGTTCAGATATTTACATATAAACCAAGGGTTTCAAAATGTTATCATTGTCAGTGTACATACTTCACAACGCTATCCGAGTCAGTCCAAGAAATAACATCAACTAATCCAGAGTGCTCGTAAACGGGCAGCATTTTGCTGGAGGGTGTCTGGTTTATCGGTAGATCACTGGTGTATCCGGGTCCCAAACGACAGATAGCGGAACAAGTTCATTAAATCTTTTGTTATTTTTTCCGCTATATATACAAACGTCGGAATGCCACTGCTTTTTGCTCTTCGTCCCCTCAGATAATCAGAAGGCAAATTTGGGAAGGGCCTGAATTTTTTCCAGACATGTGGCGGCAGCTTGCGCCATGTACATACGTTCGCCAGGTTTCAGATAATCAGGAGCATTTCCACAGTGGCGACAATTCGGCAAGTCCGTCGACGCCTTGACCTTGCTCAAAGTTGACTCCAGAGTGGTTCGGTTGTCGATGGCTTGCCACTCAAGGATTTGAGGTATAATTGCAGACGTTTCGCCAACATACCGATATTTTCGTTCCATGGTTTGAATCAAATCTTTGAAAGCTTGTTCCCAAAGCTGATGGTACCGAATCTAAAATGACAAATTTGATGAACAAGTCTATTCTGAACAGGGATGCGGCCTTACCCAAGGCATATGATAATGGGCGGGAAGCCTTTCAAGGACGTCAAGTACTGGACGACGGGCGAGAAACGCAAGAGCTTCATCGATGAGTGATGGATAGCCATGTTTGCAACCATGAGCCAGGACCTCAGGCGCATATTTCGGAGCGAATTGTCTAAATACGACAATAAATGCCTAAAACTAATTCGAAAATATCTTACTCACATCAATCTCATTTCGCAGACTTTCATAGCAGAGAAAACCTGATACTTCTCGACCGCCTCTGCAACCTGTAACACGATCTTAAAATCCGTTTTATCCATGTCTGGTTGCTTTCGTGGATATACAAAGTCAAAAATGATGGCTAAGACTTCGCTAGGCTCCGTGAGGACAGTCTCCTCGTCCGGGTTGATAATGATATCAGCTAGATCAGGCCCAGGAAAAAACTCGGTATGAGCCTCAAGGTTACTGCGGTGAACGAAGAAGAGAATGCCATCGGACGACCGAAAAGTGACGCCCGTGTTGTTTGTACGGGTGACCATTGGGGTGACTAGGGAGGACACAAAAGTAAGAAGTCTTTTGACAAGAGAGTAGAATCATCAACATGTCTTACACTTTGGGTGGTACTCTGGCTCGGATTGAGATTCTTCTTTCCGAGTCCTGAGAATGAATGGAATCGGAAACAATGTGGTGGTTGGAAAAAGAGAAACAAACATCTCCCACTAGTACTGCGTGATGGTGAATACCATCAATACATTAGTGCCAGTGATCGCTGGTGCCTAATTAGTCACTTTGAAATCGTTGGGAAGTAGGAATAAACTAAGAAAGTAATTTGCTCGATAAACTTGTAGACAGCTTCATGTCTGACTCTTAGACATTTGTGACGCGGTAATGACTGACTTAGATATCAGCGCCACCTGGTGAAGAATACAAACCACGCGGCGGTTTGGGGGCCCCATTGTTTGTAGTCGAAAACTGAGGGCCTTCCATACACACGATCGTTAATTGTGTGAAAAGCTGCAAGCCTCTCCCGTCCTTTGCCAATCCCTTCTTCACCTTTTAACCAGGCCACTAATTTCGGATCACCTGCAAGAACGCTTGACCCCTTGAAGAAGGAAGCAGGACGGACCGGTCGATGAATTGGGAGGGTAGTAGGATGAACGAACCAGGGGCGATTTCCTCGTGGAGAGAGCCTACGGCAGAAAAAGCGATGATGTCGTGAACGCCGAGAAATTTGGGGAGAGATGGTGTGGCCTGGACTATGTCGATCATGATGCGAAGGAAGAGCCGCAATCGTTATTGGACTAGAAGGGCCCCCAGGGCCATTATGCAGGCTTTAGGCTCAGAGGGAAAATATACACGGTCTCTAAGTGTACTGATTTGCTAGAACTGATATCAGTAGCTTCATCGTTATTTGTTACAGACACGAAAGTCAGATTATCCAGGTGATAAGTAGAGGCCAATGATCCCAGTCAAAAGTACCAAGTTGGTACCAAGTCAGAACTACATATTAATTTTTCATCGTTCGCGGATACGAGAATGTGCCTTTACAATCCGATTAAATATTTTTGGACATTATACCAGTACGTTGGAATACTTATACTGCGGGCTGCAAAATTTTGTTGCGGTATCCCATATAGCATGCTCGGCGCTCCAGAATATGGAGTGGCAAAATGCTTCTTGCCCGCAGTGATATCGGAAACCTGTACCGCGTGCACTGGGCCACCGCCGCCATTTTAAAATCTGGTTTGCGATTTTTGTCTTTACCAGCGCGAATTTATTTCCGTGTCAGATTTTGTTCTAGCTATGATGAACTACTGGCAAAAATCACTAAGTCCACAGGCATAAAGCGCCGATGAGTATCATATCTTGTTGGGGCCACTTCGAGGAACAAATGCAACAATATAGATCCACGCGAGACTTCTGGCCGAGTATTCAGATCCATGTGAATATTCAAGACGGCAATAATATCGGGTTAGAATTCTGTCAGATAATACTTAATGGTACATCTATTGACATCTAAGTTTATTCTGTTAAGTTCGGACGGAATTGAGTTTGAAGTATGTTTGGGGCCCGGGTGTTAGCGTTTCAAGTTGGGTCAATCTTTCTCTGCAGACGCTGAGCGATATGCCGATATGCACACGATGGAAAAAGGCTTGAGCTTTCGCCCAAAGCGCAGATGCTAACCCCAATTGAGACTTTTACTTCCTCACTTCCGTGAGTTGACTAGTGAATTTGTCTTGGGCGGAGGCCTAATTATGTACATATGCTCTGGTGGTTCCTGTGAGGGCGAACACAATACCGGAATCACAGCGGCTCAAAGAAAAGCGAGGCTATTCTGAGCCAAGGCGATTCCTCCCACGAGGCCACGAGTACTTGGGGAGCAGATTTGGATTTGGAGACCAAAGCCCCCATTCGAAAAGGTTTGTATCTCCTAATACGACATAGTCGACGTTTTGAACAGATCCTGACAAGGGGGAATCATTGGTGTCCCTCAAAGAGACGTCAACGATACTCTAGGTTTGGGTGCACATAAGCTCAAAAGAAATTCGAAGTTAATTGTTTGCCCAGCCTTTTATGTTTCATGTTGATAATCTCCTTTTTTCGATCTTTATGTCCCACATAACATTGAGATGCCACGGTTCCATCAATTGGATCATACAGGATCATGCTCACGCCAGAGCCATGCGTTCACCCCTGCAATAACGGACTTGAGGCCCGACAACGACCAAGACCATTCAATGCCAAAAAGAAATTCCCCATCACCTATCCCGTTCCCATTCCCATCCTTCACGGTTTTCTTTCTCCTCTTGCAGAAGTCGGCTTGACTTGCATATCGGCTGTGTGGCCGGAAGGTCGTTTGACATCGGGTATATTACGTGCTGGTTTGTATCTGGCCACTAGAATATGCGGCAAGGGGAAACAAAACGCAGGTCGCAACTCACCTTCAAACCTTTCGCAGCGATATTCCCGAGTCGATCCCCCAGCCGTAACAGTAGTGACAAAATTTCGAATAAGGAAAGCGCGCTAACCGTATTCAGAAAATCGATCGAACAGACCGCCCCTGTGAAGACGGGAAGACGAATTTCTTTGCAATCAATTCTTCTTCCTCCTTTCATGCATCCTCAAGGTCAAGCTATTGCACCAAAAGAAAGTCATCAGGCAGATATGTCTGACCACGGGTCTGTTGCTGCTGCTGCTTCTCCAGCTCCGGGTGATGGCACATCCGTTCCCAGTCGCACTTCGACTTCGAATTCAGTCGCTAGAGTGTCAATCGCTTCTGTGGCTGTCCCTTCATCATCAGTAACGACGACGTCCAATTCAAACGTGTCTATACCAAGGCCGTCGCGTAGTTCTCCCCCACCTTCATTTCTTCTCGACGACGACCCGTTCGCGAACTTGACGCCTGTAACTGTAGGGGCCAGTGCTAGCCATCGATTGACATCCTCAACTGCATCGACCTCGGGTGGATGTGTCATACCCCATAGCCAGCGACCGCCACCTGTGCATCCGGAACTGGTACCAGTGGTGTCGCCCTCTGCAATGCCCTGTTCAATGATTCCCAAATCACGATTGTACGAAATGGTGGAGATTGACCAGAATTTTAAAAGTGGGTTCGAGGGGAAGGATAAAAGGACAAGAATTAAGAGCGGAGAAGTGGAAGTTCAAGAGAAAGAGATCAAAAGCCGGGAGACTAAAACTTCCTTACCTCTCATGTCTGCACCCGTTTCACCTTCACAATCTACAACAGACTCTATGCCACCTTCATCATCCAGTATGTTTTCCTCATCGAATGACTGCAATAAATATTCAACAAAAGTTGAATTATCAGCGACATCCAGCATTTCTCTTCCTTCCAGCCCCAAACTGCCGTCCATATCAAGTCGTCCATCTATACCGCCTCCATCGACTCGGGCTTTTAACACAGGGCGAGCCCAACCGCGACCTGCACACCAGCGGCCTGCTTTTGCTGGAAGACCAAGTCTGCCTTCACTAGACACATTGGCAAGAATGAATGTCGTCCTCACAAAGAAGGTACATCCCCTTGGACATCTATTCTCTTATAATTTTTTGTATATCAATTTGGTTTTTTAGGTACGAAAGGGACATGTTGGAGCTCGTTTGCCATTTGAACCTTGGGACACCTTGTTATCAGACGATGACTGCAGTATTTCATCCCGACCCAGTCCCTTTGTGGGCTCAATGGCGTCGCCTACTTGTACAAATTCTTCATCATCCGATCTTTCATCCACCCTTACACGTACAAACATGCCCCTTATGATACAAACGAATCACGATCCTCACCACGATGTCCACAACTCTCCGTCCAACCCCCCAGATGAAACGTCCATATCTATGTCTAATCCCGTATCTTCAAGGCCTTCCTCATTTATGTCGCCTCCACCTCAACCACTTCTTCCAAGTCAGATAGTTGCACTAGGCTCTTTGGCTGAAGACTTGGAAATAATGTCCATATCGCGGTCTTCAGCATTGCCAGTGCCACTGCCAAAGACGGACGAGGTTCTCGATCCGCCACAGTCTTCTGCGAGTTCATCAACAATCATTGATGCAAATTCACAGGCCCCCTTGCCTACACCAGAATCAAATAGAAATCCCGAAGCAACTTTTTCGAATGCAGAAGGAACAACGTCATTGGATGCTCAAAGAAACTGTACCACCAACCATTGCGAGAAGAGTACCCAGCACATTCAGGAAGAACAGGGGTCTAGCGGCG
>Ga0307514_10005771_pt1 | contig 10934 bp, 6 predicted proteins | sample 16_EM_MG_FD_203088 | JGI IMG/M metagenome (GOLD analysis project Ga0307514, IMG submission 203088) | Populus trichocarpa ectomycorrhiza microbial communities from riparian zone in the Pacific Northwest, United States - 16_EM | ecosystem: Host-associated > Plants > Roots > Unclassified | place... | reverse complement strand
TCATGATTGGGATGAAATGGAAGAGTTAGTCTATTGTTACATTGCCCTTAACTCTCCTGACCTGCATGGCATCATTGCCAATGCATTTCTTAGTTTATCTTGTCATTTTTCCTAGCTCGTACGCTCTTTCTCTGTTGTCTGCAACATACTGCTTAAAATGGCACATCTAGTCAACTTCTTTTTAGTCCACTACTCCTGGAAGATTGAGAATGTATCCTTTAATGTATCAATGTTATTTTGACAAATTCGGTTTCAGCCACCAGAGCAGGAAAAGAAGATCCAATGATTTGTTTCTACTTTCTACAACAGTAATTAAGAGCTAGCTTACATGCTTATTTTCATGAACAAATGAAAATCTGATTGATGAAACCAAGGGAATGCTTTAATCTGCCCAAACAGGAAAAATAAGCTATTTCGAAAGCAAACATCATGATAAATATAAGAGCACCATGTCAATCGATTCTCAATAAGAGACTTGACAGGTTTTTTGTAATCAATTCTCTATTGTAAAATTTGAATTCAATTGATAAAGAAGTTGAGTTCAAGATAGAATTCAATTCATTTTGTTTTTATATGACGTAAATGGTTACTTTGGAAAGCTAGTTTTAACATTAATTTTTATCTTTAGTGTAGTAAATCGGAAATTGAATTCAATTAGGGGGTTGCAAACAGCAGACACAGATCTGAAACTCTATTGGCCTAATTTTCTCCCACTTCAAAACAGCTTCAAGAAAACTAGCAGACATAGAAGAAAACTAGCATTGCAATCTGCAGATCCCGACATGGTTATCAGCATTATGTAGAGCCACAAAAAATTTCCTCGTTTTTTATTTTATTGGAAAAAACGGTCCTTTGGCTAATATAATTGCTTAGGGGGGCATCCAGAGCGGCAGTCGCTGACATTTACACTAACCAAAATATACTTTTAACAAGCTTGACAGCGAGTTGTTAAGGCCGGATGGTAGATGATCCACGCTGCGTGCTACCCCGCCAGCCAGGACATACCCCGGACTGAATTTCATTCAGAAACGAAAGAGATGGCAAATGAGGCAGAGAAGAAGAGTCGAAGTAGTTGCAGTGAAAAATTAGACAGATTGAGTGATCTGCTTGACTGCATAATCCATAAAATTCTATCTTTGAAAGGTGCCCAGACAGACGTGTATTGTCTAAAAGATAGATTGTTGTGAACATCACTTCCTGGCCTCAATTTCAATGCTCCCTGCCTGAAGCTCTCAAACTTTTCAGCTTTTTAATAGATTTGTGAGCAGAGTGTTATGACAACAGCGATCTTTATAAGGTTCAGCAACATTTTCCACTCGGAGCTCCCATCATTCTTTTTAGGATATATGATCATAAACTATGCTGTTTCCCATCATGTTCAGCAAGCTCATGGTCATAAATTATGATGATGCACCACCTTCTGTCCGATCTTTCTCTTCACCGGAGGCATTTTTAACTTGAAAACTGTATCCAAATTATCTGGATTCAACTTTCAAGCTTTTCATTTTGCTTTCACAAATCTCATCAGGTTGAGACTCGAAAATTGTTCCTTCGGTTATCAAAGGAATATCGGTGATCCTTTTGCTAGCTGTCTTAGTTTGAAGAATCTAAGCCTACGATTTTGCAATTTGCTGTCTCCAAAAGTTATGGAAATATCTGCAATTCAATTGCTCAACTTAGAAATTCTGGGGCTTGGATATATGCATCGATCTGATTACTGAATAGGATTAAGATTTTTGCACCAAAGCTCACATCCTTCAGCTACCAACTCTCTCAAGTAATGGATTTCTATAGGCTCCAACTTCCCTCCCTTAATTGACTAGAATCTAATCTTACATGAAATTAATTTTAAGTCTTTAAAGATTTTGAAAATATCTGTACTCCAATTGGTTAACCTGGAGATTTCAGGTTTTCTTGGTTACACTTGCAAGGTTGAGACTTTTGCGCCAAAGCTTGCCTCTTTCAGCTATAAAAACTCCTGCCCTGTGGCTATGGATTTCTCTAGGCTTAACCTCCCCTCACTTTGATCATGTTGATGTTGCGGTTAATCTATCAACATGGGACGACGAAAGGGATAATCTGCAATTGATCAATATGTTGCAAGGGCTGCACAATGCACAATTTGTCAGGCTATATAGATCCTGACACCATCAAAGTATACTTCTTTACAATTAATACTATTCGCTAATTTATGCTGTTAAGCTCTACTGACATGCTATAAATAGCCAAGATGTATTGAAGTTTCAACAAATCAGAAATAAAAAATATCTTCAAATTTCTCTATCGTTTTGTAAGGTATTTGATATTTTTTATTTCTTACTTGTTAGAACTTCAATATATCTTGGCTATCTATAGCCTTTAGTTGAGTTTAACAATATTTTTAGAACTAATAAATATAATTAATCATAATCTATAATAAAAGATAATTTAAGATAATTGTAACAAATCAGAATCAGGAACAAGTCTGCCCGGTTTGAGTTGCTGTCTTCAGTACTGTTTCGGCCTCACATTAGAACTGATCTTGTTTCTGGACTTTCCTTCTCCTTTTCCTTGTAGGATACTTCCTCTCCGGTTTCTGCTTGGAAACTGTCCTCTTAATGCTACTGCAAATCCTCTAGGAATGTTTCGTGTTCCTGCTCGTACAACTTTCAACTCTTCAAGGAATGCCGATATCGATGCTATTGGTAGCATGGGTCATACTACACTTGCCAGATGGCTCAGTTTTTCCTGAATTCATTGGAGACATAGTGCAGTCCAGCACCCTTGCGTCTTGTGTTCTCTTTCTGGAATCAATGGAGGTTCATAATTAATTAGTGTTTTTTCCTCAATGCAGATTATGTTATAGATATAAACAACGAAGTTACTGAATCAATTTTTCAGATACAACCTTGGAGGAAGTCGTCTTTCTTTATTTATTTTTTCCTTTATTGGTGCCAATAAACTCTTCTTAGTTGCTTTTGCGACAAACGGTTTCATATTGTATGATGTACGCAGAAGATATAGCTCCAAGATTTTTTATAAGATTGGATAACACCGCTTCCATTTGCAGCAAGTCTATGCGCTAATGGATACAGTTTATGATCTCGTTCGATCTTCCTTTGTATATATTGATAAATTATTGTTGTCATTGTTGTTGTAACAAGGGACCGAGCAATTTATATGTTCCTTAAAAGAAACAATAACATTTATAGTTTGAAAAATAGTAATTCGTGGGCGTTCCAGGCGGGGTATTCAGGCAACTGCTGATATGACACATCAAAAACATTGCGAAAACGACGTTTATAATTGGAGGTGAAGACATTGGGAAAAGCGATTCGGAATGATTTCCACTCTCTTGGAGTTACTTGTAACACCACTTCAAAGTCTGGACAGCTAATCTAGGTGAATGTAAAGATCTGGTTAGAGTGAAGAAAACTTTAAAGAAAAAAAAACAGACGAGTGCTCAAAAGTTGCAGTAGATTCCATGGAACATGAGATCGGGAAAAAAAAAATCATTCATGGATGAACATGTGAATCTCAGAAGCAGGCATGCTCCCTAAACTGATAAAGCACAACTCTGGAGTTCGAGAGAAAACTCTTTAAAAAGATAAGGGAAACACTGTTTGACTTGTGTTTATTCCCCTGAGAAACATCAATGGCTGGGAACAAACAAGTTCGGCGGAATCAGGAACTGAACTACCTCCCTTTGTGGGTAATTAGTTTCCTGTCCTCTTTGAATGGTTGTGTTGATGGATCAGATAGGCTCGGCACTCTTGTAACACTACCCTTCCCTTTCTTGGCATTTGGTCCTAGTTCTTCTATCATGTATTTCCAACCATCAATAGGCCTCCTCCGGCTAAATATGTGAGTCTTGATAAAACTAGCTATCTGCAAGTAGTTGCAGAAAAAAATTTTAGTTAAGCTGGAAAGAGATGATGGCTAGGCTGGAAAGGAGATATATACCTAAAACTAGCTCAACAAAAGAAGACATAATTTAAAGTGATATTGAAGACGTCAACTTGCCTGGAATTTGCTGTATGCTATTCGACGATCAAATTCTTGGAGGAGAATATCTTCCTCCCTCTGTGACATTTCCCAAATATTTCCATCTTGTGCCTTCGCTGTTGTTTCCCAACCATCAGGTTTATTTTTAAACTCGGAAGAGCTTGGGATTTTTGAGTTGTCCAGGTCATTATTGGCTGTGTCAAAAATTCTGCAATAAGATATCTATTAGAATTGACAAGTTCACCTATACTCTAACAAAAAACATCTGAGTTATATTCCGACTTGCCAGTAATCCCACACAAAAAGCAAAGCTTAAAGGATCCAGGAATTCAATAGGGCTAAAAAAGACAACGAATTTATTCTCAAATTTTCTACACTTTGTGGAAGGCCTATGACATGAGACTATCAGAATAAGCTAGAAGAAAACATCGAATCACACAAACCATAAACCAAATGTACCCAAATTTTTAATCCATAGAAATCCAAAAGGGCTTTCAGGGAGTGGGAGCTATCAGGGAGCGGGAGCTGTGTTCGATTCTTCAATGTGAAGGAAATGTAGCCTTATTGCTTCATGGTCATATAAGTATTTTAATTCTCAATTTCATTTTTGTGTTCACAACAGCATTGATACAGCTATTTTATTATGGAGCATAGCACAGTGAGAAGATCAGAGAAAAGGTGCATTAAGAAATGCATCCTGTTTAGAAACTTTAAGCATAAAGTTCATACAAGAAGGCAGACTAATTATTTATCAAGAAAATGGCATGCCAATAGCCGTACCATTCAATTAGTTGTTTTCAGGTTAATTTTGTTAGCAGGCTTTGACATTTGTTTTTGCTATAAAAAGAAAAAAGAAAAAATAGAATCACAATGAAAAGAAAACATGTTCTCACATACGATTTTTCTCTTTGTTACTAATCAAGAAGCTTTAATGAGTAGGATTTGGGATACAGGTTGGAATGGGCTAAAAGTAACTTACTCGCTCAAGAAGCTCAAAACTAAGAATGCCTGGCGAAGAAACCAGCAAACTTCCAGTTTTTTCTTCTTTTTTCAAAAAAATATTACGTTGATCACTAGCATAAAATGTGTAGTAATTTGGTCAACAACAGGCTTTAGTTTCTATAAAGCAACAATCAAAGAGTTCTTAAAACCAAACTTTAAAAATCATCAGAAGCAAAATTTCTTAAAATATTTAACAAACTTTTATTGTTGTACGTGTTATATATGGTGCTTGGTATTGTTAAGAAGGTTCCTTTATAAAGGTCAATATGATTATTAACTAAACCACCAGCCTCACCAATTTCTCTTGGAGTGAGATTTATCTATCATTTCTAAGAGACAATTACACAAGTGTACTGGTCTGGTGATCGTGATGGTCATTTGGTAGTTTAGCCTCACAAACCAATTCAGTTTTAGATCAGAAATAATTAAATTATACAACTAATAGTAAATAGCATTGGATGGATGGAAGAAAGGGACGTACTCAGAGCAGCTATCAAGCAATCTGTCGATATCATCAGGAGAAGAATCTCCCAATGTAGCATTCATAGCCTCCTCCTGCTGCTTCTCAATTTCCTTGGTCCATAACCCAGCATGAATTCTTTGCTTCTTCAATCTGTAATCTTTTTTCATATTGTCCAAATTATAAAGCGAATCACCTCCATTTTTATTATTATCATTCTTTGGCTGTGGTTGTGGCTGGGTTTTCCGCCGCTCATCCCAGTTATCATTCATTTCCTCAACAAAAGCCTTGGTCTCAGCGTCCTCTATCCCTGTGGGTGAAGAGAAATTGACGTCCATTTCCCATGGAGCTCTGTTCTTAGCCGTTAGATCCTCTGGTAGCCACGCTGTTTCCCACGCATCATTCCATTCATCCTCCCCTTTTTTGGTAGAAAATGATTGAAAAAATTGGCTCACTCCATTTATTCTGCATCTTTCTTTAATTCTACTACAACTTGCTGCTGCTATCTGTCGAACAGAAAGCATTCTTTGTTCTCTTCACTTGACTGCAAGAAATAACAGATAATAGAATTTAGTATTTACTGGATCTATGACCCACACACCGCTGCAGGTCAACTTGCTAAGCTGTTTCAAATGACAACAACTTTTGACGAAACAATTGTCAAGGTTTAGATAAAAAAAAAAGGTGATTTTTTTTCAAATGATTTTGAAGTAAGGAAAGCAATGATCAAACTAAAAAGAAAATAGAAGCAAGGTGTATGAATCAAATTACACAAACAACATGTAAGGATATCAGTTTTTTAATTTCGCATGTCTAGCTAGCAGCCTGTATACAATGCCATAAACCTCATTCAAAAGTCCCAATGTACTCATACACAGATAAGCATCCTTTTTTCCTCCTATTTTCTTCCTCAATAACCATAATAAACCCATAACCGCAAAACCTAAACTCTCAAATCAAACCAATAAAGCATATTAAATATCTTCCGATATTAAGACCTCTGTCCACCATCACAAAAAAAAAATGAAAAGATCCAAATTCCAACAAAACCCAGTAATAAAGACTCACTCATGCTTGAAAAGTTCAAGCAGAGGAAACTAAAGGTTCTTCGAAAACCACCACACAACAAACATCAACACGTCCTACCAGTGTTCAGACAGTGAATAAGAGTGAGTGCAGGTTGGAGAAGATGATCAAAGAAGTCCATAACAGCCATAGCCAATACCATAATCACATCTCAAATACAATCAAATGACTCTTATCTCAATAAAAAAATCCAACTTTCACCTATGTGAACTAGCAACTAAGCCACATGACAACAGAATTGAAACCAAACTTCATTACAACAAATGATTCAATAACAAAAGAAATCAAAACTCAAACTTCAAAAATCACCAAGCTTTGTATGACATAATTAATCATATCACCGCACCAATCAAAGAGATTAACTAAACAAGAAAATAAACAGACCCCAGATAAAAAAAATTGAGTTGGAGAGCAGTGAAGTGTAAAAAAGTGAACTTTTAGAGTTAAGATTAATGGGTTTTAAGGATTAATTTAAGTTTTTAAAAAAACGATCACACCAAGTCTGGAAGATAAAGAAAGAGTGAATTTTAGGCCAGACCAAAATAAAATAATTTTTCTAAAAAAAGAAGAGCTACGAACATCTCTAACTCAAGAAATGAAATGAAGAGAACAAGTGAGAGAAATACCTGAGTACACGAAAAAATCTCAACTTGGCGACGACGACTCGGTGACTCAGAGAAATTCAGGTCCAGCTCTGGTAAACTTGTAAGGAGACGTTTCGAAACCACAGTACAAAGACAACAGCAAAGATAGACAGCAGACGAGAAGAGAACAATATGAGAAAGCCCAAAAGCTCTGTTTGGACTCGAGGCTAGAACATTTGAGTGGAAACCTCACAATTAGCCCCTAATGTATTATATAATGTTTAGTTAAGTTGCAAGACAGAATAGTTTCTCAATTAGGTCCTAAATGACAAAAAGATTTCTAATTCGGATCTTTTTATCCATTTTTTGTGCCCAATTTTATATAAAATGATTATTGGGTCAGTACTAAATAACATACTATTACTATGGAAAAAGAACCCAATTGAGAAACGATTGAAACATTTTGGACCTAATTAATAAAATATATTGACTTGGTGACTTAATTGAGAATTGATATATAGATTAGGAACTAAATTCATATAGAGTTACAATAGGGAGGGTAAATTGAGGTTTCGCCATGGAAGAAAGCATTTGGTGTAGAGAATGATAAAGATTGTTTGAAAATATATTTTTTTGGAAATATATTAAAATCATTTTTTTTATATTTTTTTAGATTTACTTTTGTAAGTTTCCCTTTCTCTTCTGCCTTTTCAATGATGTGAACCAACATAAGACTCTGTATAACTAATCATATAGTGGAAGATGTTTGGAACCATTAGTAGTAGTTGCAGAATACTTGATGTGGATGATGTACCGATATCTTCTATGGGCATGAATCCAAGTTTAGGAGATTTTATCCTTCGTATTTGTGTTCTGCAAGCATAATCTTTGCTTGCAAAACTACCAGAGACAGATAGCGAATTGAACAGTTTTAGTAACATGAGTTCAGGTATTAGCTTACTGCCTGTTTTTGTTTAATGCTCCTACACAGTATCTTGGGAAGACACTCTTTTCCCCATGGTGTTCAGCTTGCACATCCTACACTATAGAAAATACTGGCTCTACCTCCTCTAGTCAAGCCCGATGGTTGCCTGCTGCATAATTCCTAGGAGTGAATCCTCATACTAGTGATTGCATCCATCTCAACCGTTTTCTTTTTGCAAAGTGATTTTAGATTCTGTGAATTTTGTGCCTTGGATGAAGAGAAGCAAAGGCATAGAAAGTTGGATTCAGCTTCATAATGACAGTAATGGCCATAAGGATGTAAGAACTCAATATATATGTTGGAATAGAATCATTAAACAGCCTAACATCTCTGCTCTGATTTGCTTGTCTACAAAATTTGATGGTGTTGATTTTGCAGACTAAAAATGCAGTGCTTTCACTTGAAAAGAGTGCAGGAATAGCCAGTGCAGAGACCAGTATTGGCGCTGCTGTAGGGAAAAAGAGCAACAGGTCTATTTGGTGGCAACTCCGGAATCGGCCCATCCAGGTTCAGAAACTCCACCGCCTCCTCCATGCATGGCCTGCCTTTGTTCTCATTTAGTGTACAAAGCAGTCCAATCTCCGACACTCTAATTGCTTGTTCCAAGTTCACCATGGAGCCCATCCTCCTGTCCACCAATCTTGCCTTCTCATCAATCTCATGCATTCTCCATGCGAAATCCAACAAATCCCTCTCTTCTTGCCTCAACTCAGACTCCAACCTTCCTCTCCCAGAAACAACTTCCAACACAAAAATGCCGAATTCAAACACATCAGCCTTTTGACTCACGGTTGCTTCGAAACGTTGCGACTCGGTGGAAGAGAGCACGAAGCCAAAGTCGCCCAGAACTGCTCTGAAGCTAACATCAAGAAAGACACTGGTAGTTTTCATGTTCTTGTGAGCTAGCTGCTTTGAGTGGAGGAAACTGAGTGCATCTGCAACATCTTTAACTACTTTCAACCGCCGAGTCCATGGAAGCACGCCAGCCCCAAATAGCCATTTGTCGAGGCTTCCATTTGGATAGAAGTCATACACAACCATGGTTTCACGATTATCCTGACACCAACCTCTGATAGGAACCAAGTTGGGGTGTCGAACTCGGCTAATGGTACTGATTTGTTTGAGCAATCTTCGTCTATCCAATCCAATTTGTGAACTCAAAAATTGAGCAGAGAAACGTTTAATGGCCACTTGACAACCATTTGGAAGCTTCCCTCTGTAGTAAATACCTTTGGAATCGTTGCCTAGTATTTCATACTCGTGAAAACCCCGAGTGGCAGAGGAGACTTCAGAGATGGTGAAGCGACGGGGTTTGTTGGGAGGCCTTGGTCGTTGCCTTTTATCTGGCAATATCACAGCCTTAGTTTGATTATTTCTGCGCCTGCCGTTATAGAAAAGACTGGCAAACACAGCTATAGCCAGTGCCATCACACAAATGAAAATCAACAAACTGTTTGGGGGTTCTTTCTTTGAGCTATGTGACGCTGAACTTTGAACACCTTGATCATATTGCTCCATAAGCTTACTCTCACATGTCTCTGCAGATGGGGCACGGAGAGAGGCTTGGCTTGTAGAAGTGAAGTTCCACGAGTATACATTGTGAATTTGGGTCATATTGCCAGTTGAAGCTGAGAATCCAACAAACATGTATTCATTGAGAAAAGGGGAGAGATCAAGAGAACCAGAGAAGATGGTCTTCGATCCAAGGCTAACTTCCATCCAGCTTCGTGAACCATTATATGCTATCTTAGCTTGGTGAATCAAACCATCCTTGAGGTAGACACCGACATCTGAAGCATTTACAGTCGTGCTGGAAATGATGCTGCCAAGATTGATTCCCACATGATTGTCATTTGGATCACCAAATTCAGGGTTATGACGGGTATCAAACTCAACAGCAACAGCTTTATAATTGTCCTCACAGGCATCATTGAGCATGGCCAGCCATGGTCCCGGCCTACCCACAGTGAACTCATCAGGCACCACAATAAAGGCAAGGCCACTGCCTCCACTATTATTGTAACCATCTGTAGAGTTGACATGAGATTCAGCACTAGAGTTGCTAAATTGGAAAGAGAAGGTGGTCTCGAAGGAAGCTGGAGTACCAGTGAGCGGATCAAGCATACGGATAGGATAAGCATGGATGGCTCGTCCTGCTTGATGTCTCAGATCTAACTGGGATTCGTCAGGAATTTGGATAGCTCCCTTTTCATCTGAAAACCTGGCACTACCTAAAAGCTTAACCTCATGTACAATTTTGGGATCATCTAGCCTAAAATCTGAGAAGAAAAGATGTTTGGTCACTGTAACTGCAGGTCCAGTTATCTGCTTCTTCCTGTCAGCTAAAATTGGATGTGCTAGAAACACTACAATAGTTGCTGAGAATAACAACGAGAAGCAGCAGTAAGAACCCATTAAAGCGGACAAAGAAGAACAAGAGCTGAACTGCAGAAGAAAAGTTCCTTACTGCTAAGGTAAATGTTGGAAGAGTTTGCTAAATAGACGACTCCGTTCCACCACCTATCATGTATACTGAACTTGATAGTGTGTTATTTGTCCACAAGTGAACAAAATCATCCACTTGTCCTGGTTTGAAGATATTAAAAAGGGATTATCCTCATCAAGGTATAATGGCTGATAGTGACTTGTAACATCGTGTGTTTTAGCTTCATTCCTTCATGGGGTATAGCTATGGTTGTTTGAGGTGAATAATGATTTCTGAGTCATATTCTAGGGTCCCTCCTTGTCTTCCATTTTGGCTTCCCAGTTGTATAATCGAAGAAGGCCACCCTATATTCCGCCGCCCAAATGAATGAGAAGGGCCATCAATCAA
>Ga0307514_10005770_pt1 | contig 10935 bp, 10 predicted proteins | sample 16_EM_MG_FD_203088 | JGI IMG/M metagenome (GOLD analysis project Ga0307514, IMG submission 203088) | Populus trichocarpa ectomycorrhiza microbial communities from riparian zone in the Pacific Northwest, United States - 16_EM | ecosystem: Host-associated > Plants > Roots > Unclassified | place... | reverse complement strand
CAGGCGCCCTTGTGCTGGAGTACATCCGAGAACGTCACGCACGACCGCGTCAGCACGGTGCCGCGCGCTGGGCGGCTCGGCCTCGTCCCCGCACCGTCCGGATCCGCGTCGCGCTGACCGGCGGCACGGCACCGGCCGGCTCGGCACGGTGGATCGGTGTTCCCGAGCCGGTCAGCGGAGCGCCGGTGCCGCCCCGCCGGGCCGCGACGATCTCCGCCGCGATGGACAGCGCGGTCTCCTCCGGCGTACGGGCGCCCAGGTCGAGGCCGATCGGCGACCGCAGCCGGGCCAACTCCCGTTCGGTCAGGCCGACTTCACGCAGCCGCCGGTCCCGGTCGAGGTGGGTGCGGCGGGAGCCCATCGCACCCACGTAGGCGACCGGCAGCCGCAGGGCCTCCGTGAGCAGGGGTACGTCGAACTTGACGTCGTGGGTGAGCACGCACAGCACCGTGCGCGCGTCGGTCGTGGTGCCCCGCAGATAGCGGTGCGGCCAGTCGATCACGATGTCGTCGGCCTCGGGGAAGCGGGCCCGGGTGGCGAAGACGGGCCGGGCGTCGCACACGGTCACGTGGTAGCCGAGGAACTTCCCGGCGCGCACGAGCGCCGCGGCGAAGTCGATCGCGCCGAAGACGATCATGCGGGGTGGCGGCACGCTCGACTCGACGAGCAGGGTCAGGCCGCCGGGGCAGTGCGAGCCTTCCCCGGACTCCGTCCGGGGGGACCCCCCTCTCGCTGCGCTCTCCGACAGGTCGAGGGTGCCGGTGCGGCCGGCGTCCAGCAGGGCCCGCGCCTCGGCGGCGACCGTGGCGTCCAGTGCCGCGGGGCCGCCGAGTCCGCCCTCGTGCGACCCGTCGGGGCGCACCACCAGAGCTGTGCCGAGGAGTTCGGCGGGACCGCGCACCACCCGGGCGACGGCCGTCGACTCCCCCTTGGCGGCGTCCGACAGCACAGAGTGGAGCACCGGCCGGGCGGGCGCGTCCGCGCGGACCGGTGTAACCAGGATGTCGATGATCCCGCCGCAGGTCAGCCCCACCGCGAAGGCGTCCTCGTCGCTGTAGCCGAACCGTTCGAGGACCGTCTCGCCGGTCTGGAGTGCCCGCGCGCACAACTCGTACACCGCGCCCTCCACACAGCCTCCGGAGACCGAGCCGATCACCGTGCCCTCGCCGTCGACGGCGAGGGCCGCGCCGGGGCCGCGCGGGGCGCTGCCGTCGACGGCCACCACGGTGGCGACGGCGAACTCGCGCCCCTCCTCGGCCCAGCGGTGCAGCTCTTCGGCGATGTCAAGCATGTCCGCCCGCCAGCAGGACACGGTCGGGCCGGATCGGCAGGTCCCGGTGGCGTACGCCGGTCGCGTGCCAGACCGCGTTGGCGACGGCCGCCGCCGCGCCCACGATGCCGATCTCGCCGATGCCCTTGATGCCGACCGGGTCGTCCGGATCGGGGTCGTCCACCCAGTCCGCCTCGATGGCCGGGATGTCGGCATGGGCGGCGACATGGTAGCCCGCCAGGTCTGCGCCGTAGGTGCCGCCGAAGGCCCGGTCGCGGACGGCCTCCTCATGCAGTGCCATCGAGATGCCCCAGGTCATGCCGCCGATGAACTGGTTCCGGGCGGTGAGCGGGTTGACGATCTTTCCGGCCGCGAAGATACCGAGCATCCGGCGCACCCGTACCTCGCCGGTGGCGGGGTCCACGGCGACCTCGGCGAACTGGGCGCCGAAGGAGTGCCGTTCCTTCTGGGCCAGGGCGCCGATGGCCTCCGTGGTGTCGGACCGTACGGTGATCCCCTCGGCCGGGATGTCGGCGTCGAGGGCGAGCCGCTCCCGCAGTTCACCGGCGGCGGCCATGACCGCCCATGCCCAGGAGCGGGTGCCCATGGAACCGCCGGCGATGAACGCGGGGCCGAGGTCGCTGTCCCCGATGCGCACCCTGATCTGTTCGGGCCCGGTCTCCAGCGCGTCGGCGGCGACCAGGGTGAGGGCGGTCCGGGCGCCGGTGCCGATGTCGGCGGCGTTGACCCGCACGGTGAAGGTGCCGTCCGCCTCCACCGTCACGGCCGCCGTGGACGGGCCGGCGCCCGCCGGGAAGGAGGCGGCCGCCGTGCCGGTGCCGAGCAGCCAGCGTCCGTCGCGGCGCAGGCCGGGGCGCGGGTCCCGGTCGGCCCAGCCGAACCTGCGGGCGCCCTCCCGGAAGCAGGCGAGCAGATGGCGGCCGCTGAACGGCAGTCCGGACACCGGGCCCCGGTCGGGCTCGTTGCGGACGCGCAGTTCGATCGGGTCGAGGCCGCACTTCTCGGCGAGTTCGTCGATCGCCGACTCCAGCGCGAACGATCCCGGTGCCTCGCCCGGCGCGCGCATAAAGGTCGGGGTCGGCACGTCGAGCCGTACGAGCTTGTTGCCGGTGTGGTGGGCGTCGGCGTCGTACATCGTCCGGGCCGGGCCTGCGCCGGGCTCGATGAACTCGTGCACGGTGGAGGTGGCGCTCAGGCATCGGTGCTCCAGCGCGCGCAGCCGGCCGTCGGCGTCGGCGCCGAGCCTCAGCCGCTGCCGGGTGGGGCTGCGGTAGCCGGCCAGCGAGAACATCTGACGACGGGTCATGATCACGCGGACCGGGCGTCGCAGGTGGGTCGCGGCCATCACGGCGGCCACCTGGTGGGCGCGCACGCCCTTGCTGCCGAAGCCGCCGCCGACGTGTTCGGAGCGCACCCGTACCGTCGCCGGGTCGAGCGAGAACAGGCTCGCCAGTTCGCTCGCGACCCAGGTGGTGCCCTGGTTGGAGTCGACGACCTCCAGCCGGCCGCCGTCCCACAGCGCCGTCGCGGCGTGCGGCTCCATCGGGTTGTGGTGCTCTTCCGGGGTGGTGTACTCGGCGTCCAACACGACGGCGGACGCGGCGAGTTCGGCGTCCAGGTCGCCCTTCTCGGCCACCGCCGGCCCATGGCTGTCGAGGGGGTACGCGTCGGGGTGATCGCCGGTGAACGCGACGTCGTGCGGCTCCTGTTCATAGTGCACGACCAGTGCCTCGGCGGCCTCCCGGGCCTGCTCGGAGGTGTCGGCGACGACCAGCGCCACGGGCCAGCCCAGGTGCGGCACCCGGTCGTGCTGGAAAACGGTCACGGTCGGGTCCGGCTTGCCCAGCAGGCCGATGTACTCGGTGTCGACGCGTGAGGCGTTGCCGTGGTGCAGGACCGCGACCACGCCCGGCATGGCGAGGACGGGACCGTCCTCCACCGAGCGGATCCGGCCGCGGGCGACGGTGGACAACACCAGCCAGCCGTGGGCGAGTTCGGCGAACGGGATCTCTCCGGCGTAGCGGGCGGCCCCGGTGACCTTGTCCCGGCCCTCGACACGGGTGTGTGCGGTGCCGACGGCGTTCTTGCGCGCCGTGGGGGCGGTGGTCATCGGGCGGCCTCCTCGGCGAGTTCGGTCAGGACGGCCACCACGAGGTTGCGCATGAGGGTCACCTTGTATCCGTTGTGCGGCAGCGGTTTCGCGGCGGCCAGTTCGGCGTCCGCCGCGGCGGCGAAGGTCTCGGCGTCGGCCGGAGCGCCGGTCAGTACCCGCTCGGCCGCCCGGGCGCGCCACGGCCGGGAGGCGACGGCCCCGAACGCGAGGCGTACCTCGCGTACGACACCGTCGTGGACGTCGAGGGCGGCGGCGATCGACCCGATGGCGAAGGCGTACGAGGCACGCTCGCGGACCTTGCGGTAGCGGGAGTGGGCGGCCACCGGGGCGGGCGGCAGGGTGACGCCGGTGATCAGCGCGCCCGGCGGCAGCGCCGTCTCCCGGTGCGGAGTGTCGCCGACCGGCAGGTAGAGGTCGGCGAGCGGCAACTTGCCCGGCCCGTCGGCGGTTTCGTAGGAGACGACCGCGTCGAAGGCGGTCAGCGCCACGCCCATGTCGGAGGGGTGGGTGGCCACGCAGTGGTCGGAGGCGCCCAGGATGGCGTGGTTGTGGTGCTCGCCCGCGATGGCGGGGCAACCGCTGCCGGGGACGCGCTTGTTGCAGGGCTTGGCCAGGTCGGTGAAGTAGCCGCAGCGGGTGCGCTGGAGCAGGTTTCCGCCGACGGTGGCCATGTTGCGCAGCTGACCGGAGGCGCCGGCCAGGACCGCCTGAGTCAACGCCGGGTAGCGGCGCCGGACTTCGGGGTGGGCGGCGAGGTCGCTGTTGGTGACGGTCGCGCCGATGCGCAGGGCACCGTCCGCCGTCACCTCGATGTGGTCCAAGGGGAGTTCGCGGACGTCGACGAGCCGGGCGGGACGTTCCACGCCGGTCTTCATCAGGTCGACGAGGTTGGTGCCGCCACCGAGGAAGCGGGCTTCCGGGTCGGCGTCGAGCAGGGCGAGGGCGCCGGAGACATCGTGCGCGCGCCAGTAGTCGAACTCCCTCATGCCGCCGCCTCCGTGGTCACGTTCCCGGCCGCGCGGGCGACCGCCTCGACGATCGACACGTACGCGCCGCAGCGGCACAGGTTGCCGCTCATCCGCTCCCGGATCTCCTCGGGGCTCAGGGGCGGTGGCCCGGCCTCGGGACTGACATCGCCGGTGACGGCGCTCGGCCAGCCGGCCGCGTGTTCCTCGATCACCGCGACGGCCGAACAGATCTGACCCGGCGTGCAGTAGCCGCACTGATAGCCGTCGAGGTCGAGGAACGCCTGCTGCACGGGGTGCAGTCGGTCGCCCTCGGCCATGCCCTCGATGGTGGTGACCTCACGTCCCTCGGCGGCCACGGCGAGCTGGAGACAGGACACGGCCCGGCGGCCGTCGAGCAGAACGGTGCAGGCCCCGCACTGCCCCTGGTCGCAGCCCTTCTTGGTGCCGGTCAGGTCAAGGCGCTCACGCAGGGCGTCGAGCAGGGTGCTGCGGTGGTCGACGGACAGCGTGTGCTTCTCGCCGTTGATCTTCAAAGTGACGGCGCTGTACGTCGACTCGGAGGCTGGGGTCATGATCAGTCTTCTTTCGCGTATCCGGAGTGCGCCGGGGCGAGGGTCCGACGCTAGAGTGCGCTCAAACGGACAACTGTCCGCTAACCCCGAACGTAGTGGACAGTTGTCCGGTCAGCAAGTGCCGGTTTCGGACGCGGGATCACGAAGAGGACGGGCGCGACGGAAGAAGGGCGCGCCTACGCTCGGACGCACATCGCACTCGCGAACGCATCCTGGACGTGGCCCTGGCCGAGCTGACACGCGCGGTGGCCACTGCGATGGGCACGATCGCCAGGAAGGCCGACGTCGGACAGGGCACGTGCTACCGCGACTTCCCGAACCGCGAGGCCCTGGTACTGGAGATCTACCGGCACGAGATGCGGCAGGCCGCCGGCACCGCGGCCATGTCGCTCGACACGAGGGAACCCGAGCGGGCGCCGCGCGAGCGGATGGACCGTCTCGCCCGATTCGCCAAGGCGAAGGCCGGTCCGGCGGGAGGCGATCCGCCAGGCCATGAGCACGTTCGGTGAACCCGCCGAACCCGAGGCCCACCCCGCCGGAAAGACGCGGCCGACCTCCCTGCTGCGCGCATGCGAGGGGGCGGGCACGATCCGTCCCGGGGTGACCGCGGACGACTTCCTTCTCACCATCGCCGGCCTGTGGCAGATCCCCCCGGACGACAACTGGCAGCCACGGACGGCCCGCCTCCTGGGCCGCCTCATGGACGGACTGCGAGGGGCGCCCGCGACACCCCGGCCCGCGGAGGCGGATGACCTCCGCGGGCTGGAGTGACGGTCCGTCAGGTGGTGGAGCAGGCAGCGCCGTTGAGGGTGAAGCTGGTCGGGGCGGTGTTGGTCGCGGTCTTGGTGCCGATGAACCCGACGGTGACCGAGGCGCCCGGGGAGATGGTGGACGTGTAGGAGGCGGGGGTCACGCTCACCGAGCCGCCGCTCTGGGTGGGGGTCCCGCCCCACATGTTGGTGACGGTCTGGCCGTTGGCGAAGCTGAAGGCGAGCTTCCAGCCGCTGATGGCGGCGGTGCCGGTGTTGCGGATGGCGATCTCGCCCTGGAAGCCGCCCGGCCATTCGCCGACGACGCGGTAGCCGACGGAGCAGGTCCCGGCGGGAGCGCTCCCGGTCGTCACGTTCACCGTGGCGGAGCGGGCCGACCGGTTGCCGGCCGCGTCCCGGGCGTAGACGGCGAAGGTGTACGCGGTGCCGGCGGTGAGGCCCGTCACGGTCACGGAGTTGGTGGTCGAGGAGGCGACCTTGGTCTCCGAGGTGCCGCTGACCCGGACGACGTCATAGCCGGCGACGCCGACGCTGTCGGTGGCGGCGGCCCAGGTGAGGGCGGCGGAGGTGGCCGTCACGGCGGAGGCGGCCGGGGTGCCGGGAGCCGACGGGGCCTGGGTGTCACCCGGGCTCCCGCCACCGAAGACCGTGGCTTCTTTGGCGGTCTGGGCGATGCCGTTGACGCCGTTGAAGATGCGCTGACCCCAGGAACTCAGCCGACCGGGGTCGAAGTCGATCGCCAGGTCGAGGATCGGGTCGGTGTTGCCGCTCCAGGACCAGGCGAGGTAGCCGAGCCTCAACTGCTGGGCGGTGGCCATCATGGTGTCCTCGTCGGGGTCGCCCCACTGGTCGGCGGGACCGCCGAACTCGCCGATGAGGAGGGGCAGTTTCGCGTTGACGAAGGCGTTCAGATAGTCGGTGATCTCCGCCGCGGTGTCGAAGACGCTGTACATGTGGATCGAGAAGATCAGGTTGCCGGTGGTGTCGGCGTCGTAGACGGCCTTGGCGTTGGCGCGCATGACGCCCTGCCAGTCCTGGCCCCAGTTGGGCGCGTCCACCATGATCGTGTGCTGGAAGCCGGCTCCGCGCAGCTTCTGGATCGCGGCGATCGTGGGGGCGGTCCAGCCCTCGGGGCCGGTGTTGCCCCAGGGCTCGTTGCCGATGTTGATGATGACGTAGTTCTCCTGGCCGGCCAGGACGTTCTTCAGGCCGATCCAGTAGTCGGCCGCCTGGTCGAGGGTGCCGGCGGCGGCGTCCTCGCCGTAGCCGGTGGTGTCGTGCACCTCAAGGACGCAGATGAGCCGGTTGGCCTTGCACTGGGCGATGACGTCGGCCACGTCGGCGGCGCTGTTCGCGGTCCAGCGGTGGCCGTCGGCGAGGACGACGCGGACCGTGTTCGCGCCGAGGGCCTTGACGTCGGCCAGCGACTGCGTCTCGTTCGGGTACCAGGTGTGGGCGTGGTTGACGCCCCGCATGACGAAGTCGTTTCCGTTGCCTTCGACCAGCCGGCCGTCGCTGATGTGGAGGCCGGTGGCCCGCGTCGCGGGCGACTGCGCCTGGGTGACGGGCGACTGCGCCTGGGCGACGGCCGGGCACAGTACACCGAGGACGACGAGTCCGACGAGGGCCGCGAGGCCGGCCAGCAGTCTGGCCAAGGTGTTCTCTCGTGTCGTGCTTCTTGTTGTTCTCACTGCGGCTCCAGGGGGTGAGCGCCAGGAAACTAAGGCATCGACAGATGTATGGGAGCGCTCCCATGAAGCCATCGCGTCGAGTACACGTCAATACATCGCGCAGCCGACGGCGACCGCCGTCACCCGTTGTGCCCTCGTTGTGCCCCCGTTGACGAGGCTTAAGGAACGCCTCTTTTGCCCGTCTCATCCCGTGAAACCTGTCTCACTCCAAGGCCAGTTGATATCGGCGATTACTCCCGCCGCCCGGTACAGGAACCCGAAACGTGAGAGGTGCGAGTATCCATCCGTGACGCGTGAAACGACACAAACTAGCTGAAAACGACCTCTGGGCCAACAAAGTGGCGACCAGTCTCGTGCGCCTGAGAAACAGCGAGAACCCGCACTCGATGCCACAGGCGGACGACCCGGCCCGCGATCTCTGCCCGCTCGGCCACGGACTGACGCAACCCGGGCGGTCTCGTGCGTCAACCCGTGGGTTGACGCCGAGTATCAAACCAGGATCAACCCGCGGGCCGAGGCCGTGCGGCGCCGCGGGCGGCAAGCTCCTCCCCATGACGACGACTGACTACCTCATCTCCGCCGCCCTGATCCTTCTGGTGATTCCGCAGATGCGCGGCGGCCGTCTGACGCCCCGCACGCTCCTGCTGCCGCTGGTGTCCGTCAGCGCCGCGGCCGCGCACTACCTTCATTCCTTCCCGACCCAGGGCCACGACGTCCAGCTGGACCTCTTCGGCGTCACGATCGGCATAGTGCTCGGACTGGCCAGTGGACTGGCCACCCGCGTCAGCCTGACCGAGGACGGCGCCGCGTACTCCAAAGCCGGGTGGCTGGCCGCCCTTCTGTGGGTGCTGGGCATGGGCGCGCGCTCGGCCTTCGTGTACTGGGCCGAGCACAGCGGCGCTCACACCATTGCGCAGTTCAGCCGCGACAACCTGATCACCGGCACCGCCGCCTGGACCGCCGCGCTGCTGCTGATGGCCGTCACTCAGGTGGTGTGCCGCCTGGTGGTGGTGCGCGTCCGGGCCTACCGGCTCACCTCCCCCCTTGCCGCCCCCGCCGTGGCCTGAAGCGTGGCACCCAGCAGACCGCCGCTCGCAACACATTCGCCCCTGGCCCGGTTCCGCGTTCGCGGGCCCGGGCCGGGGTTTGCGATCAGCGGCGCAGCGTGCATCTATTCTTCAGAAGTGACGGACACACTTCAGCCGACGGGCCAGGTCAGTCCACGGCTGGCCGTGGCTCTTGCCAGTGCCCGGGAGCGACGCGAAGGCAGGGGCCGGCGTATGCAGCCCGTGTTGTGGGGGGTCATGGCCGCCATCGCCGTCCAGTCCCTGCACGCATCCCCCGCCCCCGGCGTCAGAGGCAGGCACCTGGCAGTCACCCTGGTGCTCGTCGGCTGTCTGCTGCCCGTGGCCGCGGTCGCGTCGAACCTGTGGCCCCTCACCGGTCGCCCTGCCCGCTGCCTGGTGTTCTGCGTGCTGGTGGACGGCTTCGGGTTTGCTCTGGGCATCCTGCAGCCCGGCTCGATGTCCACCCTGCCGCCGTCCGTCGTGGTCCTGATGGCCTTCCTCATCCTGGAGCGACGGGCGGCCACCGTGCTCGCGGTCGTCGTCATGGGCTGTCTGACCGGCGCGGCGGCCGCCGGGCTGGACGGCGGTACCGACAACTTCCTGCATCAGGTCCTGTTCGGCGTCCTCCTGGCCGTCGTGGGCATCGTGGTGCGGCAGTCGATCATCAACGAGGTGGCCGTCACCGTGCTGCTGGCCCAGCTCGAGGACGCCCGGGAGGCGGAGACCGAGGCGGCGGCGCTGGCCGAACGCACCCGTATCGCCCAGGATCTGCACGACGTGCTCGCCCATACCCTGTCCGGACTGGCCGTGCAGATACAGGCCGCCCGGCGGATGGCCCGGCGCGACCAGGCGAGCGGGGATCTGCGGGGGCTGCTGGACCGGGCCGGTGAGCTGGTCAAGGAAGGTGTGGCCGATGCGCGCCGGGCTGTGCGGGCGCTGCGCGGCGAGCGCGTGCCCTCTCTCGAACGGCTGCCCGAACTGGTCAAACGCTATCGGGTGGACCTGGAGCTCGACGTGACACTGTCCGTGATCGGGCCGCACCGGGAGCTGCAGCCCGACGTTGGTGAAGCCCTGTACCGCGGTGTGCAGGAGGCGTTGACCAATACGGTCCGCTACGCACGCGACGCGCAGGCCACGGTGACGCTCGTCTATGAGCCCAGTGCCACAATCCTGACCGTCGAAGACCGCCGGACCGGGCCGGGACCGGTCCGGGCGGCACTGGTCGAAGGCTCCGGCCTGGGGCTGACCGGCATGCGCGAACGCGTGACCGGGGTCGGTGGCACCATGCACGCGGGGCCGACAGCGCACGGATGGGAAGTACGGATGGAGATACCCGCGTGACGGAGCCCGGCGAAACGGCATCTGACGGCGAGAAGATCAAAGTACTGGTCGCGGACGATCAGCAGATCGTCCGCAAGGGCCTGGTCTTGCTGATCGACATGCTGGACGGCATCGAGGTGGTCGGCGCAGCCCGTGACGGTGCGGAGGTGGTGCTGCTCGCCGGACAACAGGCCCCGGACGTAGTACTGATGGACCTGAACATGCCGGTCCTCAACGGTGTCGCGGCCACTGCGACACTGCGTGAGCAGGTACCCGGCTGCAAGGTACTCGTGCTGACCACCTACGCCGACGACGACTCCGTCTTCCCGGCACTGCAGGCGGGAGCGCGGGGCTATCTCACCAAGGATGCCGACGACGACGCGATCGAGGACGCCATCCGCAGCGTCCACGAAGGCCGTATCTGGCTTGATCCTGAGGTACAGGCCCGCCTGGTCGCGGCCGTGCAGACCAACGAGGTCGCACCGCCCGCCGCGCAGCGAAAACAGGCCCACACGCCGCAAACTCCCGCACCTTCCGACGTTCTGACCCCGCGCGAGACCCAGGTACTCACCCTCATCGCCCGCGGCCTGTCCAACGCGGAGATCTGTGCCCGGCTCGTCGTCAGCCCGGCCACGGTGAAGACGCACATCAACCGCATCTTCACCAAGATCGGCGCAGCCGACCGTGCCCAGGCCGTCGGCTACGCCTATCGCAACAACTTGGTCGAGCCCTGGGACTAGGGTCCGTCTTCAAACGGATCTTGCCCAGAGTAGGAATGACGCGAGGGTGACCGCTGCTTCGTAGGAGGTGGCGGTCTTCTCGTATCTGGTGGCAATGCCGCGGAACCCTTTGAGCCGGTTGCAGCCTTGCTGTCCTGCTGAGACGCCGAGCTCCTTGGCGACGTCACTCTCGTCGCCACCTATCGACAACTCGCTCGCTGGACCGAGAGAGGAATGATCAAGAGAGTCCGCACGGGCCGCTACACGGCAATCAACACAGATGAAGAATCCCTTGCATGACCTGCGTAAACGCTAATTCTCCGGGGGCTCGCGCCCTGTCATTTCGGCACTGGAACATCCGAGCTGTGGTGACGAGTCGCGCCGACCAGCACGGACGCCGCCTGCGCGAGGCGCCCCACAGGAC
>Ga0307514_10005769_pt1 | contig 10935 bp, 3 predicted proteins | sample 16_EM_MG_FD_203088 | JGI IMG/M metagenome (GOLD analysis project Ga0307514, IMG submission 203088) | Populus trichocarpa ectomycorrhiza microbial communities from riparian zone in the Pacific Northwest, United States - 16_EM | ecosystem: Host-associated > Plants > Roots > Unclassified | place... | reverse complement strand
GAATTCAATCACCTGTAAAGGAGAAATGTGGGTAGTGGTACATAGACATGGGGTGGGGTTGCCAGTTCAGAGAGCGAATTTTGGAGGGACAGTAAGACTTACAAAGTCACATCACATATAATTTATAATTCATTTGCATAGAAAGTTTTATTTACTACTAAAGAAGGCTTGATAAAAAGGAGGGCCTCTGACGACCATTTTTGGATGTGTGGCGAGGTGGTTGCGCGGGCGGCCCGTATGGGCCGGGAACCGGTTACGATCCAGGGGATAACGTATCAAAGCTCTTGTCGGGTATGCGAGACCCACTAATTAGGGTCAAGTAGCAGTAGATATCATCCTATGCACTATTTATGCCAATGCAGATAACACCGGATCTGGTGGCAACCTAATAGCTTCACAGCATTCACAGCACAAAAGCAATCTACCAGAAACAGAATCGGAGTACGCGGATATCACGGTAAACTGGTGGCAACCATCTCGAGCAAGCTAGTGGTAGGGCGTAGCGTGGGGCTTCCCTGCCGTAGATATTCCGCGCCTACTGTACCGACCTCTTACGTCGTCTGGAGGTCCCATTCCAAGCGTAACTCGGACAGTCTACCTATATGGATCCCGCTACCGATAGAAACACACCCCGCAAGTTCAATGTTGTTACATTACATTATTCCCTTTAAAATTATGTTGATTGCCTCATTTCGACCCAAAGCGGATTACGGCACTAGAGTTCCGGGGGCAGGGCAGGGGAGAGCGGGTGTACGGCGACGTGAGAACTGTTCGTTGGTGGTGACTATGTGTGTGCATTGCCGTTGCCGTTAAAACGATGAAGACAAGCGGATGGGGGAAAGCATCCGATACCTCCCGAATGTCCAGCCGTGCCGCGTCCACTCCGGTTAAATGCAGACATTCCCCGTAGAAGTATGTAGCTTAAGTATGCACTTGAGCCCTGGCCGGCTTTCTCGCACTTCCCGATAAACACATACACTCTGGGACGTACAAGGTGACACTAGCTCTCGGGATAACCCCAAAATCCCTGTCAACAGTTCTAAGTCAAATGCGCACTTAACTAAGCTAACCCGGGAGCCGGCGGATGCTTTTCCACAGTTAGAGACTTAGCGAGTAGAGAGTCCGACAGTGACCCGTGGGCCTATGAAACAAATACCGGGGCGGTATCCACCGGTTGTTCGGGTTCGGGTGACGTGCACCGCCGTAGTATCACCAAATTGTTCGTCTGCTTTCTAACGGCTTTCCCGCTGCTCTTATGCTTTCCTATTGCTTGCCGTTCTGCCGTAACTTCACAGTGACCTCGACGCCTTGATTGCCCGGAACGTGTAAGATGTCCTTTTCGGAGTGCCGGCACTTGGTACTCCCTATACGCCCAGCTTTCTCTAATTTGTTGCGTTTTCGTTTGGATGACGGTCGTAAATGTAGCAATTCAATTGTCTGGGAATGAATAGCCCGATGTTGATCTACCAACAGTTCATAATACTCGGCTCAAACATACAGCAAATCAGAGAATCGGGCGTGTACAATGTTTTCACCCGTCCGGGGGTGGACTAGTCCGAGTCTAGTCTAGTCTGGAATCCGAGGTATTTAATATTGTTTTCTAGTACGACACACTCAGGCTGGGTGTAAACATTAGTATAAAGGTTGTCAATTCTTAGTGTTTCAACCCGCACTATTGCTTGTTATTACAAAATACCCGGGCTGTGATGAACTGGAAATCCGCTCTGGAAAAAAGTGTCCAATTGACTCGCCTTCGGCCGTACCAGCAACTTAAGTACTTAACGTCGGTCACTAGTGGATTGTTAGATCGCAGTAGGTCTTGTAGTCTTTCGAATCATCGGTTTTGGATACACTGCAGCGACGGTTTGAACCTAGGAACTGGTGGGTTTTAAGCTACTGAAAGGCTTGCCTCGCAAAAGACGGATAGTCACTGCAGATCACTCGTTACTCGCTTTGTCAGTTATGTTACGATATGGAAGTTGGGGAGAACCGTGTGCGTGTATTCTATGGTATAGAGAAGAGAGAAGGAGAAAGACTCGAGATATATACAGGAGGCATCAACCCCTGCAGCCGTGACCGTGTATCAGACCTGTAACATCATGTACATCTGTAACAAGTTATGTTGCATATGGACCTGATGGAGCTGAGCTTCGGCTGAGCTGCTGTCAAGGCACACAGCCGGTAGGGCATAAGGCACCCAGCTACCCTTGTATATATGTCTCGTCTTTCTCCTTCTCTCTTCTCTCTGTATATAAGTCTATACACGCACACGGTTCTCCCCATATTTCAACAACTTATGTTACTTTGGATGCTAGAATGACTTGTTTGACTGATCTCTCTCTCGAGGGCAGAAGGCCCGTTAATGTACAAGCTCCCATATGCGTACGCGTATGCACTATCTGACATGAGACGCATCACCCTGATCCTGATGTATATCCTCATACAAACCACTATCTTCATACAAGTCTTCATTCTCATACAAGACATCAGACGGTGCTGAGACTCACGATTTAAGTACACATGCCGCAACTTAAATTGGAACCATTTCCTTCCCTCATAGGTAAAGATGACATGAGGTATTTGTGTGAGACAACAGAAGAGCAAAATAACATATCTTACCAAATATTTCAGAGGCGGATGAATCAACAGCAGCAACGGTCAACATTTTGGGGCACAATATAAGTCGTTCAAAACGTATGGCGGAAGAAATATGCATTTGTCAAGCTGTACCTGTAACGCAAATCGGTGGGGTCATAAATCATACAATCGTCAATGGAATCTGTCTGGTATCCGCGATTTGTCACTATCAGACTGGGGACATCCTCCACTAGTAAGTCTGGGACCATCATAGTAGTGGTCATAGTACCTGGCTCGAATATATACACGATGCAATGGCTTTGTCTAATGAATTCACTCTTTTATTTCATCTGACACTAACCATGTTGCTATAGTACTTAGGGGAGAACCGTGTGTTGACTCTATTATACAGTAAAAAGAATGAGAGAAGGAGAAAGACACGATTTATATACAGAGAATCATGAGAGAAAACTTTGATGCTTCGCCACTCTTGAGTCACTCGCCACTCTGAGTCACTTGCCACCACTGGATATGTAACAAACCACCCAAACTTACAGGCGAGTGATAATTGATGACCATATCCAATAGTTATGTAGAATTATCGCCGAATGCGCTTTTCCACTCTCGCCTACACTATTTCTAGCTCTGGTAAACACAGATTCCCTCTCATCTCCAGCCTTAGCAAAGAAATATTAAATTTCCAGTTGCCCACGGCAAATCACGATAAGTCGGAACGATACCACTTCTAAGTCGAAGCTACTGCTACCGTCTCAATCAGGCTCAAACCTTACCATTGCTTACTGAACTCGCGACATGGATCATCACCTTGCTGGACGGACGCGCTAGTCGCCCGAAATTCTAAGGATCGCCATTCTACGTAGGATCGAGTAGATTACTGTAACCAGTAACATTCCAACTCAAAATAGCGGTAAAACACAACCTCTCCGCTCGATCACTACAAAGCTAGCGCTCTGCAAGTTCGCTTCGAAGTTGAGAGTTACCATCGGTGATTGGTAAGTTTTGACATTTAGCTTAGCGCCGTATCCAAACATCCGATATGCTGGACGTATCGGACACAGCATCGTCATATGCAGCAAAAACGAACCAGTGAAAATATTCTACCAGACAGGGCCGTGGCACCAATCGGAGTCATGCGAGCTTAAGTGACGCGTTCAAGCATTCATCAGAATTCGCTAGCAGCGTTATCGAAGAGAATGTATAGGCTATTGGTGCCATGTTTTCACATCTAGCAACTCGTTGCGAGCATTATTGCTAAAAAATGCAAGAGATAAAACTTAATCGAAGAGGTAGGCAAACAATCCATCATCACCGCTGTCGATGTAATTCAGCCAGGTCTTGTATTTTTTTGACAATATTTTGGTACTAAATGCGGCAGCCTTGGTACGTATCTACCCTTCATCCACCTAGCTAGACGTACACGCGTGGTGTATGCGCAGATGGTATGATTTCTACCTCTTTACGACCGCGGTCCATGCCGGACTTAATACCGCAAACAGGTGGAGCCGAAAAATTCCATCAAACTAGGTGCAAGCGGGGTTTGTGAGAAAGTGATGTGCCAGCGTGGAGGTTCGGCAAAGGAATGACTGGTGAATTGTGCTCAGATGCGAATGCATATGCGGAATAAACTTTGGCTAGCGCCCGAGTTTTGCCGAGGGTGTGGAATGCAGCATCGATACCTCTTATCTTCTTGTTTGGTATGCAAGACCCACCAGATACGGTCAATCGCATGCTTTTCCAAACCTGTGCACCTTGCAACAACGCTAACGTTGTCTCAGGCCGGTCGAATTTGATTGGCAAACAAACCTGACTGCATCACCGCACCCCATCAGGTAGCCGACGACGCTCTTCGACATATAATGCATCACAAATTTTGATATCTTCTACGTGCGCCACGTTAGTTGTTGGACTCTACCGCTGATTTGCGGGTGTCTTGCACATCGAATGTCTTTAGTTGTCAAGAGACAATTTGCTTAGCACCATTGAAATTTCGTTGCTAAATCATAGCTCATTTATATCCTGTCTATGTATTCAGACGATCCAACCGTACATTAAATCCCCACTTATCTCTCTCGAATTTTACTTCGACTTTATACTGCCTCATAGCGACCTAGTACCTCATCTATTCCAAAATTCGTATGCGATTCCGCAATACTATAGATCATGAATACCTTTAGTTCCATGTATGGGCTGCTTTTAATGGGTTGTTTGTTATACAACTTTCCAATCGTAGCCGCGGATGGAGGTGATGATTTCTCCAACAATTTGATTAGCGATCTTGGTAACACCCCCAACAATAAAAACTACATAATTTGTGGAGGTTGTGGTTAACTCATAGCTGGACTCTTTAGCGCCCTTGATTGCACTTTTCGGAGAACAGGTAGCAAAGCAATATTTAAGTCAAAGTTTGCATTGGCTAGAACATGTGATATTTGCTTGTGCACCGCTTGGTATTTTAACTGCGGTTACCTGTGCCATACGAGTAGCTGGAAACAAATCGTTAAGAGCAGTTATCGGACGAGCTAGAGAACCAGTCGCTCAGGCAGAGATTGAAATTATGAGGTTAGCCCTTTTACACTCCTGAATCTCGAACCTTGCTTATACCGGTAATGCGTAGTTCTACCTCCGATGACGTTTGCGAGCTCTGGAATGGTGTTGGGATCGTCCGAGTAGCTGGATCGCCGGATATCCTCCAGCTGATTTACGACAGGGAAAACGCTGGTGTAACTGACGACAGAGAGCCTCACAGAGAAAAGGATGGCCCTGTGGGGGTTTATGCGCTTCATGAGGCAATGAAGGATAGTACGGAAAACCGAGTTCCCGATAGCGGATACCATTCGGAGGCCGACGAACACAATATTTCACTGAATACGTTCAATACCGACAATGATTTGGAGACCGGGTCATCAAATATTGCGCTGAGTAGGTTGAATGCTGAAACCGACTTGCAGACCGGGGCACCAAATATTTCGCTGAATACGTCGAATTCTGCTGTTTCTAAAACGGAGTTGTGGGTAATTGCCCTCATTGGGATATTCTTACAAAGCGGTGTGCTAGTGTTAGACGCGGCAGCGACGTATTATTCGGGACTGCAGTGGAAAAAAGGGGGGCGTATAGTAGTGGGTTATGCGTTCCCATTCACATTTATTGGAACCTTGGGGGTTGTAGTGGGGATGTTTGTTTGTGCATATGTGATCGAGGCCAGCACGAAAGAGTGCACATGGAAGACAAAATCCGATCAGACCAATATGCAGATACTTTGGATCCAACGAGGTCAAACTGTCAGTGATCAGAGGTTCAAGTCTTACGCTATTTATGCTGCCAAAGATCGGAAATTCATCATGACCTCGAGGCCTGCCCCGGCTAAGCAGTTTCATTTTTGGACAAATGTTGGTACAGTTATCAGCATCGGTGGTAAGCAACACTCGGCAGTGTTTCACCTTAGTCTGCCAATTACTGATGGAATATTCAGGCTTTGTCTTGCAGTTCGTTGGGTGAGGCACCTTCATGATAGCCACTTCCCTGAACAAGATACTAACTGAAATTACTGAATTGTAGCCTTCGAGGAATGCATTTCTCAGCATCTATTGCTCAGCTCGCCGCTACGTTCATCATGACTATATTACGAGTATTGTTACGTAGGAACCTTACAACAGAGGCGAAACAATACAAGGAGGGAGAAATCCCTTCGGGCAATGAGAAACAATTTTCTGTCAAAGAGCTTCCAGAAAGTCATGAGCTCGACTTTGTGGCAAGGCAGATGGCCGGCTGCAAGGCCTGGAACATTGTCACCGGGGGCGATTCGCCGAACGATTCTCATGACGACGATTCTTCTGAGTTGGCTGAGCAGGAAAACTATGCAAATGCTGTTTCACGTGTTTTTCGGATCAGGATTAGGCTCTCTGAGCTTACCGGATTAAGATGGCGTGGCGAAATGGATGGAACAGCAGCAACGCTTACAGAAACTATTGATGCCCTCATGAACCATATCTGGAGTCATCCAGGTATGGTTTCGAAAAGCGAAACAACCTCGAATGAGAAGGTGTTTCAGTGTAGGGCAAAGGTTGATCTCACGACTGGTAACGGTGGAGAGGGGTGGGTGAAGCCAAGAATAGTGCGAGACATGGTTGATAATAGATGGACGCCATGGAAGACTGATCAAGCGGACATAGAGGCAATTTTCAGTCTATGGATGTCTCATCTCCGGCCACTGCCCCGTAATTCGGATCGCGGCGCCAACCTCTGGCTCTTCAACTTTGCTGGGGGAAGTTCTAAGGATATAGGGTGTACAATTTGCGACTGGTGGATTTCGCGAGACATCGACAGCATCGAAGTTCCTGATCTCAGCAGTGTCCGTAGAACGCACAATATTCACGAATCCCGTATTTTGAATTGTACGACCATCAATAATCAATCTTCGGCTTTCCCGATCCAAGGCATGATCAGCACTACGTCTCTTTCACATATGTGTTCTCAATATATACTTTCAGCTTTTTTAACCGCTGCTGCCGCCTGGATCAATCCGATCACTTCTGAGACAACTTTCCACGCAATTCAAGGTAGCCGGCATCTCAAAGTGGACAATGACGACGTGCGTGTACTGGCAGATATAATTCAGAGATCCGGACTGGCGACTTTTGACGATGCGTACAGAATTGTCGTTCCTGCTTTGTTTGAGGAGAACAGGCTGCCCGACCTTTTGGACGTCACGAATGCCAAGAAGGTGTTAGATTTTGTGAAACCGCCTCAGGCTAAAAGCAGCGATTATGACGAAGTGATCTGTAGCAGAGTTCGCAGTTTATGTATAGACAAGACTAGCAAAATGATCAGTGCGGGCAAGTGGACGGATGCTGGGAATTTGTGTATGGAGCTCGCAGGGGTCTTCGCCGAGAAGCTAGGTCCAGAACATCTAGAGACTATCGAAATGCGAAGTTCAATGAGGCAGTTTGGTGGACGGCTTGCTTCTGAATCTCGGGACCCTCAGAATAGTAGTACAACTCCCTCGAATGTCAACCTTCAGACAGATGAATCGAAAAATATTCACACTATGAAATATCCCCTCCATTATGCTGTTCAAAACGGTCTGGAAAACAAAGTTTACGATATCCTTCAACAGTCCAACCCCTCAGATATCGATGGCTTGTGTGAGAACGGCATGACGCCACTCGGTCTGGCTGCAAGCCAAGGAAACATATACCTCGTACGGCTATTACTCTTCTTTGGAGCCAATGCGGCTGGACCTGATAAAGTCAAGAGATCGCCACTTCAGTTGGCAGCCAAAACTGGACGGAGTGGCTTCAGTGCGGACAAGAGAGATATCATCGAGCTTCTGATCCTTAATGGTGCAAACATTAACGGCGGAGATCCGACGCCACTACAAGTGGCACTAACATCCGGATCTGAAGATATGGCGATACGTTTAATTGAGAGAGGGGCCAATTTCAATCATATGGGGCCAGACGGTACCAGTATAATTCACTTGACTGCCACAGCCGGATGCAAGGCCGCGTTGACGTTGTTGTTGGAAAAAAAAGTTGATCCAAACCTTAAAGATAAAGGTGGTTTTGCAGTGATACATTATGCAGTGGTAGCGGGCGGTGAGGCTGTGGTGAGGCTGTTATTGGAGAATGGGGCAGATCCGGATCTTAGTGATTCAACTGGCCGTACAGCGATGCATTGGGCAGTTGAAAGGGGAGTAGAGGCGGTAGTGAGGTTGTTGTTGGAGAAGGGGGCAAATCTAAATACAAAAGACAAGGATGGTAGGTCGGTGGGATATTTCGCTAAGGGAGAGGAGGCTGTGGAGAGGCTGTTAAAGGAATATGATGGCATCAGGCTCAAGTAGGAGAGGAGTGTGTGGGGAATAGTAATGACGCAGTGTAAAACTTCGTCCAAAATTGTCCTGTAACGGGGCTGGTCAACAGTAGCGATGTTATGCCAAGCGGGGCGCATTTTGTCTAGGTATGAGAAGGCGTCATGCTCCAAATCTACATACTTTACTGCAGTCTCGGCATCTCCCCACTACATTGAAGTCGTTTGAGTGGGGGTGCGATTCTACCATCTAAACAGCAACAGCAACACTGTCAAAGTACTTCAGTCTTCTACTCGTCAGATTTTCGCATTCCCCTATAGCCGGTTAGGGTTACAGGGGTGCGGACACTTAAAAATAAAAATCTGACGAGTAGTTCGGTACAACAAGAATCATTTGGTAGCCGAATCGGTAGTCGGAGGAGAGGCCAACAATACTAATAGAATTCGAGGAATGAGAGGTTTGGTTGGTTGGGCACTAGCGGTGATTGCATTCACCCCTCTCAAGATTATTCCTGGCATCCTTGCAAACCAGCTTTGTTGAGGTCCTTGCATGGTCTAAGTTATATATTTAGATATGCGCCGGATGATTGAAATCCGATTGGTTAAACGTATACAGCCCCCACGCCTTTGTTTTGCCTATAATTGTCAAAAATTAAACCCGGTCGCTTGTCGGTACATCGTTTGTATATGCAGAGTATGTAATTTCGTCCATCCATAAACGGTTAGCGAGCGAGGTTGTTCATGCTACTGGAGTCTGGAATAATCTCACGAGTGCTAGATCGAACGAGTCTCGGATTTCCGTCTTATCTGGTAGCGTTCAAAATCGTTTCGCAGGTAAATGACTCGCTTCCTCTGTCGTCCTACGCCTCAGCGTGTCTGGGCTCCTCTTTACCCCAACGTAACTCAGAATCTCGCGATAATCGTAGCTTTTCTAGTGGGGGTCGATAATTATGAAGCGCGTGGTAAAACATTCAGTGATATATGGTGTAGTGCATCCCATCAATTCCTGGTGACATTTGTATTTCGGAGTTAGTTGTTTGCAATCATATTGTATTCGCTCGCTAGCGGGCATGACATACATCTACCTTCCCTCCGCTACTCCAAATGCAACAAACGAAAAGTTCATGTTGTAGCGTCCCAACAATCCCCCATCATCCCCTCACTGATTTATATCATCCGTGCAACCTACGGCGGAACCCTGCCCAATCGATAACACATGCATTCATAAAAGCCATCTAAATCCCCCAGACACAAGAGCTGGAGCGCGAACGTCAGTCACAAAAATCCATTTTGCCTGCGATCAACAGAATGCCAAGGAGGGTAGGAAGATATCTACACTCACCAGTTTACTGACTATACTTATGCTTATCGGCTACTAGATTGTAAGTACAAAAGCACTTTTGGGGGTGACGCTCACTATGCATTCTGGTATGTAGGAGGTGAGACCGACCTTATCGTGTAGGATAGCAGGAGATGAGCTTTACTTATATTGTCGACTTGCAGAATGTAAGTTACCACTGAGAAATTATAGTTGATGAAGGGGGCTAACACAGTTATCCTCACTTACCTCTAGATGGTAAGTAAGAATCCTCAACACATACGGTTACTATTCTATATCACTAAGATTTACGTTCGCTGGTCAAGATTGTAAGTCGACATCTGCAGCGTCCCAGTAGATGAATGGGAATGACAATATTCATATTCGCCGACTTGTAGACAGTAAGTAGACGATATAATTGATCGAAAATGGCAGCGCTCATTCGGCCTCTAGCGTGTGAGTAGCCATTCCAGAATCACGTTTAAATAGAGAGCACTAGGTGCTCACATATACCGGCGCCTAGGAGGTAAGTGGACACTCACCGCGGTTGCAGTAGATTGACGGCTCTGCTCACGTTCGCCGGCTTCTAGCGTGTAAGTGGTCACCACCGGGATCGTCGCGGTCTCGGTCCCGGTCGATTGACGGCTCTGCTCACGTTCGCCGGCTTCTAGGAAGTAAGTGGTCACCACCGGCATCGTCGCTCCCGGTCGATTGACGGCTCTGCTCACGTTCGCCGGCTTCTAGGATGTAAGTGGTCACCACTGGCATCGTCGCGGTCTCGGTCCCGGTCGATTGACGGCTCTGCTCACGTTCGCCGGCTTCTAGAGAGTAAGTGGTCACCACCGGTATCGTCGCGGTCTCGGTCCCGGTCGATTGACGGCTCTGCTCACGTTTGCCGGCTTCTAGTATGTAAGTGGTCGCCACCGGCATCGTCGCGGTCTCGGTCCCGGTCGATTGACGGCTCTGCTCACGTTCGCCGGCTTCTAGATAGTAAGTGGTCACCACCGGCATCGTCGGGGTCTCGGTCCCGGTCGATTGACGGCTCTGCTCACGTTCGCCGGCTTCTAGATAGTAAGTGGTCACCACCGGCATCGTCGCGGTCTCGGTCCCGGTCGATTGACGGCTCTGCTCACGTTCGCCGGCTTCTAGGATGTAAGTGGTCACCACTGGCATCGTCGTGGTCTCGGTCCCGGTCGATTGACGGCTCTGCTCAC
>Ga0307514_10005767_pt1 | contig 10939 bp, 12 predicted proteins | sample 16_EM_MG_FD_203088 | JGI IMG/M metagenome (GOLD analysis project Ga0307514, IMG submission 203088) | Populus trichocarpa ectomycorrhiza microbial communities from riparian zone in the Pacific Northwest, United States - 16_EM | ecosystem: Host-associated > Plants > Roots > Unclassified | place... | reverse complement strand
TTCAAGATGACGGCATCTTCTTCCACACCTCCTGTTCACCAACGCCAGGCTTGGTCAGAGCTTGAACGTCAAGCTATTAAGACATACATATGCAGATCTCACAGTCTGCACTGCGAACTCAATTCATTTATCCAGCTACTGAAACCGTTGAAGACCCGGTCAGCGATATTGAGGATCGAATCCTAGCAGCCTATCTCCCTAATGAGGCTGATGAGCCAGAAGCCGAACCTCTTCCGGTTACTCCCCTTGAAGCTCTTGCACATATTGAAGGGCTACTCTTCTTCTCCCTCCAAGCTGAACCCACACCCAATATCAATGAGCTACTAGAAGAGGTGCTAAAGCGTGAGAAAAAGCGTATTGAGACTGTGGTAATTCAACGCAGGCGTCAGCATATTCAGCGCAGGATCACTGACTTTCTGGGGCCTCCCGGAACGCCCTCCTCCTCCTCCTCCTCCTCCTCCTCCGCCCCTAACGCGTGCCAAGTGTCACGAGCGACGACAGTCTTTATTTGAACATCTCAGGTCATATCATTTGGGCGAAAGTTTGGTCGGAATTGTATATTTTTCCAGCTTCTTGGGAGAATCCCCTTCCTACCTTCTGGGGTTTGTATTTGGATATACTCCCGTCGGGTTTTTTTTTAAACCGTATAGACCCATTTGGTATCGACAATCTTGGTGCCTTCTGGGATATCTGATTTCTTGATTTTGGTGAATACTTCGTATTTCACCAATTGTTCCCTTTCCATTTTTCGGGCTTTGGCCCATTCAGCGGCTTGTAGCGAATTTTGGGCTTGTTCGTCTGTTGGGTAGTCTGGGTCCATGCTGACGGCTAGTATCCTGGGTTTTCACTCCCTTGTAGATTTTCTTGACCCCACTTTTTTATCCCAGTATTCTTTTGCCGTTTGCCCTTTTTTCTCTGTTCAGTAGCTTCAGGTTTGTCGGGCACTTGGTCCGAGGTTGTCATCTCGGTTAGGATTGTTTCGAGGGCTGACTGGGGTGTACATAGGGGTCATTGGATTTTGCTCATTCGGATCTTTAGACATTTGGGGTGTCTCTTCATCTGAGCTTGGATTTGATCGTCTTGTATATATTGGCTTAGGCGATTTTGCTAGGCGAGTTTTGCTGGTTTGGTCTTTTATCCAGTATAGGTATACCATGTGTTTCAGTATATCCTATGATCTGGCCTTCATAACTTCATGGCGACAATTTATCTGTTGTCTCGTAGTCGTAGCAGATTAATTTTTATCCGAAAGGTTGTAAATTCTGCCTTTCCTCCACTCTGGCATTTTTGCTGAATAGGACTTCTAGGTACCGGACCAGGGATTTGAGGGGAATTCTGTTTTTGGTATGTACTGTATATGCCGAGTGTTTCGATACCTTGTCCCATTCTCCTTCTGGCATACCGGAGGCTGCAAAATAGCCATTCAGTTCATGTTGAGATCATTCTTTTCGGCTATGGCATTGGTTTTACTGCAGTAGCTACTGGTAGGGTACCGTTTCATTGTTTTAATTCGATAGCTAATTTGGTATTTCGAAATTCACCTTCCCAATCAGCTTGGACTTGGAGATTGGTGCGATTTTCTAGAAGGTTGATTATTTCAATCAATGCGTCTCCTGCCTCGCTCTTTTTCTTGAGTAGTTTTACTGATACATATCGGCTAAAGTCATCGACAACCACCAGTAAGTACTGGTACTGGTTACAGTACAGGCAAACCTAGCTATAGTGAGCCTTCCAGTAGTGAAAAAATGGCCCTTCTCAATTGACTTCCACTGTATTTTGATTTGTGCCTGCAATATCTAGTGGTGAATCTTCAATTGCTGGACTTGACGCTGGTGTATCTGAATTCATATGATAGCCGACATTTTAGTTTGGGTTATCTATGTACAGTAACATGACGTCTAAATTCTTCATCTGCTTGTTGAGAAAGGTCTTTCATGATGAACTGGATCATACCTCTGTCTCACCTCCACTGAGATGAGCATTACATAATCAATGCTATGCGCTAAGCTCAAGGCAGTAGTGCACCAAACCATAAATGGAGGACAGCTCCGAACTAGGTAATCGTATCATTAATATTAGAATGCGGAGCAAAACCCTAAGGCTATATCAAACATATGAGCACCCAAATAAGGAACTTACTCAGTCGCAAATCTCAATCCGAAAAGGCCTCGGGGCCTTTCCAGCGCAAGTGAAGGAGCCATGACCTGATTCAGGGTCCATTGTACATACATACCATTGGGGATGCATCTGGGATGCCGGGTGGCTCGCCATGGCCCTCATACGAGTAGATAATGAGTATTCAGAATAAAATAATAAAGAAGTCACTTTGGCTAATTCCGAGCTGCTACTGGTGGGACCGGGAAAACTGGAAAATAAGTCTACTTGTCGACTTCCCTAATAACAGAGCACACTAAACATAGAACTGGTGTTTAGCCATGGATCTGCTCAACATGAACGCTATCCGTCCCAGAAACCGACAAGAAGTCTTATTTCCCAATTTTCCCGGTAATGGCCCGAATCTCCCCACCCCCGATAACTCGTGGTTTTGCGCCAGCACTCCTAACTCTGTGAGCCTCTTTGACTTGGACCTTTCTTGCTGCCTTCACCCCCATCTTAGCCTACGTTGAGGGTAGGACAGTCATTATGGAGGCATTGTTTGTAGTTGTTTCTGTTGTGTTTGGGTAGGTATTATGCGTCCGCACCTATGTCCACAGTGTCTCTCTAGCCTCGCTATCATCATCCTCCCTATACTCCGCGTGATCTGTTGCATTCACTTCCTCATCTTCACCTCCACCCACTCTGCTTAGTTTGTTGCAGCAGATTCCATTACCAGTCACTCAGAGGATAAAAAAGATAGAGAAAAGAAACTGAAAACTAGACTCGAGGATAGCAGTGAAAGCTCGATTTGTATGCGAATAAATCGATCAAAATTTGCACGCACTTCTGCTGTAAATGGCTCTACAGCATCCTGCATAACATTATTGGCCATTTTCTAAAACGGTATTAATTTTTCTGCCCTATGAACACTTCCCAGGAAGAATACTTACTGAATCTCTGCTTTAATTGCTTGTATAGGTGGTGAACTTTTACTGCGCTGAAGAATTTGCTCCTTACTGTCAGGAAACCTGTCGGCATTTATATTTTCATTCTCGTATATCCGTATTAATTTTTGTCCTACTGAGTGCGATTGCTTGCCCTACTGTGTTGCGTTGTTCGCACTTCTTACCTCCCGGACTTAACCTCCATTGCTTCACTTGCCCGGTTCAGTACCCCTGGCCCGGTCTAGTCCAATTAGTATGAGTTTTTCGACTGGACCGGGCTACTAATCAAAAGTGCTCATTGATTCTTTCCCCGGAGCATAATTATTTTAGCGAGTAGGTAGATAAGAGACTGGGACCGAGAACACTCATTGATGACCGGGCCGGAATATATATTTATCTAAACTGCATCAGATCCCTGTCTCTTCAATATCTTCAGTGGGTGCCTGTTATGTCTGACCCAATCATGCGTTGCTAGACAGCTGGAACACATTAAGTTTCATAGATAATACAGATATGGGTACCGTAAAGGGACATGGTGGGGAGACAGGAAATGGGTTTTTTTTTATTAACAAAAGTCATTAATTGCATCAGCCTATTGGCAATGGTGGAAAACTGATACACCAGCCCCGCATAACAGCACTGGCGTATCAGGCAAGCCTTCCCAATGTACAGGAAGGTGAGGTAGATAGGGTAGAGCAAGAAGGCGTTAAAAGGTCTGACATATATATGTAGTAACAGACTAGGGACTGCAGAGGTGGTGGGGACATTGAAAGGGGGAAGGCCCTAACTGCCCACAATGCGGGGCGGTACAGAGTGTAGTACACCTGCTGTAGTACCCGGGTGAGCTACGGCCTGCGTGGCCTGCATAGCTTGGGCTAGACCTAGCCAATGGAAAATACAGAATTGCTAACAATGGTAACGCATATGTATATAGTGGTGTTTGTGCGACAGAGAGGGGCTGGAATATATGGTGCATGAATGAACACATTCAATGGGTAGTAGGAGCGTATAGAGGTAGCAATAAGAGGAGGGTGGAAGAATTAACAGGCATCACGGAAATAGGGAGACTGATGCTATGCAAAAGGATACGATGGGCGGCGTCAGTATATGGTAGGCATCTACCAGAGTTGAGGGAAGTAGCAGAGCCGGTAGTGCGAGAATGGGTAGAGGAGGATGCAGAGCTCAGATGGATGGAGGGGATACGAGGCAAGAGGGAGGTACAGTTGCGAGACCTAGACATGGAGAGAGTAGAAGAGTGGACGGATGGCAGCAGGATAGAAGGCAGGGCGGCAGCAGCAACACGAACGATGGCGACATACCTGGGGACAATGTCCACGATAGCAGATGCAGAGGCATTAGGGGTGTCGATGGCGTGGGAAACATGCGATGTAGTGGCTCCGGACAGCAAAGGGGTGATAGAGAGGATACTGGGACTGATACATCAGCAGCCGCGGCCCTGGATAGAAGAGAAGCTAGCGAGACAGATGATAGAATACCCAAGAACGCTGATGTGTGTGAAAGGCCACGATGGGGTGGAAGGGAATGAACAGGCGGATAGTAGGGCGAAGCAGGAAGTATGGATAGGGGAACGGATGCATTGGCCTGACATAGTAACACCGGCAGGCATTCGACATGCTTATCCACTACACGACAAGGCACCGGCACATCTGAGCTGGCCTAGACAAGCGCTTCGGGGGCTCACATATCTGGAGACAGACAAGGGCCCCCAACGACAATGGCTGAAAGAAATAGGAAAGATGGATGATGCGAGCTGTATTTGTGATGGATGGACACCACAGAATGCGGCTCATCTATACGTGTGCCCATGGGTGGGAGATGGTGTTGGAAGGTCGAAGGAACAGGCGAGGGAGGATGCAGAATGGTGTGCGGCGGTGGCGAGGTTTCTGGCATGAGGGGCGCAGCGAGAGATGTAATTAGAAGTTGTAAAAGTGTGGGGAGGGCAGGGACTGGCCCGGGAGGGGAGAGAGGCACCTGGCACTCCAGGAGGCTGCAGTCCATCGTCATAGTCTAGATAGGCTTAATACGATTAATGATTCCCAAAAAAGAAAAAAAAAATGAACACATTCAATTTCGCCATTCGTAACAAGATCTCCTTTACCCTGAACTTAGCAAGGACCAGGTACCAAGCTCCTTATATAGACAGAAGTGTAAAACCAACATAACACCCTCACTTTATCATAATCACATTACCACCAACACAGTACTAGCCAGGATCATAGAAATCCCCACCCACCCCAGTACCTCCACTATTCCCCCACTCCTTCCTCGCCACCCCCCTCTGCCTACAGCGCCACTTTCTGCTTCCACCCACCCCTTCACTGCAACTGCAAATGCCCCTCCGCCGCCCCATCCACCAGCCCACACTCCCTTTCCATATGCAATCTCCGCCTCCAATACCCCAAACTCCATCGCCTGCCCATCACGGCCTTTACCCCCCCTGTACTGAACACTATATTTACTCGGGATCTCCTTTCCTGAGACTAAATCCAGGATGTAAAAATGATCCCCTGGGTTTGTAATCTTTGGTTGTGCATCTGTATAGTGAACAGGGTCGATATACATTCGAAGGGTTGCAGCTGAATAGAGGACTGCGGAGATGTCAGAGTCTCTAGGGGGGACGGGCGTAAGTGCACCTCCTGAACCCGCAGGGAAGCCATTTGTGTTCGGGTTACTGGTGTTACTCTGGGAGGTGATGTTTGGACTAGCACGGTATCCGGGGATGAGGTCCGATACGGCAGGGAAAATTATCCCAACTGGACCTATAATCGGGTACACTTTTCCCGCAGTGGTGATGCGTGTAGGTTTATACTCCTGGGTTCCACTAGCAGTGGGGAAGAACATTGCCATGAGAGCCATGAAGTCCGAGAGCTGCTTATTTGTGCGAGAGGAGATTGTTAGATCCATAATTGCGTGAAGCTTGGTGGTGATTTCGAAATCTGTACCAGCTTCGTCGGAGAGTTCTCGTTTGGTTAGGGCTTGCTCTAGAAGGGAGAACGATTCGCTGTTTGGCGCCGCATTGCTGGGATCGGTTGAGGTGTATATCCAGTTCCGAGTGTCGAACTTTAATGCAGGGGAGATAGGGAGTTGGGCGTTGAGCAGCTTCGAGAGAGCGCTTATGTCGATATTGTTATTTCGGGTATCCGTGGGCATTACTGCTTTGATGATTCTATCATTGCGGAGTTGAGCGGCAACCAGTGGGACGAAGAAGGATGCCGCTGCTGCTGCTGCCACGGGGAGAGTTCCATTTGTTTTCACGGAAGTGGTTGCAGTGTTGCTGTTCACGTTTGGCGCAGCTTGCGATGCGAAGGACGGACCAATTCCGCACTTTAGCAGTTGCGAATGGGACCGTGCAATATTGTCTATCGCCTGCTGCAGCGGCGGCAGGCTTCCTCCACTCAACCCCTGAAGTTTAGTCTGGATGTACTTATCAAACAATGGCTGGAGATCACCAAACACCTGAACCGTCCCATAATACCCCCCCACCAGCGCCTTTGTATCCGTACCAGTCCCACCCCCACTCGCAATAATCGCGAGCATAAAATTCAAGAACGGACTTCCCACATCTCCCCCACGAACCTTCCGCAGAAGGTCTTCAATGGCTGCATTAGTCTTGGCCTTCCGACCCTCAATATCCCCGAACCCACTCCCTCTAATCAGCTCCCCGAAAATCTCCTCTTCAAAACCACTCCCAAGATGTTCATCTCCTCCCTCTTTACACCCTTTCGGCATACTTTTCAGTGTAGCTTCCACCTGAGAACACTCTGGGACTCCACATCGAGGAGACGAGCGGATACAGGCAAGGTGGAGTGCTTGCGAGTAGTAAGATAGGAGGGCGGAGGAACCACTACTGCCCCCAGCGGTGGAGGCAGAGGACAATGCAGATTTGTATGCTGCTGAGGCGGACCCTACAAGTGAACAGGAGATGCCAACTCCTTTACCTTGGGTGGGCTGCGAGGTTGGTGTAGGTATTTCTGTTTTTCCTGTGGCTGTTGGTGTAGGTATTTCTGTTTTTCCTGTGGCTGTTGGTATAGGTGTTTGTGTATTTCCTGTGGCTGTTGGGCCCCCCAATTCTTTTGGTTCGTTGAAGTAGAAGTCACGGATATACTACAGCCCCAACCTCATCAGCACGATTATGACCCTCCAAATTAGCAATATACTCCATAAATTCCACCATCCCCGGATGCCAAATGCACACACCTGTGACCCCGCCTTAAAGCAACACCTCTGCACCATGATAATCCCCGCTTTTGACGAGATGGTACACATATGCGAACACCCATTAGTACTGTAACAGCTTCGGTACCGTTCTCTCAAGGTTGGATCGATGACGTATCCATCAGGGACTTTCGCCCCCCCACATTCCTCAGGGCCCCTGCTGCACCCATTGTCTGATGACAAGCAACTCTTATCTTTAAAGTCGCATTCCCAGCAACTCGAGCCATCAGGGTAGGTGAACAGGGCAATAACCCGGGGGAGGGTCAACAGCAGGAGAAGTATAGTAGGGATCCGCGGCAGTCCCATCGTTTTTGGATGGAATAATATCAAATTAGCAGACACCCCCAATGCAGCAGTATTCAGCTCGAGAACCTGAGAACTAATTCGTGAATGGCAGACCGCGAATCCCAGATTCCAAGTTGAGAGATTTAGTCTGGGTTTGGGGGAGGTTGTGTACACATATATACCACCTGTGATGGGTTCATACCACCTACCACCCTTATCGTCCTGTCTCTGAACTATCAGACAACCCTCCCTTACACATATGCATAGTTATGAACGGCGTTCACCAAAAGTTTTTGTCCTTGTGAGACCCACGCTGTACACCCCAGAATGCAGCGCATCTCCAGCGCTGCCCGTGGATTGGGGGCCAGAAAGGAAGGTCGTCAGAACAAATGTGGCGGAACGAAGGATGGTGTGAACGAGTGGCGGAGTTTCTTTTGTAAATTTAACATTTGTAGATAGAGGGGAGGGCTGGGACTGGCCCCAGTGAATGAAGAGAGGCCATTCGGGGACCCCGAAGCTGCAGTCCATCTTCATAGTCTAGATAGGCTGAATGCGATTAATGATTCCTTAGAAAGAAAGTGGAGACCCACGCTGTGGGCCAATTAGCTAGATTGGTGCTCTTTCTTTTCAGTCTCTGGTTTCGGGTGTGGATGTCTGTCCGCCGCGGCTGAGAGATATGTGGGCTGAATTTGTTTTCATGCGAGTGGCTCTGGGGATTTGTGGTGGGATACATATGTACTCAGGTATCCGTACCTAGAGTCAATTCTTGCTATAGGAAACCCAGGGCTCTCCGTCCGGCATAGCAAGGCTTCTGGCATAGAAAATAACAGGGGTTGAGCTTGACATACGAGAAGCTGGCAGATGTGCGGGGAAGCCCTGGATGTTTCAATTGCAATAATGTTAAGAGCTACAGGAGAACGAAGGGCATTGAGTGCGCTAGAAAGGTGTGAGATATGTCGGAGACCCAGAGCATACTTTGGCAAGCATTTTCTTGGCCATCGTGTCGATAATCATACAAAGCTTTAAACATGTGTTCTGGTAGGGAGTTACCCATCGAACTCACATGATCGCAAGAGTAAGAGAAGGGCCAACCTGATGGAGACAGTTATTGGTTGTGATTCCCAATTGAGGGACTTTTCGGTCGTTTAGCAGGTATATAGGCGACAGATTCGTCTTTAGTTAGTTGCGTGGGAAATCGTATGAAGGCTAGGCAGACTCCCGGCAAGAGAAAAGAGCGGTACAGCAAATCTTACTAATACTCACCTACGGATGTGAGCTGTACCTGATCTCGTTCCCAGACTCTTAGTTAGCCGAAGATAGCTTTAGCGCAGATAACCCAAGAGTCTGGGAACGAGATCAAGCTGTACCCAGAACAGCAACAAAAACTATCCGCGGAAATACAACTTGTGCATACCAAAGGTCCATGCCAAGACTGAACATCTGGTGCGAGAGGGGCCCCAAAGTAGGTAGGATGTCTGACTGGTGTTGAGACAACTAATCATGTGAGCGTCGGGGAATTAAGATTGCATATCATTTTGCGACAGGGATATAGGACGTGGGGTATTTCATGGGCTCGCGCTGATAATATACGCTGTGAACAGCATATTCTACCGACCGGGATGTCGGGCCTCTGAGAAGTGATGCACAACAGGAGGATAAGATGGGCTGCATCGGTATACGGAAGACACCCACCAGAGTTGAGGCCACAGGCGGAGGAGACCCTGCGGTCGGTGGTAGAGGAAGACTCCCGTCTGCGGTGGATAAGCAGGGAATACCATGGAGAGAGGGAGGTGAGTGGAAGAGCTAGATGCGGAAGCCGTGGGAGAGTGGACAGACAGCAGGATGGAGGGGAGAGCAGGCAGGTAACGAAGAATGGCGAAACGGGAAATATGGATGGGAGAATGGATGCACATGCCTGACATAATAACACCGGCAGGCATCCGACAGGCTCATCCCGTACGTATACACCCAAAGGCTCCGGCTCATCTAAAGTGGTCAAGAGAGGCGGTGAGGGGACTCACATACGTGGTGACAGACAAGGGACCTCAATGGCAATGACTCAAGGAGATGGGAATGACTGAGTGCTCCAGTTGCGTATGTGATGGCTGGACTCCACAAAATGCAGCACACGTGCAGCGGTTAAAGTAATTACCAGTCCCCCGTAAGCCTTCCGCCACGATTCCAGCCTCACTCATAGCTTGTATTCTTATAGGTGTTGATAATAATAATAAAGGGAATGCCGCTATCTCAGTCGATACTGTCTGATGTACCGAAGGAGAGTACCAGATGGCTTGAGCAAGATTTGCCCCATAGTAGTGGCTGGAAAAGGAAGCAGCGCTTCCGGCGCTAAAGCGACATGTTAGTGAGTGGGTTGGCAGAAGCGAGTACCAATCAATGACTATGTGTTTAAGATTGCAACTGGATGCTTAAGCACCGCCATGATCTACGAGGGGTAAAAGAAAAGAGGGAGAAGTTGATACATACCAGGGATGCGGCAAGAGCCGAGATGATTATCCACTGCGAGATAAATTGCGGTGACCTCCACGAGGCCTAAGGTACAAATTTGTATCGGCTGGCGTGCATTCACACCACCACGCAGAGCGACGTCACGACATCACTGGCGAATGGGGGAATTTGTAACTCCCACACCACACCGTCGCTCAGCCAACCACAACCACAATGCCTCCGAAAGGAAAAAAAGGAACGACGAGGAGGAGAAGGATCTCGACATGGGGGAGATCATAAAATTTTTGATAAGACAGGTCCCTGGGGAGGAAGGTGTCATAATCCCAAATTCAGGGCCTCATAGAACTCTGGGCAGAGGCACACCAGTGCGAAGCAGTTACGAGGTCAGAATCGTTACGGGATCATGAAAGCGGAGCCCACTCGAAAAACCAGCATGGAGGGTCTCGACGCAGATAGAGCGACCGTTCACCGCCAGCACAGCTACGGATGCACATCCGACACGCACGTACGCAGCAGCCGCCGTCCAAGCAACACCACCCAGGCAAAGACACCACAAGGAGCTTGGCAGCCACCGGCAGAGGTTTTTGTGGTAGAAAATCGATCCTTGGTGACTGGGCCGGAACATATGTAAATAAGCATATTTTAGGTTCTTATTCAAATGCTTGTATTTAGCGAAGCGCTAAACCACAAATAGGTGTTTATCGATAAGAACTTACCCCGCATTGTAGTCTGGTTGGCACGACCCTCCTCTGTCCCGCATTGTACAAAATATCCATCTCCGCAATAGTTAGAACAATATACAACATCAAGTATCTTCAAGATGACGGCATCTTCTTCCACACCTCCTGTTCACCAACGCCAGGCTTGGTCAGAGCTTGAACGTCAAGCTATTAAGACATACATATGCAGAT
>Ga0307514_10005764_pt1 | contig 10944 bp, 13 predicted proteins | sample 16_EM_MG_FD_203088 | JGI IMG/M metagenome (GOLD analysis project Ga0307514, IMG submission 203088) | Populus trichocarpa ectomycorrhiza microbial communities from riparian zone in the Pacific Northwest, United States - 16_EM | ecosystem: Host-associated > Plants > Roots > Unclassified | place... | reverse complement strand
CCTTCTCTTTCGTTTGGGACGCCTGTGCAGGGTAACACACACGCGGGCACAATTCAGGGATTGTGGGTTGATTTGCTAGTGCAGATGATTGGATTGAGTATGGTTTATTACATGGCCTCTGCAGGGGGAGAGAATGGGTGTTGAAAGTTTTGGAGGTGCTACTCCAGATGATTGACAACTTTGGGATTCCTTTGCAACCGCCTTGCCCAATTCAACACTAATGGCTGGTCGTCGGGGTGACTTCCTGCATTAAAAAAATTGGGAGCGTGTGCAACCAAGTCTAGGCCCCTTCGTCGTTAATTGATTGAGGGCAGACATAGTGAATGATATCTGCGGGGGGAGGGGGGCGCAAAAAGAGCTTTCCTTTGCGAGGGGCAAATTTTGGTGCCATTGATGCCCATGCTACTGTACTGTTGAGAGATAATACGGTAGAGCACACTCCGCAATACCTGTTGTGACAACAGCCTCAACGACCCCCTCCCTCCCCCAGACCAGCATCGAGGGCTCACTAATCCACTTGTGACCGCGCGCTGCCCACGACAATTTCGCCGACCAATAATCCTCATCCTTCCTCGTCCTTCACACCGCACAACCTTCAATCCAATCGACTGTGATCGACGCCTACCCGAAAAGCCAGTAGCGGACAGCAGCCGTGGCCGACTATCTTATTTCTCCTTGGTGTATCCGCCCTCCTTCACCGTCCTGACTGGTAGCGCTGAAGTAAATCCCGCCACTGAAACTGTTTCTTCGTTGCAAAATTCCACTCCTTACTCCGTCTGTGTACTAGGGCTTGCATGCTTGCTTGCTTTTTGAGAGGATCTCATTACTTTTTGTGCCTCTTGAGGGGAAGGAAAAAGCAAGCGTGGAGACCATTCAACATATTGCTTGAAGACACGGAATCGCGCAAACGGCCAGGAAACGACAGACGACTCCACTCAGCACAATCTTTGCCCCTATCACCCGTCGTCAGCTTAGCATTCCTGGAAGTCAAGGAGCAAGTGAGCAAGGTCAACGCTGTTTGGGTTTAATTTACACAGTGTGGTTCAAAATTCATCTTGGTAGGGGTTCAGCAAAGATTATATCGCATTCAGACACGGCAAAATTCGGTGTTGTTGATAGGGCATTGTTCCCTAGGGGAGCCTTCTGGCTGGGTTTAGTGCCGGAGGGAAGGAGGAGCGAGAGAATTGCTTGTAGTGCTGTTGTGCTGCTTTGGCGACTGTGTGAGGAACGTCGCTGTGGTCCTTGGGTGCACGACCGCAACAGCTGAGGGTCCGGGGTGCTAGGGCGGCCAATTAAGGTTGGAGCTGTCAACGAGAGAATTAAGCTCCAGCGGCTTTCTGATCGGCGGTTGTTTCACGACCGCGAAATAGAGCTGAGGGACAGACACGACGGGAGGGAGGACACCTGCCCTGGTAATCCAAAGGGATTGCCAGCTTCCGGTGCTCAGCAATTCCCGCTGCGGCCGGCGCCTCGCACCTGTGGCGTCAAGCCATTCCCAGGCGTCGCGCATCTTGGATTGAGGATAGAGTACCTCTATATAATTACTGACTACTAGGCATCTCCCCGATCGTGCGCTGTGTGTGATTGGGGGCCCTTGCGTGAATGCTACACACCGCTACGATGGCTGGAGATACACCCGATCCCGTGAGTTACTACAACAGCCGCACAGGGGAGCTAAAAGGCCTTCCTCATCCCACTCAGTCATATTCATTGTATAATGGTGCAGAAACGAACGGAGTCCCTCAATCTGGTCGGCCACCATTGCGGAGTTCACATTATATGCACTCAACTGATTCCCCAGTCTCGCCCCGCACTCACCAGTCCGATCCAAGTGCACCCTGGGCACATCAGCGACCATCGTTGGACCACCGGGTCCCCCCAATTGCGCATCGAGACATATCACATTCTTCGCCTGGCATCCCATCACCAGACTGCCGGCCATTACACTCCCCGGCGTCTTTTGCTAGGCCCTCAAATGCAATACACCCTGGTCATGCTCCACAACCAGCTCCTCTTCCAAGGGAACGAGAAACCTTCGAGATGCGGCCATTCGTATCAGCTGATCGTATGTTGCAGCACCCACTGGTGTTACAACCACCAATACCAGCGGAGCATCAACTCCCTCCGCATCACCAAGACTACGGCTATTCATCCGGACCCACCCCTGGGGGTGAATTTGCACGTCCGTACCCGCCTCCCTTTGATTCTCGCGCCCAACATACCAATCATCTCGAGAGGAGGCATACTGCCCCGCATCAACTAGGTGTCAGTATGTATTCCGAGCCAAGACGGGAGTCTCACACCCCAAGCGGATCGTCAACAACAACAATGTCTCCACAGGATTATGTCAGAACACCGGGTGGTCAGTCCTCAAACTATACCTCAACATCGGATCCTAGACATCAGAATTATAGACTGCATCACAGCACAACTGAGGTTTCTCACCAACTTCACCATAATGACCTTATCCACAGTCCACTGCATAGTAATATGGGTTCTAGGCAGCACGATTTTTCACCCCAACAACATGGCACAGCAAGCACCTTAGAGCCGAGTGGTATGTCCCGAGTTATGAATCAGAAATATAGTGCACCCTCACAGTCTACTGCAATATTAGCGACGAAGCAAGTGACCAGTGAAGGGTTTGAGCCACCATCTAAACGCGTCAAAACAGAGGAACATGGCTCCACTGGACAATCTACGGGAGATGTCTCAGATCAAGACACGGAAGACGAAGATATGTATGGGGCGGAAGATGGTGCAGGGTCAGGGACGCCGGACCCCAAAAAGAGAAAATATTCTGGGAAGAGCTCTAGCCGACCGCCAATGCGAGGTACAACTCGCATTAACCCAGAAGATCTCGGTGATGATCAGCTGCCTGCATATGTTGATGGTGTGCGAGTGAATAAAGAATGGGGTTTAACAAAGGCTGGTAAGGCACGGCAGCGCTTACCGCAGGCATGTATAGCCTGTAGGAAGAAAAAAATCAAATGCATGTATGTAGTACATTCCCCATTTTTTTTCCCTTATGCCCAAAAACTGCCACTGAATATCTTACAGTATTGTTAAAGGCCAAACTATATGTGACAAATGCAAACAGCAAAATATGGCTTGTGAATTTAAGCAGTCGACCTCAAGCAGAAGCAAGGGTAATTCTGCGGTACCAGAAAACGAGACAAGTCATGACAGGAATCTGGAGGATTACCATACATCTGAAACCCCGTCAACATATGCAAGGGAGGATGCCGAGATGTCTGGCATCGCAGAGCTGAAGCGGGAAGGAGAAAATGATATACATGGAATGGACGATATACCTGCAATTGAGCCTACAAAAGAGCCGACATCTTTGCGACAGGAAGAGGAGATACCACATACCATAATTTCTCAGCCAGCTCCAATGTTCGTTCCAGATGTTATGAAAGCGGATTTGTCAGCTGCTTCACGTATCTCAGAAGATTCCCAATTAAGCGAGAGTACAAGACAAGCACATGTGCGGGAGATGGCAGCGCAGTTGCAAGGCGGTATGCGCCCAAGGCAAAATTCTGTAGGCTCTGTGGTCGCTGGTACGCCAGGGCTAGGATCGTCACCACCTTCTCCAGTCTCAACAGAAGTGTGTACCCCAAGAAGGTATTACCACTCGGTACGCTCGCGATCCACCCCGATTGCTAGTACTCCTACCATTCCGCCAATACCTGGCCCAATGGGTGAAGATCCTCGGGATCCCCTCCTTCCTGAGCCAAAGGCCCTGGAACATCTATGCACATTATATTTTACCCACCTGTACTCACAACATTACCCATTCTTGCACCGAGGTACTTTCATGGCTAATCTGGAGAAACACTGCCCGGTACTCTTATTCTCGCTCTGCGCAATAGCAGCTCGTTTCTCACCGCATTACCGGGATAAAGAGGAAGAGTTTGCCATACAAGCAAGACAACGTATTTTGGACAGCTTTGATGTTCAGAAGCTGGAAGTCGTCCAAGCCATGGTACTAATGGGTTTGCATGATTTTGGATCTAATAATGGTCATAAGGCTTGGATGTTTGCTGGAATGGCAGTGAGGTTGGGTTCTGCCTTAAATCTTAACATGGAACCAAGAAAGGAGAAAGCTCTATCGCCTATAGAGACAGAGGTTCATAGAAGGACTTATTGGAGTTATTACCTCATGGATGTAAGTTTTTAAAGACTCTGACTTAACCCCCCCCCCTTAGCTGGTGCTAATTAAATGGTGATATAGCGATTGAATAGTTATGGTGTTGCTAGACCATTTCTCACTCAGGACCATGACTGTCATATTCAACTTCCATGTGATCAAGACTCGTTTGAGAACGGGAGGGCAGTTTTCACAGAGTACTTGGGAGGAAAGAATCCGTGCTTTCCGGACGTAGGGAATAAAAATATGGGAGCATTCGCTTATCTCGTTCGAATAACGTCGATATGGGGGGATGTGCTAAAATATATTCATCTATCTGGGCTTGTGACCCATGACACTAAAGAGAAACTACCGAAATTTAAGCCAGACGCGAAATTTACCGGGTTCGTTGATAGGCTAAAGGAGTGGAAGGGATCACTACCTAAATCCTTACGATATTCGGAAGAGAACCTTGCAGAGCAGACCAAAGCTGGCACTGTGGGAACCTACATCATGATGCATGTCATGTTTCACACTTGTGCAACATATGTTTATCGTTATGTCATGACGGTCAGAATGCCGGAGAGCTCAAAGGAATTTATAACCCAGCATATTCCAAAGGAGTACATTGTTGATTGCATACGCAAGATATATGTCCATGCTAATTCTGTGATGCAAATCATGGAGCATGTTTGGCAGCGCAAGGAAGAAGCGGAGAGGAATGAGGGTCAATATGTGACAGTTGTTGCACCCTTTATAGGGCATGCAGTTTCAGAAGCCTGTCTGATTTGCATCATAGTTACTAGCAAGGCTTTTGCTGGAGTGGCAACCGCAGAAGCTCAGACAAAACGCGTCTCTGTGGCAATCACTTGGCTGAGAGAATTGAAGAAATACTGGAAGCCTATTGAACCTATGTACGACAAGCTTATCAGAACATGCAGGTACTTCGAGAAAATTCATAAGCCGGCTAAGTCAGCTCTACCGGAGTCTTCTTCTTCTACCGGCTCAGCAAGCGTCTCCCCAAAGCAAGGGCGGCCACTGGACCGTAACTTTATTCCATCACCAGATAGTGCGAGTCAGCAAATCCAAATGATGCATCAAAACCTTGTTCCGTATCAGCAGGGCTCTCCACTGCAGTTTGCTTATGAGAACGCCCCTTATGCCAGTGACATGCTGCAAACGATGCAATATACCCACTTATCCGATTTGGTCTATAACGTTCCTTACTTGTATTACGTTGATGCATTTAGCGGACAGGGTGCAATGAGCCAATTGGCAGAGTACGCTATGGATCTGGACCTATTTTACCCGGACCTCGTTTCTTCATCTATACCACTCGGAACACAGCCTCTAAGGCCCCTGGGGGTGGATCCGGCGGTTGGGCTGGACCACCAGCAGCAGCAGCAGCAGCAACAACAACAACAGAATCCCATGACTACACTCAATAGCAGTATTTTGACCCATTCTCCACCCTTGTCTTCACCGTCAACGCATGGCCACAGCCACAATGCATATCTTGACCACCGCACTAACAGGAACGAGGTTTCGCTGCCTACGCAAAGCCCGGCTGCGAGCTCTCCACAACAGGCCACTGATAGTGGCGAGGAGGGGGAAGACGATGGGGACGATGGTGAAGACGACAATCAAGAGGAGAAATCGGAAAAGTTCGGTCATACGTATTTCGAAACAAGAAACAGGATGGAGATCTTACATTGCCTAAACTCGGAAAGTGTAAAAGATGAAGTGCGGGAAGCTGTGGAAGCTCCCTCGAAAAACATCCTGGAGAGTGATGGGGAAGCGGATGGTGAGAAGGAGCATTGCACTAGTGGTGTATCAGATGGAGCTGTTGTCTTGGAGAAAGGCGAGAGTAGTAATAGCACCTAATCAGGAAGCCGGGGAAATTGATTTCATAATTTTTGGGAGCGTTAGTTGGATTGTTATCTGCGTATGGGCACTATTGATGTATTTTTCGGATTGATAAGTGGAAGGACTTTTATTTTATTTTATTTTACTTTACTTTATTATTTTATTTTATATTTGTTTTCTTTCTTGGTTTTCTCTAGGGCGGTGACGGCGTGGATACTCTTCATCTCACCTATGCCAAGTGCAAGATGAGCATACTCAGGAGGTTTTTTGCGTTTTCTTCATAACCTTACTATAAACAGCTCAATTATATGTTTTTCTTTTAGCCATCTTCCTGTTTTTTTGTGTCTTTCTGGTGGCATAGGGTGCGCGGCTCTTTTTATTTGTCGTCTCATGCGTTCATGTTTTTCTGGAGTTATTTTCCCATTCTTAGCTGCGCATACCTTCATCTCTTCTAACATAGTACTAAGTATAAGACACGTAGTTCTTAGTTTTTATTTTATTCATTTTGTGTCTACCAGACTAATTCATTTGTGTCTCCTTAGCGTTTGACCTACTTTTTATGTCACGTTAGGATGGGATACACCAATTGAGGCACAAGAGAAGCCGTAGCGTATGCATGTTGTTTGGTGTAATTCTGCATGCATTTTTTCCCCGTTGGGAAGGAGTTGTTCGTTATGATATCCTTCGGGGGAAAGGCGTATAGACTCAAAAAAAAAAAGAAGTTCGTTATGATATGCTTGCTCCCTTCGGGCGAAAGGCGTATAGACTCAAAAAAAAAGTTTCGTTATGATGACAAAATGGCTGCAAAATATCTCTAGTTATTTTCCCTCTGAGTGTCTGCCTCTGTTGTGAACAGATACTGACTTTTCTTTGACAGAGTTCTGGGACCAATAACTTTGCGGGAATAATTTCAGTGGCTAGGGTGACACTCTTGAAATTGTTGTATTTGGGAGGGTTAGGCAGTCGGGGGGGGTTGAAGGACCCATTCTCCAGATGTGGAAGTGGAGAGTCTAGACTTTCCAAGGACTACCGGAAATTATCAAGTAATGAAGCGGTGATCACAAAAACCTGAAGCAATAATACGAGGAAACGCCATCAAGAATTTACCCTGACGCTTCAGCTGTGTAAGACATCGCGAACTTAACCTACATACGAAGTTTGTACCTGCCTATTATGTGCATAGGCATGCATGCTGTTTTAGTTGGCGAAATCCGAAATAAGCACTGGATTTTATTAAGCTTTTTGGGCGAGAGGATGCAAGGACGTCTGGTGCGAGACTGGATGTGGGACTAGACAGACAAGTATTGCAGGAGGTCAATTCGTGCGGTTATCTCGCATTAAATATTATATCTGATGCAAGAAATTGAAGTAGTGAACGTGTATGTTGACTCTGGTGGTTGATCGTATGTACGGTATAATGTTACCTATCTATACCTACAGTATCTCCGGTAGGGATGACATGGGAAAGGGATATGACTACTTACGGCAAAAACATACAGCCGAAGTACCTCATGCCACCCGCGGATAATAACTAAGTACCTGGGACATAGTCTGATTGGCATACGGTTGATCAACCTCGCTTGAAATATGCGTGGGGAACCCAGCTCCCCATTTGGCTTGCATGACCCTACCGGTACTTAACCTGGTACCTACTGCCATTCCCATTGGGTGATACCAGTGGTCAAGGTACATATACCCAATTGGTACCCATGCTCCTTTCTCGGTACCAACGGTTTAGTATATAATATTAAAGATTAATATACTTAAGCCTTTGCCCCTGGTTTCAGTCTTGGGGGCTACTCTAGATCTCGTACGCAAGATTTGATATGTGGACAACCGAGGCTGCACAGACACGTTTTCTAAATATTTTCACATGTACGAAGACATCTACCGGTCCCGATGTGCAATTACCGGCATTCATGTAGTGACTGGTCATACTGCATAGAGGCACGAGGACGCGAATTCCCTCATGCCCAGACGTGTACATAATTTTTTTCCCGCGTATGCAGGTTCCCACTGCTGTGGGTTGGTGTTGGTTCAACATCGGGAAAGGATATGAGCATGGGTTACCCTGAGTTTGTTCGTAATGCTGACTAACCATGAGGCCGCTGAGCTGCATGCCAAGATTTACAACTTTTTTCGTGATATAGTACAGAGTACATCGACTCAATTGATCATTACACCTCTCGAGCACTCGACAGGACTTCGAGGTTGGCTTCGGTAGATTACGGAGAGAAGGCAGAGGGGAGAGAAGGATATCTCACTGGGTATTACGAAAAAGCAATTAAGTGACGACGATGATGAACCTATTAATTGCCGACGACGTCGGCCAGGTGAAAGGTAACTCCGACCCCATTCTACTCAGTTCCTCATACCAGAGCTGTCCATCAGACGATAACTCCTTCTATCCTCTACAGCCGTCAAAACCTCCCCCACCATTGACACTACCCAGAAATCCTCAGCCCTGCCTTCCATCTGGTCGTTTTACGAACCCTCCCCAACCATAACCACCATATCACTCCTCCCTCTCCCACCAACATCGCCCCCCTCCCCAAAACAGCCCTACCACCAGGTCATTGCCCTCCTCCGCACACCTTCCACCCTCTCCTTCTCCACCTTCATCCCGCGAAAGGTCAAAATTGCAGAGCTAAAAGGCAACGCTAGGTTGCCAGATACCCTCTGGAGTTATGATCTACCCAGTGACGCTGAGGTTGGGAAATGGATTGGAATGGGCTTGGGAGGTGATTTACTCTATGCATGGTCGGAGAAGGGAAGAATTGAGGCCTGGGGATTGCCTGAGGGGGGTGTTGATGCCGGGTCATTGGAGGAAATGCAGGAGGGAAAGGAGCCCAGGTGGTCATTTAGAGGAAGTGGGAAGGTGGATGTACCTGGGGGCATGGGATTGAGTGTGGTGAAAGTACAACCTTACAAGGGGCCTGGGATACCCAAAACAATTACTTTTGCTGTGGGGTATACTACTGAGAATGGAGAGGTTGAAGTATTTGAGGCCAGCACTTCTGCGTGGGAGAAGGGTTCATCAAAGCCGGGAGACTTAACCCTCACCCCCCTATTCAAATCAAAACCACCCCGGCCAGACGCTCTGAAACTCCCCATCCCAGGTGGAGTAACTTCCATATGCTGGCTCCCCACCCCCACCACCTCTACTACTACCACAACCACCACAGCCCCTACAATCCACCGCTACGCAAAAACAAAACCCCTCCAACAGCTCCGTCGACTCTTCCTCGCCACTGGTACACCAACAGGTGAGCTCCGTCTCTATGATACACACATCTCCCGTCGTCCTATCTTCCGAGAACCTCTTTTCCCTCGCGGAGGTGCAGCTGCACTTAGGGGGGGCCTAGGAACAAATGCCACCCGTGCAGTCGGCGGAGCTGGGACTGGTGCAGTGAAATGCTTGGAGTTCATCAACCCACCCCCATCTGAAGAGCGGGAAGGGAAGGATAACCCATCCTCCCTCTCTTTCCTCTTCTCCGACGAGAACGCTAAATGCGGTATTTACGTCGCTAAACACCTTCCTTCATCGTCTTCTGCATCACAATATAAAGGCCGCACAACCCAGCTCCTCCCCGGCGCAATAACCGGTATTGTCCGCGGAGCAACTATATACCACCACTCCTCCCCTGAATCTAAAACAAATGGGCTTTTAGTTGCAATAGTGGGGCTTGACAGATACCTTAGAATCTACCGTGGCAGTAGCGATATGGAGGAATATGGGGGCGTGGATAGCATGGAGATGATTTCGAGGGTGTATGTGCATACTAGGGGGACAGGCGTGGTTTGGGTTGGGGGGGTGGATGAGGCGATTTGGGAGACGGAGCAGGGGACGAGGGAGAAAGAGAGGGAAGAGAGGAGGAGAGAGAGAGAGAGAGAGGTGGAGGAGGTTTGGGAGGGTATTGAGGAGGGGAAGGAGGGGGTGGATGGGGATTCGGTGATGGTGGGTTATGGGAGTGGGAGAGGTGACAGTGGGGCTGAAGAGGTGGATGATGAAGACTCTGAGAGTGAGGGCCCCTCAGGGATTGAAGAGGGTGATGAAGACGATGACATGGACTCAGAGGTGGGTGATGATGAAAATTCAAACTCAGACTCAGACTCGGATCAGAGAGAATCCACCCCACCGCCAAGTGGTGAGAAACAGGCAGCCACCCCTGCTGCGGCGTTAAAACGGAAAGCAGTAGCCACCCTAGTTACTAGCAAGCGGTCGAAACCAAAGGCTAGAAGTTGATATCTGAAGTTTCTCCATTGCATCACGTTTTACTGGGGAGTCTAAGATTTAGATATCTTTGTAGCAAAATTTTTTTTTGTATATGTATATATGTGTGGGTGTATTTTAATGCATGTTAGGTAGTCTTATGGTGAGCTTTATGGAGTAGGGTTATTCAGTGTAGGCTAGTTATCCAGAATTTTTGCAGATATCTGGCGGGATTCCATCTAGATATACGGGCAGTCTCCATACACCTAACCAAAAGTACGGACAAGACTCTACTATGGACGCCGTACCGTACCTACATGGGGGGTGCTTGTATGAGTTATCTAAGCCCTAGGTAAATATATCTTACAACTGTTCATCCGACCTGCCTCGCACCTTGCATTATCTCGTCATACCGCATAACAAGAGGAGAGGTATACAGTACATATGTATCGGTACATGTACTTATGCAAGGGGATACCTACTTGGAAAAGTTTGTGTTTGGATAGGTTTTATTTTTATGGAATTTGTTACGGGCGAGCCGTAGACCCCGCATATATCCCTACTATGACCTCCAACCAGCGCGATAAGGGAGGCTTTCATGATAGATATACTTATTAGGTGATATCCTGCGAAAGACATATACTGGCGAATATACGGAAATATCACGAAAGAGGTAGATTTGGTGATATATCGGAGAAGGGGATATATGGATGGGAGAATATACGAAGTCACA